>SL_5KL_010_SEDDRAFT_10000506_pt1 | contig 24958 bp, 22 predicted proteins | sample SodLakKL_010_SED_FD_9118 | JGI IMG/M metagenome (IMG submission 9118) | reverse complement strand
CACGCCGAGGATCGCTCGATGGTGATTATTGGCGCGACCCGCGAAGGGCTGCTCTCGCGGCTTGTCCGTGGCTCGCTGGCGTTCGACGTGCTCAACGAGGTCGAGTGTTCGGTGCTGTTGGCCGAACGGCCGGCCCCGCGTTCGCTGTTCGATCGGCTGTTCGGTCGCTGAGCCGCCTGCCGAAACGCCCTTTTGTGTGCCGTCTGAATACGTGAGCTATGGCACTGTTCGAACACCTTCTCGTTCCGATTGCCTCGCCGAAAGATGCCGAGTCGACGTGTGCGGCACTTGATCCGTATCTCGACTCGGTCGACCAGATTACGGCTATTCACATCATCGAAAAAGGTGGTGGGACGGTCGACAAAGCACCGCTTGGAAAGCGGCAAGAAGACGGCGAGGCGATTCTTGCGGATGTCGAATCGAGACTCGGCGAGTCGGTGTCGGTCGACACTACAGTCGCCTACGGGACGGACCTCGTCGAGACGATCTTCGACGCCGCTGTTACGGCCGACGCCGATGCAGTCGCGTTCCGGGCCCGTGGTGGCAGCCGGATCACCCGACTGCTGTCGGGCGACACCACCTCGAAGCTCGTCACCGACCCTGTGGTTCCCGTTGTCTCGTTTCCGACCCAGTGAGCCTGATCGGTGGCCGTCGACCGCCCTTCAGTCGGCCCGGTGCAACCCGCCGAAAGCCTCACGCATCTCCGTGTCGGGAAACGCAGCAACGGTCTCGTTGATTTCGGCTTCGAGTTCGTCAATCCGTGTTTCCAGTTGTGAAAATGGATCGCCGTTGGCTTTCCCCCGTGAGAACTCTGCTTCCAGTGCGGCGTACTTCTTTCGCGTCTCGTAGTACTCAAAAACCAGTCGTTCGTATCTGTCGATCAGAAACGCCTGTTTGACCGCCGACAGCAGTTCGTCCTTTTCGACTGGTTTCTGGAGATACCCTTCGCACGGCAAGTCGAGAATGTCGGCATTGATGTCGACGGCCGTTATCATAATGACCTGGCAGTCGGTCTCCCAGTTGCGGATATGTCCGAGCAGATCGTCACCGGACATCCCCGGTAGCCGTCGATCAAGCAGTACAAGGTCAACCTCAGCGGTGAGTTTGACGAGTGCCTCGCCGCTTGTCGAGGCGGTTTTCGTCGCATACTCGCCGGCCAGATAGTCGGCATACAGCTCAGCCAACGATGTCTCGTCGTCGACGATCAACACCGTCTGGTCGTCAGCGCTACTCATTACTGTGTGGCGATGAGCAGCAAAGAAAACGATTTCGCTACTATTGGCCCGTATGGTGGAGGGAAAACCGTAAGTCACCCACGCTCTCATCGTACGGTATGAGTCGACACGTCCTGGTCGGTGGATTCCAATGAGTCTCGGCCAGCAGGTGCGCTCGGACCGACAACTGGCACGACTGCTCCAGATCGGGATCGTTCTCGAAGAGGTCGTCGAAGCCCGCGCGCATCATCATTACCAGTCGCTATCCGACGACGAGCGTGTGCTCGATGCCGAACTCGAAGAGCTACTGTCGCATGCGGCCGAAGAGTCGGCCGACCACCGCAAACGTCTCGAAACGCTCATCGAGGACCTCTCAGTCGACACCATTCCGTTTGATGAGATCGAAACGCTGGTTGAAGCCCGTTACGGACAGACCAAACCCGAGGATTTCGACGGCGTGCTTTACGATCAACTCTGCAACGAAGAAACAGCCTACAAGTTTTACGACGATCTGATCGAAGCTATCGAAGCAAGCGACGCTGAGTTCAGCGTCGACCGCGAGCAGCTCCTTGAGGTGCTGAAAGGACTCAGAGCCGAGGAACGCGACGGTGCCGAGGAAGTTACGAAAATCATGGAGAAACGCGAATGAACACGGCAAACCAGTATCTCAAAGCGATCTATCTCATCCAGAAACAGGAGGACAACCCCGCCGCAACCGGCCGTGTGGCTGACATGCTGGATGTCAGCCCCGCCAGTGCCAACGAAATGATCGGCAAACTCGAAGATCGCGGGCTGGCCGAACACGAGAAATACAAAGGCGTGAGTCTCACCGACGAAGGTATCGTTCGCGCACGCGAGGCACTCCAGACGTACTGTATTATCGAGCGATTCCTGGTTAACGTGTTGGATGTCAAAGAGTTCCGCACCGAAGCCCGCGAACTCGAAAGCGTCATCGACGGAACGGTCGCCGAACGTCTGGATACGATTATCGACCGCAAACCCGAGTGTCCCGACTGTTTCGACCCCGAAATGGACGCCTGTGCCTGTCTTGATGTGGAGTTCGAGACCGAATACCCCGCTAACTGAGCTGTCGACTCGTTGTGTCGTGCGAGTTGCTACCCGAATCGCTTGAACACCGGCTACAGTTCACGACCGTGTCGACACGCACATACCCTGTGGACTGCCGATGCGGCTATCCGATTGCTTGACTAGCTGGTACGTACGCAGATATAACTCGGCGGCAAATTAATACATGATTTAAAATTACTTCACATAAGTTTTAATATATTTAAAGACAGTAATAAACAGAACCATCCCACAAGCAGTACAGGTTCAACAAAGACATCCTGTACGTAGCAAGGGCCACATATATAGTATATAAAATTTAGAAGCCTGAGCTGTCTAACTACCCGAATACCGACCGGCGTTTCATGGCGACCGTCCCGACACGAAACACACATATATGATCAGTTCACAGACTTGTCTGATTTCATATTTTTCCAAAAGACATATGTTTAGCTGATCGAACCCGTTCTCGTGTCTTACAATCACGATAACGGGACAATCTCTGAACCGTGTGAGACCGACGACAGAACGGAACCGTCGCCGCTCGACCAAACGAGTGCTGACGATGCTGCTCCGTCGACCGCCGTCTTGGGCCGTCGAGGCTACCTCGGACTGTTTGGGGCGAGTGTTGGTGGGTCCCTTTTGGCTACTCGACCAGCGAGCGCCACTCAGCAAGACGCTGATGGCCGTGATGGTGGCCCAAATGTGCCTTCAGACTCCAAGCGGCCATCGGGTGGATTCAGCTGGGATGAGACGTTCACCGACACCTCGTGGATTGATGAGGCCGGCGACGATCTCAACGTCGAGAAAGTCACAACGTTGGCGTCGACCGGTTCGGGGTCCATCACCGAGGCGTTCGACAACGCGGTCGACGAACCGACGGTGATCGTCTTCGAGGTCGGTGGCGTGATCGAACTCGATTCCTCGGAGAATCTCCGGCTTGAAGCCGATCAGGTCTGGATCGCCGGCCAGACTGCCCCGTCTCCCGGAATCACGATCACCAAGGGAATGTTCCGGATGCACGGCGATCAAAACATTGCCCAGCATCTGAGTGTGCTGGCGGGCGACGAGACCGACGAAGACGAAAACTGTATTGTCATCGACGGCGACGACGGGATGTTCGATCACTGTACGGCGATGTGGGGCACCGATGAGGTCGGCGGCATGTCGAACGTCTGTGACCGCGGTTCGTTTATCAACTGCATCATCGCCGAGGGGCTGTACGATTCGATTCATCCGAAAGGTCCCCACTCGCGGGGATTGCATATCAACGACGAGGCGACCGATATCAGTATCATGGGGAACCTGTTTGCCCACAACAATCGCCGCAACCCACTCACGCGGGCCGATGCAGTGATTGCGAACAACTACATCTACAACCACGGCCGATCGCTGGTCAACTTCAACAGCCCCGCCGAACCGGATATCAGTTCGGTCGGCAACGTCTTCGAGAAGGGACCCGACTCCTACCCGTTCGACGAACGGGCGATTCACCACTACACCGGAACGCTATACGCCGACGACACTGTCTCGATTCCGGAGGGCCGCCCACAGACCGACGACGAACCCGACCTTGTCGACGAGCCACCAATCTGGCCGACAGGCTTGGATCGTGATCGGATCGTGGATTCGGCGGTCGTCCCCGAGTTCGTGGTCGGTATGGCAGGTGCACGGCCCGCGGATCGGACGCCCGTCGACCAGAAACTGATCGACGAGCGTGTCGGTAACGACGCCGGCGAGATAATCGACAGCCAAGACGAGGTCGGCGGCTATCCGGACTACGCGAAGACGACGCGATCGCTTTCGGTTCCGGACAGCGGGCTTCTCGAATGGATTGCGGACTACACGGCTGCGGTCGAACAGCCAGCCACCTCCGAGTCGGACGACTAGCCACCGGAACCGACATCCGGACACGACAACGGTCTGCAGACGTCGACGGCTGATCCAGCAGTTGGCCCGAACCGATAACGAAGACTCACGGCTGTCTCGCCTTCTGATTGCGGCTGTTTTTGATACCGATTGTTCTTGATCATCCTCGGTGATGATCCTCGTCGAAAACGTCCGCTTGTCGGCTGCAGGTAGCGTGTCTTTCTGTTCTACTGCATACTATATGCTCTAAGAAGATATTAAATCTGATATATTTAATATAATATAGCGGATAAAAATGAGTAAAAATGGCTATACGGGTTTCAAATGTACGTGCTTATTTACTACAAAGAATTTCGGAGTAAGAGTTTCATACTGCGCAATACGTGCTCTAATGGCGTCTAATAGAGTATCACAGAATTCATAAAAAATAACAAATTCCGATACGCAACTGGATTTGAGACACAGAGTATACATATCTAATCGGACTATATGATAGTCAGAAAAATTAGATGATACCAAAAATTTATATGTAGGTCTTTCTAACCGGTTCTCGTGCGTTACAATCACGAAAATAGATCAATCTCGCGGCCCGGAAAGGCCGACGACAACGCGCAGGATCCGCCAACGGATGACTCTGAGGCTGACGGCTCTCTAGTTCCGAATCTTGAACTCGGTCGCCGTAGCTATCTGGGTCTCCTCGGTGGCGGTGTTGGTACAGCCCTCCTCGGTACTCGACCCGTGGTTGCCCAAGACGGTGGCTACGGTGCGGGCGAGTACGGTCTCGGCGAGTATGGCGGCGCTGAAAACGAATCCGTCGACCCACCTACTGAGTCGCCCGATAAGCCCGACGAATCAGACGACGACAGTACATCCGACGTGCTCACAGTTTCGGCTGACCCGAAAGCCTCAGCCGTGAGTCTTTCGGGGCTCGTTTGGTCTCTCGGAGACGCCGATGAGGCGAATGTGTTCTTCGAGTACCGAGCGGCCGACACCGACGAGTGGTCCGAAACTGAGGCGTCGACACAATCGAGGTGGGGTGCGTTCGAACAGACCGTGACGGATCTTAGCCCCTCGACCGAGTACGAATACCGAGCCGTCGTCACTACCGGCGATGATTCCAGTACCGGCGATACCAAGGCGTTCCAGACGCTGGAAGCCGATCAGTCCGAACCGTCGGTCGACAAGCTTTCGATTAGGGATGTCAGTTCGGCAGACGACGAGATCGAACTCTTGATCGACTGGGAAGTCTCGGATCCCGACGGCGACCTCGATACAGTGAGCATGCTGGTTTCGGACGGGAACTCCACCATTGAGTGGGAGGATATCCCCGCCAGCGGCTCGACCGCGCGCGGTTCACAGATGGTATCGGTTCCGGCGGACGCGGATACAACGTACAAAGTAACCGTTTCAGTCACCGACGGGGCTGGCAACCGAGCGTTTGCAAGCAAACAATACAACTAAAAACATACACCAATGACGACACGATACAACACACCGGAGAAAGGTACAGAAAACTGGCATGAACCGCTGAACGAGAACTTCGAACTGCTTGACGTCGACGTCGAGGTTCGAGACGTCGAGTCCGAACGCAGCGAGTACGACCCGGCCGAGGGCGCAAAGTTCCTTGCGGTCGATACGGGGGCGGTCTATCTCGGAGATGGCTCAGAATGGCAGCCCATCGGTTCGATTGATGCTGACGGCGAAAGCGGGCGAACAGGTGCTGCAGAGGGAATCGAATCAGTACGCACGAATGTCGGCGCGCTGGTCGGCGGAACCTACCACGCCAATTCCTACTCGGACGGTGGGTTTGGCGTAGCGTTCGAAGCGTCGGACCTGTATATCGACAGCGTGGTTGTCGACGCCGATCTCAGCGATATCTCGAATCCAGATCTTACTATTGAACTCCGTAAGTATCAGGATGGAGCCACCGACCCCGATATCGTCGACTCAACGACTGTACCGTTGTCGGGTGGTCCCGAACGAGTTGATCTCGGCTTTACCGTGCCAGAGTCCGGCTCGTCGGACGCCGACAGCGACGATCTGTACGTTCTCCAGCGTGGGGATGCGAACGGTGATACGATCCCACTGCGCCGCCGCTTTGCGCGTGAGAATGACTGGAGCGAGGACGCATACGCCGACCAGACGTACAGCTCTCCGGATATCGAGTTCGTCAAAGGCGTGATTAACGCAACCTCGTCGGCCTCCCAGCCGGTTGGCAGCTGGTACTACTTTTTCGACTGGCTTGTCGGCCCCGAAACACGCCGGGTGAGCAGTCCTCGCTCGACCGATGTCAAAGAGATCTACATGCGAGCACGCGACCCCGAAGAGGAGTTCGGCGATGTGAGTCCACGGGCGCTGTGGATCGACACTTCCTGAGCGTCGACTGAAACACAGCCTCAAACCAGCCTCTGGACAGACACACCACACGGTTCGGAAAACGGCCGAGAATCGGAGTGACACCGAACCAGCCGAAGACGACTGCAGTCAAACCGCTCGATACCGACTCGGGCGGACGATCGACATCAGACCTCCCGTAGGCTCACCTTCGACCGCAGTCGTCTATTTTCAGGCAGTAACTTCCTGTAATCGTTGTTCGGCTCGTTGGCGGTCCTCCGGATAGCCGACGTCGATCCGCCAGCCGTCGATACGGAGGGCATCAATCGTTCGCCCGCTTCGGATCAGCAGGTCGACCGCCTCGCTGAGTTCGTATTCGCCGCGGTTCGAGGGTTGGACCAGTTTACAGGCGTGGAAGATCGCCGGAGTGAACGTATAAAAGCCCGTCATCACGAGGTTGGATTCCGGCTCGTCGGGTTTTTCGACGACTTCGGTGATCTCGCCGTAGGCGTTGGTGTTACACACCCCATAGCGGCTTGCCTCATCCCAGGGTACTTCTTCGGTGAGAAACACTGCATCAGCACGGTCTTCGTTGTGTCGACGAATCACATCTTCGAGGTTCGCATCGAAGATATTGTCGCCTAACATGAGCATGAAATCGCCCTCGATGTGTTCTTCGACACAGAGCAGCGCGTGGGCCAGGCCCAACTGTTCGTCCTGTTCGGCGTAGGTGATCGGCACGCCGTTGAACTCATCACCGTAGTGGTCAATGATCGCTTGTTTCATATAGCCGACAACGACGACGAGTTCGTCAGCACCGAGGTCGACGACCTGTTCGAAACAGTGTGTCAGAATCGGTTTATCATTGACCTCGACCATGCCCTTGGGCTTGTTTTCAGTGAGTGGACGAAGTCTCGTGCCTTGACCGGCGGCTAGTACAACAACCTGCATAGAAGAGATGACGGGATCAACTCATAAAAGACATTACATATTCAGCATGCGTGTTAATTGTCCCTTTGCGGTGATTCAACCGATAAACAACGTATGGGAATCATGGCGATTACGGGATTGTAGTTTCTGACCATTTCACACCATCCGACGACGGTGCGGTCAGTAGTTCCATGTTCGCTCAGCCTTGTGGCAGTCGACTATCCGGGGTCTCATGCGGCTCAGCGTTGGTCGACTTCAGAGTCGATCTCATCGAGAATCCGTTTGGCCGCCGACACAGCGCCCTCGCCGGTCGGCTTGTCGATGTCATCAGCGGCGTATCTCACCCGTTCGTACTGCTGTGTGAGCTGTTCGACTGCTTCGGTGTTTTCACCCTCGCTCAGGGCGTACCGCTGTGCGATTTCACGGTGAGTTGCCCCATCGGGCAGTTCCAACAGCTGGCCAAGCTGCCGTCGCACCGCCGCATACGCCAAAACAACCGCGCTCCCGTAAGCGTCTGCTGTAAGCTGCTGTTCGGCGGCCGAATACAGCTGGCGACTGCTCGCAGGCGTCGACTCGGCCCGGTCGGTGTCGGCGGGAGTGAACTGCGAGTTTGGCCCCTCAACGGTGGACTTCTCTGGAGAGGCCACCCCATCGCGCCGAACCCACCACAGGCCNACAAGGCCAAACAGCGCAAGCAGCCCACTGCCGGCGAACAACAGCTCGCGCGTTGGGAGCCCAGCCAGCAACCGGTCGCCGTCGGTCTGCGACGATGACGGCTGTGCCTCGTCGACCCCCTCGAACTGGCCGTTCTGGGGTTGGAACTCGATACTCTCTGTTGTTTCCAGCAGATGTCCCTCTCCATCGTAGGCCGCGCCAATCGTCACGGTACTGTTGTCCGCGCTTTCCGGGAGTGTGAGCGTCGTCTCAAACGTTCGGCCCAGACCCGTATCGACGGTCTCGACTGTTTCACCGTCGACAGTGAGCTCAACGGTCGAATCGCGGATTGGTGTGCCGTCGTCGGTTTCGAGACCTCCACTGACAGCGACTGTTTCGGCGTCGTTTTCGACTGTCTCAGCATCAAGTGCGATACTCGTCGCCACGGGTTCGATCTCTATTTGTGCTATCTCGCTGGCGGAGGTGATCGCCTGGCCGGTATCGACCGTCCGCACTTCGATATCGGTTGTGCCGCTGTCGGTCGACCGCGGAATCGGTGTCGAAAGTTCGAACTCGCCGTTGTCGTCAGTATCGATTGTTTCGAGTTGCCGGCCGTCGACGAATACGGCGAGCGAAATACCCGGCGCCGGCTGGTTTAGGTCCCCAGCGACAACTGTGCCTGTTGTGGTTAGCTCGCTGTCGAAACTAGCCGTCGACTCAGGAGAGTCCAGCTGAATGTCCGCTTCGACTTGTTCGACCGTTATCGGAATCTCTTGGTTTGTTGCCTGGTATTCCGATGTTTCGTCGGGGCGATACGCTACATCCAGCGTCGTCTGACCAACTGAGCCGACAGGCCGATGCTCGATTTCGAAGCGGCCAATCGAGTCCGTCTCGACGCTGTAGGATTGGCCGTCGACCGCAACGGTGACTGGGCGGTCGGCAACCGGTTCGCCGGTGACTGTCCGGAGCTGTCCGTTGAGCTGTACGGGCTCGTCGAAGCTGGCGGCCGCCCGGTCGGCCTCAACCGACAGTACCGTGGTGATCAATCCGGCATCCTCGGTCTCGCTCAGAAATCGGTCGACTGCGGTCTGGCGGGTGTTGATCCGCTCACTCTCGTCGCCGTGGTCGATGTCGGTCTGATTTTCGAGACTGCGATAGGTACTGATGAGTTCGTCGCCACTCTCGGAGATGTCGGCTGCGTCGTCCTGCAGTTCGTCTCGCAGGCTTTCGGCCTGCTCGTCGTCGCCCTCTTGACGGGCCTCACGATAGACTTCTTGTCGGTCATCGAATCGCTCGTTGGCATCAATAAACGCTGTGTGTCGGTCTCGGGCCTCACTGTACAACTCGGCGTCGTCTTCGGAACTCACCTCGCCGTACCGATCAAGCATTTCGTCGTACGTTTCGTCGAGTTGCTCTCGGGCGTCCTCGTAATCTCCGTCCGTCGCCTCATCAGTTGCGTCGACTAACCGGTCGGCCAGCATCGATTCCAGATGCTGTTCGATTCCCTCGGGTTCCTCCGGTTCAGTTGCATCCGCAGGATTTTCGTGGGACGATGGGCTCGATTCGTTCGGTTCGCCGTTCGTCTGTAACAGCTCGATGGACTGTGTTGGGCTGGTGCTTTCAGAACCACTGGTCGTCTCAGCAGTGGCACCGACCGAGCCGACGGCCGCCGTACACAGAATTGCCACAGCCAGAAGTGCAACTATCGCATGGAGGGATGACCGACGGACCATTCAACGGAAGACACGTTATGCGAGCAGCTACAAATATACTTGTCACAGTTGCTGATGGGAACTCCTCACGTGTTCGAACAGCTACCGGTTTTGCGTGAGAATCTTGTCATTCTGAATAAGTTTCAAACCGTGCTCAACACATCAGTATAGCATGGACTCGACGCGGCAGCTCTGGACGACCGCGACATTTGTCGTCACGTTAGCCGGACTCGCGCCGCTGTCCGGATCGATTGTACCTGCAGTCGGTGCAGTGGCGATTACCGCGTGGCTTCTGGCAGTACAGGTCGCTGCTGTCAGCCGTATTCGGTCGACCGCAGCCAGAGCCACGGTATCTGTCGCGGTCGATGATACGCACATCGAAGCCGGCACACCCATACCGGTTACGGTCACCGTCGACCGCCCCGACGCCGCAGCCAGAACCGCCATGACGGTTACGTATCCGACACCTTCGGTTGCCGAGCCGATTCCAGCGGAAGACCGACGGATCGAGTTGTCCCCGTCAGAAACGCATGGGTCGACGACGTTCGAAATGAAACTCCCGGTCGTCGGACGGCTTCGACTCCCGGAGCCGATCTGGTTCATTGCGGACCCATCCGGATCGGTCACCGAAACATACCGTTACGGCCCGACACCCGAACTCGACGTTGTCGCACCTGCTGGTCGACAACTCCGAGTCGGTGGTGAGGGCGTCGAGACGGGCCCCATCGGTCACCGTGCTGACCGGCAGGCACCAACTGGTATGTTCCCCGAGCGGCTTCGTCCGTACAACTCAACCGACCCCGCAAACCGGATCGACTGGAACACCACAGCGCGGCTCGGAGAGCCGTACGTCCGCGAGACCGCTGCTGAGCGAACTCACACAATACAACTGATCGTCGACCACCGGTCGAAAATGCGGTTCGGCTCGGCCGGTGAATCGAAGTTCGAGTTCGCACGCGATGTCGCCCTCGGTGTCGTTGCAACTGCACAGACTAACGGCGACCGGATCGGCCTTCTCACGGTTCGTGACGATGGTATAGCTACCACGGTCGACCCGACTGACCGTCCGAGTGGGTACGCCGAACTTCGCCGTCGGCTCATGGATCTCGAGCCAACACCGACTGCCTCGCCCGGCTCGGGAATCGAGATCGACCACCCCGCATCCGCGGGAAGTCGTCGGACGGATCGCCCGAGCACCGACCACGCGTTCGGTCGGGTGCTCCATGCCTTTCGTCGCCTCTCGCCCGAAGCCGACTCGGCGGACGAAAGACGCCCGCTCGCCAGAGCAGTGCAGTACAACCGGGCGAAAAGCGCCTCGCAATCGACGGTTCTCATTACCGATGATACGGATCGGGACGAACTCTGGGTGGCTGTCAGGATCGCACTGCAGCAGACGGCGAGCGTGTTCGTCTATCTGACACCCAGCGTCTGTTTCGAAAACGAACAAACACTCCATACTGTAGAGGCCTCCGAACGATATCAACAGTTCGAACGTTTCCGACGGCAGTTGATGGAACTCGACTCGGTGACTGTCTTCGCCGTTGGACCTGCCCGTCAGCTTGCGGTGGTTCGGTCTCCCCGGCCGACGACCCGCAAGGCGTCGGTCGACTGCCAACACGCAGTAGTGTCGACGGACAACACAGCACCCCGCCCGCCGGCAGCAACCGCGGCCGCCCCGAACGGAGGCAACGATGACTGAGTCGAACCGTCAGGTACTGTTCGACCAGCTCACCGCAGCACGCAGCTGGCGAGTCGACGGATCGAGTGCTGTCCGCTTTCTCGGACTCTGTTGGATCGGCGCGGCGGGGTGGGCCGTTGGCAGCGATCTCGGCCTCTGGCTCGGCGTCGGACTCGCCGCCATCGGCCTGATCGCGCGACCGGTAACAACGGTCGCTGTCGGACACGCAGCCCTGATCGCGCTTTTGCCCGATGTCGGTAGCATCTCGTCACTCCTCACACTCGGGGTTTTCGAGGGCGGATTGCTGCTGTTGCTGGTGAGCGAACGCCCAGTGAGTCCGATAGTGGCTATCCTGACACTGAGTGGGGCCGGTGGGCTTGCGGCCGCTGCTGGCCTTGTTTTTTTGACGGTCGGCCTGGCTGCGGCCAGTGCCCTCATCGTCGTGATACTGGCGACCGTTTCGGCGCTTCTGTATCGGTATGAACGGTACTCCGTCGACCGAATCGTTGCGGCCCGCCGCGAGATTGACGACTCACCACAGACAACAGATCCATGACAGACACACAGTCACAGACACGACAGCGAAACGCCGACCGTGATACAACAGAAGCCCCAAACGAGGATACTGTAACGACCGATCCTGCAGTTCTCACCAATCAGATTGAGCAGCTTGCAGCCGAGAACAGTCGACTGCGAGAGTCACTCAAAGGGACAGGCTACAAGCAGTACCGCGGGACCGCACGTGGCCTCATTGCTGTCGGCTTGCTGTGTGGTGCGGCTGGTTTCGCGACGACCCGCTCGGATGTGTTGTTCGCACTGGCCGGAATCGGTTTGTTTAGCGGTGTACTCACCTACTATTTAACACCCGAGCGGATCGTCTCCGCAGAGAGTGCCACCAACATCTATGCGGCGGTTGCACGGAGCTACGAGGAGATGTGTGCTGATCTGGGGCTGTCCGACCGCCGGCTGTACGTCCCCGTTGACTCGGCCGAACCAGAAGACAGTGTGCGGTTGTTCGTTCCCCAACACTCGACAATGGCGATTCCGACAGCCTCAGCACTCCAAACGAACTCGTTTGTCGCCGATACCCAATCGGGGATCTGTGGCTTGTCAGTCCATCCAACGGGTGGTGGTCTGTTCGAGGCGTTTCAAACCGTGTTGAATGGCCCACTCAAGTGTGATCCCAACGCCGCGGCCGAACAGCTCTCGGATGCGGTTGTCGAGGAGTTCGAACTTGCCCGCTCGGTGACGACGACGGTCGACTCCAGTGGAGAGACACTGTCTGTCCGGTTTACCGATCCAGTTTATGAGTGTCGCTCAGGATTTGACCACCCTCTCGTTTCGTTTTTTGCTGTCGGCCTAGCAGTCGCACTCGACACACCGGTCGATGCGACGGTTACGGACACCGATCCCCTCTCGGTGACACTCCACGTCGAAAGCGACGAAACAGCCGCCGACACAGACACGGTCGACCCACAGAAACCGGCGGCTGCCCGCCTGTCTGCTGGTGCCGGGTAACTGCTGGGTGCCTGATGTGGTTACTGGCTGTTTGATTCGTCTTCGATATCGGCGTCGGGCGTCGGTAGTGAGCTAACGAGTTCGTCGAGAATCGACGATGTCGACTGATTGTTTATCCGAGCCTCAGCGTTTCGGACGATGCGATGGCGCAACACAGGTCCGACAAGGGCTTTGATATCGTCCGGTAGGACGTACGCCCTGCCGTGAATTGCGGCCCGAGCTTTCGCCGCATTGAGAAACACGAGACTTGACCGAGGCGAGCCACCGTGTTCGATCCGCTGGTCGGTCCGTGTTTCGTGGACAATGTCGAGAATGTACTCGACAACCGGCTCTGCAACCGCCACCTCGGAGACAGCCCGTCGGGCTGCCAGCACGTCTGTAGCTGTGACTGCGGCCTCGATGCTTTCTGGTCCAAGCTCGGGGGTCGCATCGAACCGCTGGATAATCGTCGACTCTGTGTCTCGGTCCGGAAGCTCAACGACGTACGTCAGCGCAAAGCGGTCTCGCTGAGCCGCCGGTAGTGTGAACGTTCCGTCGAGTTCGATGGGGTTTTGCGTTGCGATCAGACAGAACGGGGCCGGAAGCTCCAGCGTCTCGCCGGCTATTGTCACCTGGCTTTCCTGCATTGCTTCAAGCAGTGCCGATTGTGTTTTCGGTGTTGCTCGGTTTATTTCGTCGGCCAGAACGACGTTGCCAAATATCGGCCCCTTACGGAGTTCAAACTGGCCTGTCGACTCGCGGTAGACGGATGTTCCGGTGATATCGGTCGGCAGCATGTCGGGCGTCATCTGGATTCGGCTGTATGTAATACCGAGTGCCTGACTGAACGCGTTGGCAATCGTCGTTTTCGCAACCCCCGGAACGCCCTCTAACAGCACGTGGCTGCGGCTCAACAACGCAATAGTCAACCCTTCGATGATGTCCTCGTTGCCAACCAGAACGGCCTCGACAGCTGTCTGGACCCGGTCATACAGCAACTCGGGGTTGGATATCTCGGCCTCTCGGTCACGCGTCGACGCCGCCTGCTGGCCGTCTTTGTTCGGAAAGCCGCCGTCTGTCCGTACCGGCGGTCGCTGTGCATCTGTCTGTCCGTTCGGCGGCCCACACTGGGGTCGGTTCGGGAAGGTACGTTCGTTCATACTCGGTCGAGGTCTGCCAGCCGACTGCACACCGAGACAGTCGACGGGCGGTACCGTATCGAGTGTACTGTGTGAGCACCGACTGTTAGTTAGTGAGTCCTTGTGTCTGCTGGCACAGCGGACTGTCCCGGATTGTGTCTCATTATTCGGAGCATAAACAGCCCGTAGCGGCGAACACACCGTCCGTCCCACACTGATGGAATGGCCCATCTGATCGGCCACGAGCGTGTTGCCGGCCCGCTCATTCCACACCGTTTCGTCTTCGACCTGCACGCTCAAATCACACCGTTTCGTCTTCGACCTGCAAGCAGGTCAGTTCGACCGTCGACCGACAACAGCAACCACTCCGAGAACAACGACACCACCGGCCGCAGCCACTGCCGGCGTCTCGCTGAGCCACGAGAGACCAGCAACGAACGGAGGTGTCTCTGCGGTGTGGCTCGAATCAAGCAGTACCTCCTCGTTAGTGGTAAGGAGGTTTTCCGCAAACACCTCGTTGTCGTTTCGCTCAAGCATCGCATTGATGAAGATACTCGGGTCGCTGACGGCGATAACGGTGCCGTCACCGACCGACTCGACTGTCACGACGGGATAGGACCTGAACGTTGTTTCCTCGTCGAGTTCATCCGTCCCGACGGGGTCGAGATAGCTGAACGGCGAACTGCTAACAACCGGCATCGCTCCGTTTGGCTCAACGACCGTCCCGTTGTTCAGCGTCAACTGTGTGACGTTTTCTGTCGTCGGATGCGCCGAGACGCTGTTGGCAACGGGGAACGACGATTGGCGGAAGTTCGTTTCGCGGTCCCGGAGCATCGCCCCATCGAACCGAGCGGTTGCGCCGACATCCGCGAGAAGCTGGTTGCCGTTCGGGCCGAAATCGTCGGCGACCACCAGCGTTCCGCCGTCATCTACGAACGTTTCGACCCGCTCTCTGTCCGTACTGTCGTAGGCTGCGTCGGGAGCCAGCACGATGGCAGTCGTCGCCGACGGCTCGACCGACTCGTACTCGTCGGTGCTCGCCGCAACTGAGACCGCTCCGTTGTCGGCCGCCATCTCCTGAAGCTGATCGGTTCCGTCCCATCCGGTGTTGTACGGGCTGAACGCTGCCGTCGACGTAGTACCAATAATGATCACCGTAAGGCCGATACAGAAAACAAGCACAACCAGCAGTAGCCGAGGAAACGACCAGCCAAACGGTCGCGGAGCCTGTTGGGCGAGATCACCCGTTTTCTGGGGGTCGCTGTCGCTCATCCGAGCGCCTCCGGCAACGCCTCCAGTGTTCGACTGACAACGATAATCCCCAGACCCGCCAGCCCCACGATAATGACGCCGCGGAGTCGGTTGCGCCACCGCGGTGTCACGGTGAACGGGGCTGTCAACTCAATCACAACGAACAGTCCAATCAACGAGAACGAATACAGCCATTCGGCGGTGAGCGAATCGAAGACAGTGAGTACCAACACGGTTCCGAGCAGCCACGCGGTCAGTGCGTGAACGAATCTGAGTCGACGGGTTACAGTCATAGCGTACCTAATGGATATGGTGGGTATGTGAACAGCAGTTGTCTGAAGCGAGCGGTCGTCTCGATGGCGTTAGGAGCGTCTGACGAGCGGCTCATACCATTCGCGGTTTGCGTCATACCAGTCGATGAACTCCTGGACGCCACCTCGAATCGTGCGGGTTGGCTCATAGCCGATGGCCTTCTGTGCACGTGAGATATCCGCATGCGTGTGTTCGGCATCGCCCGCTTGGCGGTCGTCGTGTTCGATCGATAGCGATGGGTCGATCTCGTCGCGGACGGTTTCGGCGAGCGTATAAATATCGATGGTGTCGGTCGAGCCGATGTTTAGCACCTCGCCGTCCACGCTGTCGGTTTCCAGCAGGGTTCGGTTGGCTTCGATAATGTCTTCGATATAGGTAAAATCACGCGTCTGCTCGCCAGTGCCGTACACTACGGGCGGCTCGCCGTTCCGACATCGGGAGACGAAGTTCGAAATCGCCATGTTCGGTCGCATCCGTGGCCCGTACACCGTAAAGTACCGCAGCGAGACGGTCGGCAGGCCGTAGATCTCGGAGAACACACGTGTGTACTGTTCGGCTGCCAGTTTCGAGACGCCATACGGCGAGACAGGGGTTGTCGGATGATCCTCGTCGTATGGCAGATACTCGGGTTTGCCGTACACTGACGACGACGAGGCGTTGATCACCCGCTGTACGTCGGCATCCTTGGCTGCTTCAAGCACCGTCAGCGTGCCGTCGACGTTGATCCGGTTCGGCTTGTGAGGGTTTTCGACGCTCGTTCGAACCCCGGCCTGTGCGGCCTGATGGTAGATGACGTCGGTTTCGTCGACGAGTTCGTCGACGAGTTCGGCGTCGGTGACACTTCCCTCGACAAACTCGTAGCTTCCATCGCTTTCGGCGGCCGCCTCGGCTGCCATCTCGATCGTGTGTTGTTTAATGCCGACATCGTAGTACGGATCGAGGACGTCCAACACCGTTACGTCATGGCCGTGACGGGCGAATGCTTCTGCGAGATGTCCACCGATGAACCCAGCACCGCCGGTAACGAGAATGCGCATACCGTATACTGGTAGTAGACTGACAAAATATTACGGACCGCCATACATCTGGATATGAAGGTTTTGCGGAGTATAAAGGACATATAGCACGCAGACTCCATAAGTAATATCAGAATACATACCAGATTGTCGACGACAGTCGGGCCTGGGCGAAAAGAAGTTAAGATGTGTTCGGCCGACAGTACGGACGAAAAGGCGCGGTGGGACACAGGCNACTGTGTCTGATCGGATTCTGCAGTCGACAGCTCTTGATTCACACCAACAGATGTGTCCTGAACACCTGCGGCCACTTCGTAGACAATGAGTGTAGTCACCAAACTGAAGTCGGGATTCAAAGCCCAACTCTCCAGTCAGGTCGTCTCGGCGGCTGTTGGCGGGGCAATCACGGTCGTGTTGGCCCACCTACTGACGCCGAACGAGTACGGCCTGTTCTTTCTGGCAATCAGCGTGTTCGGATTCTGTAAGGTGTTTACAAGACTCGGCATTGCACGCTCGGCGGGTCGGTATATCGCCGAGTACAAAGAGACGAACCCGGAACAAATTCCGCATATTATCCGAACGGCGGTTATTGTCAACACGGTCACAATCGCTATCGCAGCACTCGTTTTGGGCTTCGGCCATCAGCAGATCGCCAATCTGCTACAGCAACCGGATTTGGCCCCGTTGTTGCTGTTTGGCATTCTGTATCTCGTTTTCACTACGTATGCAACGTTTCTCAGTAAGGTCTGGCAGGGATTCGAGGAGATTACGCTTGCCTCTCTTATTGAGATCTGTTCGCAGTCGGGTCGACTGGTGTTTTCTGTCGGATTTGTGCTTGCCGGCTTCGGTGCCATGGGAGCACTCGGGGGGTATGCGGTGGCAACTGCGATTCCGGTGTGTATTGGGACGGTGATTCTGTACCGGAGCTACTACACAGTGGGCGAGACCGCCGCCACTGTCGAATCCGGGCTTCGTCGACGCATTGTAGAGTACTCAATACCGATTACGGCGACAAATACGGCCGACAGGGTCGACAAGGAGATCGATACGATCTTGATCGGCGTCTTTCTGTCGGCGGCCGCAGTCGGCCAGTATGTCATCGGCAAGCAGGTCGTGCGGTTTATCGAAACTCCGATGAACGCCCTTGGATTTACGCTCTCGCCGACGTTCGGGGCCCAGAAGGCCGAGGGCAACATCGAACGGGCCTCCAGAATATACGAAGTCGCACTGCGTCATATTCTCCTTCTGTACATCCCCGCCGGTGCCGGCATTATCCTAGTTGCCGACCCGTTTATCAGGTTATTTTTCGGCACCGATTACATCGGCGCAGTGCCCGTCTTGCAGGTGCTCGGCGTGTTTGTTGTGCTGCAGGCGATCACCAAACTCAGCGGCAACGGGCTAGACTATCTCGGCCGTGCGCGGTCCCGCGCGATAGCGAAAACGGTCGCCTCCGTGGTGAACGTGGTGTTGAACGTCGCGCTGATCCCGACCATTGGCATTGTCGGTGCAGCACTGGCGACGGTGGTCACCCACGGAATGTACACGCTGTTCACGCTGTACATTATCGCCCAGGAGTTCGAACTCGACGGTCGACGGCTCGGCGGCCANGTGGTCCGAATCTGTGCGGTGACAGCGGTTATGTCGGCGTTCGTCGTGGTGTTTCTCGATCAGATTTCGGGGGTGATCACACTGTTCGTCGTCGTCGGTGCGGCCGTGGCCGTCTGGGCGATTCTGTCAGTACTGACCGGCCTGTTAGACCCCCAGCGGGTGAAATCTATGCTCGTCTAGGTATGGTGCGTGTTGTGTAACCGCGACTTAGAGCCCACTGGTGGTTGGTTCGGTGTCAGTGCCATCCGCCGGCTGGACGAGATACAGATCGTACCCACCGTTCGACTGGATCTTATTGATTCCCGGTTCGGCCTCGAGATACCTGAAATCGTCGTGACTGAACCGGAAGCCTTGCCAGAGAATCGGATCACGGGTCCGGTCGGCCTCCGTCACCGGGAGATACGTCCGCTGGTCGTAGTGTGTTCGTAACGATTGGTTTGCAAAGTGATCCGGCGCACCCACCTCATCACCGTTTTCGGCGTAGTAGGCCTCCTCGGGAATTGCCCGACCCTGGATGGCGTTCCCGTACCGACTTGTCGAGGAACGAACCTCACTGAAAAGGACGCCCGGAGACTGATGCTCGAACGTCGTTTCATAGCCCTGCATCTGCTGTTCAGTTACCTGATCGGAGGGTGAATAGAAGTACGGCGAGCTAAAGACGACCGGGAAACTCACCAGCAGCACGACGACAAGCAGTCCGACGGTTCCGAGACGGGCACTGCGGCTTGAACTGCGACGGCCGACGTACAGAATGGCTCTGCCAACGGCGACCGTACCCAGAATCGTTACAAGCACCATGATCGTGCCGATGTGCCGGAAATACTGATCGGAGATACCTCCGACGAGGTAGGCTCCAAACACGCCGAAGATGGCCACAAACCCTCCGGTGAAGTAGGCCAACAGTGTCCGCTCTGTCGCCGAGTTCGTTGTGAGCACCCTCTGAACAGATCGAAACAGCGGGAAGTCGACCACCCGGAGGACAACTGCGAGCATGAGAATCGCAGCAAAAATCGAAAACGCCAACTGCACCGAAAACACCTTCAGAAACACTTCGGGGAGACTGCCACCGACGGCCTCCAGCGAGACGCTTCGAGTAGCTGTTGTCTCTGCGGGTGTGGTTTCGGTAAACGGGATGGCGATCGTGTCTGCGATGGCCGTCCAGAACGCGTCGATACGCTGGACCCAGAGCCAAAACAGCAGCCCAAAGACGAACACAAGCGAGTAAATCGGCTTCCGACCAGCCGGCGACCGGTAACCGCTGAGTAGCCAGTAGCCAGTCTGGAGGGCGGCAATCGCCCCGAAAAAGGCGACAAAGTTCGCCGCCTGCTGCAGATGGAGCATGACAAACATCGTCGAGACCAGCATGAACAGCAGTGAGTAGCTGTGGGCTCGTTGTTTATACACGAAAATAAACGAAAACAGGATCACTGGAGCGAACATGATCGCTTGGCTAGTTGGATGGATGTACGTCGACGGGCTGAGATGATTCAGCGGTAGGAGCAACAGCCCCGAAAACAGACCGATGTAGGCGAGCCGTGAATCGTTCGTTAACGCCCGAATCACCAGTGGAATAAATATAAAAAAACAGAGTATGAATACGACGACGATGATCATCAGACTGTGTTCTAACTCGGTAGCGGTCACATCAGCAACCATCGATCCGAGCGTATGGACAGCAGGATAGCGGCTGGCGACGAGATCGAACGCTCCCTGATTGATGTCTCTGGTTGTGCCGAGATGGCTCAACGAATCAGTTGTCCCCATATAGTGATAGCCGCGGATAAGTGGCGTCGAGACAATCGTGAGCATCGAAAGCCCGCCTAACACCGCCCCGAGCGAGCGGGTGGGCCCATCGAGTTCGGAAAAGACAAGCCACACGGACAGCACAAGCCCACCAACCGTCCCAACCCAAAACAGTGGCGGCGTCGACGCATAGATCGACAGCTCATAGCCTGTTGCAGGGTTCAGATACCCCACGACAACCGCTGCAGCAATACTCAGAAATCCGATAGAAAGCCAGAGTCGTGCATCGGTTCGCAACTGGACACCCATATGTCGACTGTTGTTGTCGGCCGAACGCATAGTGGTATCCACCGTCAGCATTGCAGTATAGTCAGCTAATCCGAAACAGGACGGCGAGTAACTGGTCTCTGGGCGGCTTCAATACAGCTGTTCAATATCCGGGTGCGTTCGAATCTCGGCTGCAAGCGACGCGGGGGTGACTGCTCGACGGGCGACCGCATTCCGGCGTTGTTGCCACTCGNTGTGACGAACCAACACAACGACTGGCACNGCATCCAGCCCATGGAGTTTGGCGATAGCAAGCCGGTTGCGTCCGTCGACGAACACTAACTCACCGTCTCGACCGATGCTCACAGCGATTTCTCCCCAGATCGCCCGGTATAGCCGGTCGAGAGTTGGGCTCAGATGTGCTCGCCCGTGGAGTTCGGTCTGGGTTTTGTAGCCGTCGGTCCCAATCTGCTCGTACAACCTCTCAATTTCGGCACACCGTTCGTCGAATGCTGTGAGCGTCTCACACCCCCAGAGCGTTGCGCCCTCTTTGAGAGCGGCTTTCGATTCGGTATAAAACGCCGTTTGGTCCCATGGAACGCCATCCCGGAAGTGCTTGCGAAACGATTGGAACAGCGTCGACTGAGCAAACCACACCTCGCGTTGATCCCAGTCACCCCCAAAGACACGTCCCGCAAGCCGGTAGTTCGGAGCCCGAAAGCGGGCGTGTTCGTCTTCTTTCCGGTGTGCCGAGATCTGCGTCCACGACACCGACCGCTGAATCTCGTCCGGGTCGACCCAGTATAGCCGTCCAGGATACAGCGGCGCAGCGTGTCGAAGCCGCATTCTGGCAGTTCGTACATAAATCCACGACAGCGCGTAGGCTTGTGTGAGCCCCTGAACACCTCGATCAGCTATTGGATGGCGTCCAACAACCGCGTTCTGTGCCGTTCGGAGTGCGTGGTCGACGTGGTCAATCATGTGGATAGAACATAGTGGGGCAAGCGGGTTTGATCACTGGGCGGTCACGAACAGCTCGGAGTAGGTCTCGACGGCGACATCCACCGAGTAGTTCTCGCGGAGATACTCTCGGCCGTTTTGGCCTAACGCCACGGCTCTCTTTGGGTCGTCCCAGAGCTGTTCGACCTGTTTGGTGAGCCGCTCTGTCGAGCCTGCATGCAGACCGACCTCGCCGGCCGAAAGCAGTCCATCGAGCGTGTGATGCAGCGAGACGACCGGAACGCCGAACCGCCAGGCTTCCAGAAACGTGTTCGGAAATCCTTCGTACTCCGATGTGTTGACAAACATCGCTGCCTGGCGGTAGTAGTGGTCAATCTCATCGGGCGGAACGAATCCCTNGAATCGGAGGTTCGACAGCGCGTCGGCCCGGTCGACGATTTCGGTGCGAAACTCATCGTCCGGTGTCCAGCCGATCATGACGAACTCAACGTCAGCAAGCCGTTCGGCCAGTCTGACGAACCGCAGTGGCTTTTTTTGCGCCGGATCGAGGCTGCCAACCCACAGCACGTACGACCGGTCGTCGGCTGCTACGAGATGCTCGTCGGGTGGGACGGCGTACACGTTCGGGATGACCTTGGAGCGAATATCGAACACCCGTTCAAGTAGCCGCTGTTGGTACTCCGTCTGGGCGACGACAGCCTCGGCTCGTCGGATGGCGTCGACGTAGGCGAGTTTTGGTATGGTGTACTGAAACATCCCGTGATGGTCAGAGAGCCGTGCCAACTCGATATTCGAGTCGTTGGCCACACAGTAGACGAACGACTCGCCGAGCACCTCACAGCAGTAGCTCGTGAGAATACAGAGCGGCGGGTTGCCTCGGACGTAGAAGACATCGGCGTCGACGCGCCGGATCGACTGCAGTAGTGAGTACAGAACGGACGGTGTATCTCGGATGCTGTTCGTTTTCGGCAGCGTCTTCCAGACATCGAAGCCATCGATTCGTTCGTGGCTCTCGCCCGTGTCGGCGAACGTGATAAACGAGACTGTCGAGCCCGCCTTCTGCAGGTTGGTGGCCAGAAGGTGCTGTTGTCGCTCGGCTCCGCCGACCGTTTTTCGACTTCCTGGGTCAAGATAGCCGTAGATGTACGGACAGATGAAACAGACGTGCGTCTCCGACAGTTCGGCCGCAAGTTCGGTCCCTGTTTCAGTCGCTGTTTCGGCTGCCGGCTCGGAGTCTGGCTGAAGGGTGTCGCTATGTCGTGACATGGTTGTACACCTGAATGATATTCTCGGCCATCCGATCCCAGCTGACCGCCTCGACATGTACACGACCGTTGGATCGCTCGCCGGCTTCGAGCACGTTGACCAACCCGTCGACGAGTTCGGTTTCGGTTGTACAGACCGCCGACGGAGAGACGTCCTGGAGTCGCTTTCGGACATCGCCGACATCGGTCGAGACGACCGGCAGGTTGCAGGCCATCGCCTCCTTGACGGTGTTTGGTGACCCCTCCAGCTTCGAGGTGAGCAACAGCGCGTCGGCGGCGTTCATGTAGTACAACATCTCGTCGTGCGGCACTCCCGAGACGGTCTGCAGTTCGAGCGGGTCGTCGATCTGGTCGGCCGCACGGTCGGCCACCGTTGAGGCCAAATCATAGTTTTTCCGGTCGGTGCGCTTGCTGTAGCTCTTGGTCGGATCGTACGGAAACAGTACGTGTTTCGTCTCTGGGTCCCAGCCGACGTGGGCCAGTGTCTCATCTTTCGACAGCGGTTTGAACTTCTCCATGTCGACGCCGGCAGGNATAATCCGAGCGTCGGTCCCCAACGCTTGACGCATCGCTTCGTTTCGGACGATGGACGCATCGAACCGTCGGGCACAGAACCGACAGACGTCTGAGTACCGACCACNCATNTAATCACCCATCAGATCCGATCCCCAAAACGTCTGGACAACCGGACGTCCGGGCTGCAGCANGCCGTAGGGCGCAGCCAGCCCGGAGTTGACGTGGATCAGATCGTACTCGTTGGTGAGCACGGTTTTGAGTATGCGTGGGTAGCCATAGGCGGCGTTTACCACGTAGTAGGGAATGTTGTGGCCGGGTTCGGGCAGAATCCGGCTCGATACCGGCCCGAGCGAATCAGTGTAGGCGGCTCTCCCCGGTGAGGCGGCGACCACATCGCAGTTGATACCGTTTCGCTCAAGTGCACGGACCTGATCGAGAAAGAACGTGCGATCGTCGGTTGTAACCAGCTGTAACACATCCATTGGTCAGTTACTCCACCCCCTATCGAATATCTTTTTTCGCCGATCCGCGCTTTTGAGGTAGTCGACCCCTTGTGCAAGCACCCCAAGCGTCGGCCGGAGGTCATCGCGCGATAGCGTTGCACAGCAGGTGTTGTCATCCCATGAGCCGAGTTCTCGGATCGCTTTGCGTTTCCGGTCGTGACTCCAGAGCCACAACAACTCGTTCGGGACGACCCAGCGGTAGTTCATACCCACCCGGTACTCGCCATCCGAAGCTGGGGTGTTTCCGTCGACGGCCATTTTGTACAGTAGGTATGGGATGTCGACACCCGAGTTGATCGTGAGCGCAAGCGATGACCAGAACCGCGGATTGACCTCGATNAGTCTGTACTCATCTGTGTCGGGGTCGTACAGCACGTCCATATGCGCTGGGCCCTTCCAGTCGTGTGCTTCCAANAGGTCGAGTGNCGAATCGATCCACGGCTCTTTTTNNACAGTGTGGGCTGCGATTGCGGGCCCGCCTGAGGCGGGATACTGTCTGGTCTCTTTATATACGTGTGTTGCAACCGGCTCCGAACTGTCGTCGAAGATGGTTCCGATGCTGTAGTGGCCACCCGCGTGGTCGACGAACTCCTGGATGATCGGCTCGGTGTGAGCCTGACTCACAGCGTCGTACTTTTCGGGGAGTTCGTTCGGTTCGTCGACTCGCACGATTCCGCGAGACCCCGAGGCGATTCGCGGTTTGATCAGGACCGGGAAGCTGGCCGCCGTTTGGATCTCCTCGATTGCTGCGGGACCGTCCGGATAGTACGTGGTCGGAATCGGCACGTCGAGTTTCTCGGCGGCCTGCATACAGCTTCCTTTGTCCATCATTCGTGTGATCGTCGAGCGATCTGCAACGAACACCGACGTCACCGCCGAGAGTCGCTCGCGGTGTTCAGCAACGGCGAGTGTGGTTTCGTCCCGGACGGGCACGACGAGGTCATAACCCTCGCGTCGACAACACCGCATCAACCACTCGATGAATTTTTGCGGAGACTCACTGATCGGCTCATGTACCTTCATCTCGGTGACGTACTTCGAAAACGCCGAGACGGTCAGTCGAAACTCATCACAGACGTGTATCTCAGCGTCGGTGGTTCCGAGCGACCGAGCGATGGCCAGCGCCGAAAGCGCCCGCCCATCTGTAATGAGGATTTTATCAGTCATCTCTCCCACCTGCTCGGACGTATTCGATATGCGCGGCTGCCCAAAGACACACCTAGCTGGTATACACCCACATACATAATTTCTATGTCAAGATTGTCGACTGAGACTCGGAGTCGACTGAACTGGTGATTCTGTGGGTCCCGAAAGCACTGTTTCGTACACCTCGATAATTCGTTGGCTCACCCGATCCCAGCACAATGGTTGGACCTGCGGTCGGCCGTTGGATCGGCCGCCGGCTTCGGCTGCCGCAATGAGTCC
>SL_5KL_010_SEDDRAFT_10000505_pt1 | contig 25004 bp, 27 predicted proteins | sample SodLakKL_010_SED_FD_9118 | JGI IMG/M metagenome (IMG submission 9118) | reverse complement strand
AAAAAAAGATGATTACAGTTCTGTTGAGTGTTGAATATTTATCAGGCCGGAAAAATAATCCAATAATTTTTTTTAAAAAAATATTAAAAAAACTATTGACAAATATACCGGGGCATGCTAATATACGTTTACCAGGTTCCGAGAGACTGAAAGGTGAACCGGGTCCGGTTTGAAGGGAGAAATCGGTGGAAGGACGAGGTGAAAGCCTTGGTTAAAAAGCCGAAAATATCCAAAAAGACCGGGCAGCTGCAAGGGACGGTAGTGGAAAGGTAAGGCAAGGGTAAAACTGGGCTTTACCGGAAAGCGCCGGAAAACCGCAGCGCAGGATCTTCAAGAACTGGCCGGAGGTCGAAAGAAATTTTCTGTAGAGAAAATGGAAAGCGACTGCAGAGGGTCAGAACAGAAGGTGCTGCAGGTAAAACCACAGGTCTGTTGGAACCTGGTTTTATAATGCCTTTTTATTAAGGCCGATTGAATTCAGCGATAAACTGCAAGTTGCGGTATTTTTCATTATAATCAAGGCCGTAGCCGACCACAAAGATATTTGGAATATCAAACCCCTTGTAATCAACAGGAACCTCGACAATCCGACGCGCTTCTACATTGAGCAAAGTACATATTTTTAAGCTTTCCGGATTTCTTGTTTTCAAATTACGCAGCAGATACCCCAGACTCAGACCGGTATCTACAATCCCTTCGACAATGAGTACATGTTTACCCGATATGCTTAGATCAAGATCCTTGGTAATCCGCACAACCCCGGTTGAATCGGCCTGTTCACTGTAGTGGGAAATACTGATAAAGTCGATAGCAAAAGGGATTCTCATCCTGCGGGTTAGATCAACCAAAAAATATGTGCTCCCACGCAGCACCCCGATCATGACTAAATCAAGTCCTGCATAATCATCTGAAATTCTTTTGCCCAGTTCGCAAATCTTTTCTTCTATCTGTTCCAGGGTAAACAATATTTTTAGCTGGTTTTCTTCATACGGCTTTTGTTCTTTCAACTATCTTCTTCTCCTTGATCCTGATCGATACTATGTTTTTTCAGCAAACTTTCAAAACCCCTTTTATCAATAAGACGGATGTTAATATGCGGGTAGAGTTCCTTCATTCGCCTTATTTTGCGATTTTTTTTCCAGGCCTGCCGCGGTTTTTGCGTGGTTAGCTCTATAAAAAGATCTTGATCTGGCAAATAAAAATCAGGGGATAATGCTTCAACAACATTGCCCTCACTGTCCCATTCAAGAAAAAAGGTTCTCGGTTCATACTGCCACTGTATTCGATAAAAATCAAGCATGTGGGCAAATTCTTCTTCGCTGGGGTGCATGAAATGATCCGCTTCCTGATCTGCCGGAGGGACAAATATTCTTTCTTCGATTTCACCGGTGCCCGGTCCGTCTTTAATTTCCCTTGGCTCCGCGTGAATTCGGTAGGCATTAATGATCAGATCTGCTGCATCTTCCAATTCCATCTTGTCAGTACTTAAGACCAGGTCGTATAGGCGCAGGTTGTTCCAGTTAACATCAAAAACCTGCCGGTAGTAACGGCTTTTGTCGCGATCCTGTTCTTTGACCAGTTTGACAGCCGTCTCAGAAACGAGGTTGTAAGTTTTCATCACCCTTTTAACCCTTTGGGTGAACTGGCCAATAATCCTTACATGCAGTGCAGGAGGATAATCGCGAAAAAGAATAGATCCCCCCCGCCCCAGAATCACCAGGTTGTTACGTATGGCCAGGTCGTATATAAAGTCATGCATTGCTTCAATATACTGCTGCCCTTTGCGGCTGTCTTCTTCTTTATTTATATTGTTTTCCGGGTCTGCTGTAGGAATCTCTATTCCGTATTTTGCTAACCCCTGGGTAATTGTTTCCTTGTTTACCAATAAAAATCCCGTTTTTTCGGCTACAAAACGAGCGATGTTTTCACCGCCGCTGCCGAACTCACGTGAAATGCTAATTATGCCCAATAAGAGACCCTCCGGTGCATCTTATTTGAGAAAACCACTGATAATCGCTTCTTCGGCTTCTTCATCAGTTAACCCCAAAGCCATCAGCTTAATTAACTGCTCACCGGCAATTTTACCGATAGCTGCTTCGTGCACCAGCTCCGCTTCCGAATTCTCTGCCCATATTTCGGGTACCGAACGGACAGTAGCCTGGTCCATAATAATCGAATCACACTCAACATGTCCGCGACCGGCGCCGTACGCTAAAAGACGCGGGTAAAAGTTTTGTTTCGATGACCCCTGGGCTACAGAGCGAGAAACAATCCGGGCGGTGCTTTCTTCTGCCATCAGTTTAACCAGAACATCTGAATCTGCTGTTTGTTCTCCATCAGTCAGCAAACGCTCGTAAATTACCAGGCGTCCACCTGCCTTCACCTCGGCTTCGGTTACTCTCTTGGTCTGATCAACTCCCCGAATCTGGACCAATTCAAGTTCGGCGTAGCCTCCCTCTTCAATCACCAAAACAGTCTTCGGGTTAAGTAATCTTTTTCCTTCTTTATCACCCTCGCCAAAATGTTTTTCAGTATAAATCAGGCGGGCCCCCTGGCGGACAATAATCTCATGCACTCCGTCATGGCGGGTATTCCCGGAACCCGGGTTATGTATCCCGCATCCGGCTACCAAAGTAATATCCGCCTCCCGGCCGACATCGATCTTGTTATATACCAGATCGGAGAGATCGGTTTCGGTCATGATTACCGGGATATGGACAGTTCCTTTTTTCCCGGGAGCAACGATCACATCTATCCCCGGCTGATCCTTCTTGGGAATTATTTCTATTCCTTCCAGGGATCGCCTTTCAATCCCCTTTCCGTCTTTACGAATATTAAAAGCTCCCGGGGGCTCACCATGCAAATCGGCTACCTCTTGCAGCAGCTTTTTATCGAGGGCAGTCAGCATAGATTTCTCCCTCCAATCGGCAATTACTACGGCAGGAGCATTCAGCGCTCTCCTTGATCTGGGGCCATATAGTATCTCGATCCCCACGCATATTAACAGTACCGTCCTTAATCAAGACTATTTCATCAACCATGTTCAATATCTTCTCCTGGTGCGATATAACTACTGTAACTGTATCTTCACGGTGACTGCTGCCGATTACATCGATCAACTGCTCAAAGCTCCACAAATCGATCCCGGCTTCGGGTTCATCAAAAATACGCACCTTTGGATTTTGGGCTAAAATAGTAGCGATCTCGATTCTCTTTATTTCACCGCCGGACAAACTATTATCCAGGGTACGCTCAAGATAATCTTCCGGGCAAAGCCCTATATCCCTTAAAACCTGGCAGTTGACTCCATCGGCATGTTTCATAGCCATCTCAAGCATATCTTTAACCGGCATACCTTTAAACCGGGGAGGGTGCTGGAAAGCGTAACCGATTCCCCGCCGGGCCCGCTCAGAAATATTGAGCTCACTGATATCCTCTCCATTGTAGAAAACCTTACCCGAGGTTTGCTTATAAATGCCCATGGCCACCCTGGCCACTGAAGATTTTCCGCTTCCGTTCGGGCCGGTCAGGGCATACATTTTTCCAGCATCCATGTTCAGGCTTACATCATGCAGTATGGGTACTTTTCCTTGATCGGTTTCCAACTCTAAACTTATATTATCCAACAAAAGCACCTTCTATATTCTCCTTTCCGAGAAATTAAATAATTTATTGGTGTTAAAAAGCATGAATTCCGGACTTTTAATTTATTCGACAGAAGATAATATATTCCTGCACGGGGTCCGGGACATTGATTAACTGGTTTAATGGTCTTTCAGCGAAGTTATAAAACTACAAAATGTAGTTCTTGCGTACACAAAAAGTATTGACAAAATGATTTAGAACCCCTATAATCAAATGTAGTAACAGTGACTACATTAGGGTGTGATGGTAATGAAAAAAAACTATATCGGTATCAGGGAAGCAAGAATAAACTTAAGCAAATTAATTAAAGACGTTCGTAATGGGATGGAAATTATCATCACCGATAGGGGGACACCGGTAGCAAAGCTGGTTCCGGCCCAGGGGCAAACCTTAACGCTGGAAGAAAGAATAAAAAACTATCAAAGCTGCGGACTGATCGAGTCTTGTCCTCAATCTGGAAAGATTGATTCTTCTCCAATCGAGCTGCCCCGGGAACCGGCCCAGCGTTACATCCGGGAGGAGAGAAGCGATGAGTGAAAAGCTGGCCGTGATTTACTGGGACTCATCAGCGCTGCTGTCCTANCTTTTTAAAGATAAGTACAGCGATATAGTGATCGAAAAAGCAGGTCGTAAGGGTGTTCACCTGCTGACGACGCTGGCAGTTGCCGAAGTTTACACTGTGATCAGCCGGATTCAAAGAGAGCAGTTACTGCCTGAGATACCGGTTGATTCACTGTTTGATATNCTGGAATATGGTCCCTGGAGCCGGCTGAACATCGTTCCCGACAATATTTCCCTGCGGGAAATGGCAGGNAAGTGGACACTCAGGGGTTCAGGTTTATGGCACCTGGCCACNGCAAAAACCCTGCAGAGGGAGTTTCCAGAATTGATGATCCTGACTTTAGACCGGGAACTGGCCCGCGCTTCCAGGGGAGAAAGTTTGAGACTTTGTGTCACTGTATAAGAAGTAAATTGAGGATGTTGCTAAAAAATTTGCTTGTAAAAACTTGAAAGGGGCTTATGAAGATGAAAATGTGGCGTTGTGAAGTATGCGGTTACCTGCACGAGGGGGAAGAACCACCTGATTTTTGTCCCAAGTGCGGCGCACCAAAAGAAAAGTTTGAACTGCTTGATGAAGAAGAAGCAGAAATGATGCGGGACTCCCTGGCCACCAGGGAAAAATACGCCCAGATTTATGAGCATCTGGAAGCAGTCAGTAAACTGGCCCAGGAAGGCATCGATTTGAATTTGGATGAAGGATGCAATGAAATTTTCAACCAGACTAAAAAAGATATCGAGAAAATTCATAATCAGATCAAAGAAGAACTGGCCGGACATGCCGCTGAATGCATCTGGGTAAAGGTAGCTACTGACGGTTTGCTGGATGAGAGTTTTTAAGAAACGAAATTTGAAACATACTATGAAAGTATTTTACCTGTAAACTATAACAAGTAAAGGAATGAGGTGAATAATTATGGGTAAAACAGTAGGAATTGACCTCGGAACCACTTTTTCTGCAGTAGCAGTTGTAGAAGGAGGCAAATCCGAGGTTATAACAAACGCAGAGGGTGCAAGGACCACCCCTTCGGTAGTCGCCTTTAAAGACTCCGGAGAAAGGCTGATCGGACAGGTAGCCAGGAGGCAGGCTGCGTTAAATCCGGAAAAAACCCTTTTCTCAGCAAAGCGCTTTATCGGGCGCCAGTTTAATGAGGTTGAAGCCGAACGCAAACTGGTCCCTTATAATATTGTAGCGGGTCCGAACAATGCCGTTCGCTTCAAAGTAGATGACAAGGAGTTTGCACCGGAAGAAATATCGGCCATGGTTCTTAAAAAAATGGTCGAAGATGCCTCCAAGTATCTGGGTGAAAAAGTAACCGATGCCGTTATTACAGTACCGGCTTACTTTAACGATGCCCAGCGCCAGGCCACCAAGGATGCCGGGCAGATTGCAGGCTTAAACGTCTTGCGGATTATCAACGAGCCTACGGCCGCTTCCATGGCCTATGGCCTTGATAAGAAAAGCAATGAAACAATCCTGGTCTTTGACCTCGGTGGCGGCACATTTGACGTGTCGATCTTAGAGGTCGGTGAAGGTGTATTCGAGGTGAAATCGACCCATGGTGATACCCATCTCGGTGGGGATAACTTTGACAAGGCCATAGTTGACTGGCTGGCCGATGAATTCAAAAAAGACCAGGGTATTGATCTTCGTGAAGACAAGCAGGCCCTGCAGAGGTTAATCGAGGGAGCGGAAAAAGCAAAAGTTGAACTTTCTTCAACCTCAGAAACCCAGATCAGTATCCCCTTTATCACCGCTGATGCCGGCGGGCCAAAACACCTGGATACCAAGCTGACCAGGGCCAAGTTCGAAGATCTTACCCATGACCTGGTCGAACGCTGCCGGCAGCCGATTAAGGATGCTTTAGCTGATGCCAAGCTAACTGAAAAAGATATTGACGAAGTAATCTTAGTGGGTGGCTCTACCCGTATACCGGCAGTGCAAAAACTGGTGCGTGATTTAACTGGAAAAGATCCGAACCAGAGCGTTAACCCTGACGAAGTTGTCGCTCTTGGCGCCGCTATTCAGGGCAGTGTGCTGGCCGGAGAAATGGAAGACGTAGTCCTGCTGGACGTTACGCCTCTTTCCCTTGGTGTGGAGACCCTTGGTGGGGTTATGACTAAAATTATTGAACGTAACTCAACCATCCCCACCCGGCACAGCGAAGTCTTTTCCACTGCTGAAGACAACCAGCCGGCAGTTGATATTCATGTCCTGCAGGGTGAGCGGGAACTGGCTAAAGACAACCGTTCTCTGGGCCAGTTTAAACTGGAAGGCATTCCGCCTGCACCACGCGGCATGCCCCAGATTGAAGTTGCTTTTGATATTGATGCCAACGGTATCCTTAATGTCAGCGCAAAAGATAAGGGCACCGGAAAAGAACAGTCAATTACAATTAGCGGCTCAACCAACCTTGACCAGAACGAAATCGATAGAATGGTCAAGGATGCCGAAAAGTANAGTGANGAAGACAAGCAGCGCCGTAAAGAGGTTGAAGAGCGNAANGAAGCAGACAGCCTGGTTTACCAGGTTGAACGCCAGCTGAGTGAAGTTAGCGACAGCCTCCAGGTTCATGAAAAAGGCAGGATAGAGCAAACCCTTTCCGAGCTGAAGGACGCTTTGAAGAACAATGAGCCTATCGATAAGATAAGAAACCTGAAAAGTGATCTTCAGCAGGCTGCCCATTCCCTGTCGGAGGCGGCGTATCAGAAAACTGCTGCCGGCAGCAGCAGTACAGGAACCTCGGAAAATGGCGGTAGCGCCGATGACGATGTCGTAGATGCCGACTATGAAGAACAATAAAACCGTTAACCTCTAATGAAATAAAGGTTCTGCAGGCGGGAAGGCTCCCGGCAATACAGCAGGAGCCACCCGCCTCCCGAACCAGAGACGGAGGTATTAAAATGAAAGAAGATAAGCAAAATGAAAAATTCAACCGGGAAGAAAATGAACAGCTGGATCAGTATGAACAAGGCTTAGAAAATAAATATCCCGGTGAAGAAGAAGTAGAAAAGCTGCGCCGGGACCTTGAAGAAGAAAAAGAAAGACACCTGCGCACCCGGGCAGACTTGGAAAACTACCGCAAGCGCATGGAACGCGAGGCGGAAGCAAAAATCTTTCGTGCAAAAAAAGATATTTTAATTGATTTATTAACTTACCTGGATTATTTTGATCAAGCCAAAAAACAGGTTCAGGATCCTGCCGCAATTGAGGGACTTGACATCATGGCCCGGCAGTTGAATGACCTTTTATATAAACACGGGGTCAGGCCGGTCGAATGCCTGGGCCGGCCTTTTGATCCTGAAGAACAGGAAGGAATCGGTTATCTAAAAACCGATCAATACGAGGAAGGTTGTGTAGCTGAAGAAATATGCCCGGGTTATAAATTGGACAATGTTTTGTTAAAACCGGCCCGGGTCATGGTTGCTTGCAAACCGGAAAAAGATGGATATAATGTAGAATAAACAGATCAACAAGATTAACGTAGGACCCGGGGTTTTATAGTTTATAATCAAGGTTTTGACCCTGTTGATTATCGTTTGCACCGCCTTTAAGTATAAACTCCGGGCGGTAATATGCTTTAGTTGGAGGAATATGTATGTCTGTAAAATTTCAAGATTACTATGAAATCCTGGGCGTGGATCGCAGCGCCTCAGAAAAAGATATAAAAAGCGCATACCGGAAACTGGCCCGCAAGTGGCATCCCGACTTGCACCCGGCCGGTGAAAANGAAAAAGCCGAGGAACAGTTTAAAAAGATCAATGAAGCCTATGAAGTTTTGATCGATCCCGAAAAACGGAAACGCTATGACCAGCTGGGCAGCAGGTGGAAAGAAGGCCAGAACTTTCAAGGTCACCCTGACATGGATGGTGTCCATTTCTATACTTCAGGTGATTTTAACAGAAGCAGCAGCGGTTTTGAAAACGTATTTGAAGGCGGCTTCAGTGACTTTTTCAAAATGTTTTTCGGTGAAGGTGCGGCAGCAGCAGGCCCTGCCGGAGCAGCGGGACGAACCGGACGGACCGGACGGACTGCCCAAAGAGGCCCGGTACGCGGCGAAGATGTAGAAAGTGAAATTGAATTGACTGTCGAGGAGGCTTACCGCGGTGTAACCAAATCGATCCGGGTCAGCGGCGGTTCCGTATGCCCCAGCTGTGGCGGCACAGGTGCCGGGGGACGCGGTATCTGCACAGAGTGTGGTGGAACCGGGTCCAAACCCGATGAAAAAACTTTGGATGTACGTGTGCCCGCCGGTGTAAAAGAAGGAAGCCGTATCCGCCTAAAAGGACAGGGCGGTGGAGGCCTGGGCAGCGCCGCTAAAGGGGACCTCTTCTTAAAGATCCGCCTGCGACCGCACCCTGTTTTTAAACTAAAAGGAAACGATATAGAAGTTGATGCTGTCATTCGTCCCGACCAGGCCATTTTTGGAGACAAGCTACCGGTTCAGACCCTTGACGGACAGGTCAACCTGAAGGTGCCGCCAGGCAGCCGCAGCGGCAGTAAACTACGCCTGCGCGGAAAAGGCTTTCCTGGAAAAGATAAAAAACGCGGAGATCAATACGTGCGCCTGGTTATTGATACTCCACCTGACCTGAGTGAAGAAGAAAAAAACCTTTACAAACAGCTTTATGAACTGCGGAAAGGTGGGGAGTGATCAGGATGAAACTTGTACGCATTCACTGCCACACCGATGTGAGAGAAAAAGTAACTGAATACCGCCTGGAATATCATCCCGATATCCTGGCTCTTTATAAAGAGATGGGCATCATTGATCTGGATGAAGAAGAAACTATCAGCTATGAAGATTTACGCCGGCTTAAAAAAGTGCTCCGCTTAAAAAGAAACTGTGGAGTAAGTACAGTGGGGGCAACAATCATTGTAGACTTACTGGATAAAATAGAAAATATGCAAGATGAGATCGAACAACTGCGAAAAAAAGTAGGTGATTAATCATGGATTTAGATCGCTTTACCAATAAATCTAAAGAAGCGCTGTCTACAGCACAGGAAGTGGCCGTTAATCGCGGGCACCAGGTAGTCGGCCCAAAGCATTTGCTCTACGCTCTGCTTGACCAGGAAGAAGGCCTGGCCGGGAAATTTTTGGAGCATGCCGGCATTGATATTGCTGTCCTGAAACAGGATCTGGAAAAACTGCTGGAGACCATTCCAAAAGTATCCGGCTACGAAGGAACTTTGCAAATGAGTTCATCATTGGCCCGGGTTTTGTCCAGGGCTGAACAGGAAACCAAACAGCTAAGAGATGATTATGTCAGTATAGAACATATCCTGTTAGCCCTGAGTGAAGAAGGTGACGAAGATTTAAAAAAAATGCTCGCTAAATTCGGCCTGGACCGCAACAAACTATTAAACTCCTTGAAAACGGTCCGCGGCTCACAGCGGGTAACCAGCGACAGTCCGGAAGAGACCTATGAAGCGCTGCTTCGTTACGGACGTGATTTAACTGATCTGGCCTCCAGGGGCAAACTGGATCCCGTGATCGGCAGAGATGATGAAATCCGCCGGGTAATGGAAATTCTGTCGAGACGAACCAAAAATAATCCGGTATTGATCGGCGATCCCGGAGTCGGTAAAACAGCAATAGCTGAAGGTTTAGCTCGCAGAATTGTTGCCGGGGATGTGCCGGAAGGATTGAAAGATAAGAAAGTGATTTCTCTTGATATGGGATCTCTTGTTTCTGGCGCCAAGTACCGCGGTGAATTTGAAGAAAGGTTGAAAGCAGTACTAAAAGAAGTACAGGAAGCAGAAGGAATGATTATCCTTTTTATCGACGAACTGCATACTGTTGTCGGAGCCGGCGCCGCTGAAGGGGGTATGGATGCAAGCAACCTGTTAAAACCGATGCTTGCCCGCGGAGAGCTGCAGTGCATCGGGGCAACTACTATTGGTGAATACCGTAAATATATAGAAAAAGATGCTGCCCTGGAAAGAAGATTCCAACAAGTCATGATCAACCAGCCATCCGTGGAAGATACAATTTCAATCCTGCGCGGGCTGAAGGAACGTTATGAAGTACACCATGGTGTGCGTATCCAGGACAGCGCCCTGATTGCAGCAGCGGTTTTATCGGACCGTTATATCAGTGACCGCTTCCTGCCCGATAAGGCAATTGACCTGGTTGATGAAGCAGCAGCTCACCTGCGTACCCAGATCGATAGTATGCCAGCCGCCCTTGATGAAATAACCCGCCGGGTGATGCAGCTGGAAATTGAAGAAGCGGCTTTAACCAAGGAAAAGGACCAGGCTTCCCGCGATCGCCTGGAAAAATTACAGCAGGAATTGGCAGACCTGCGCAGCCAGGCAGATGCCATGAAAGCTCAGTGGCAAATGGAAAAAGATACAATTTCAAGGTTGCGTTCCCTTAAGCGGGAAATAGATGAGGTGCGAACCGAAATTGAAAAAGCAGAAAGAGAATATGATCTGAACAAAGCTGCTGAACTAAAGTACGGCCGTCTGAACGAGCTGGAAAAGCAGCTGCAGTCGGAAGAAGAGCAGCTGGCCAATAAACAAAAAGAAAACATGCTTTTAAATGAAGAAGTAAGCGAAACGGAGATTGCCCGGGTAGTTAACCGCTGGACCGGTATACCGGTAAGCCGCCTGCTTGAAGGTGAGCGAGAAAAACTGGTCCGCCTTGAAGAAATCCTGCACGAGCGGGTTATTGGCCAGGACGAAGCAGTCAGTGCTGTATCCGATGCCGTGCTCCGGGCCCGAAGCGGGATTAAAGACCCCAACCGCCCGGTGGGCAGTTTTATCTTTTTGGGACCGACCGGAGTGGGAAAAACCGAGCTGGCCCGAACCCTTGCCGAGGCCCTTTTTGACGACGAACGTAACATGATCCGTTTAGATATGTCTGAATACATGGAAAAGCATACCGTAGCCCGCCTGATAGGAGCACCTCCAGGTTATGTCGGCTACGAAGAAGGCGGCCAGCTTACCGAAGCTGTCAGGCGTAAACCTTACAGTGTAGTCTTATTTGACGAAGTAGAAAAAGCTCACCAGGATGTCTTCAATGCCATGCTGCAAATCTTAGATGACGGCCGCCTGACCGATGGTAAAGGACGCACAATCAATTTTAGAAATACAATCCTGATTATGACCTCAAATGTAGGCAGCCAGGAAATTCTTGCTTTTCATGAAAAAGGCGGAGACTACGATCAAATGAAAAGTACCGTGCTCGGCCTGTTGCGACAAAATTTCCGTCCTGAATTTTTAAACCGGGTCGATGAAACCATCGTTTTCAGGGCACTGGAACAAGATCAAGTCCACCGTATCGCCTCGCTGCTGTTGGAAAGGCTCGCTGCCAGGTTGGCTGGCACGGCCGATCTAACCCTGGTCTGGGACGAAGAAGTAACTTCTTACCTGTCCGAAAAAGGTTATGATCCGGCCTTTGGAGCAAGACCGCTGAAGCGGGTAATCCAAAACGAAGTTGAAACCCCGCTTTCACGCCAGTTAATTGCCGGCACGGTTGTGCCAGACAGCAAAATATATATGAAAAAAGGAGAAAAAGGCCTGGAATTCAAACAGAGTACAGATTAAAAACAGGGGACATCCCCCGGCAGATTGCCGGCGAAGGAGTGTCCCCTACCTTGATCATTTAATCCTTGAAAATACTAATTATTCTCAAATACCTTTAACAAAATCTTTTCCGGCCTGGTAAACCTCAGCCAGTGCTTCGGGACTTTGTAAAATGGCTCCCTTTTCATCGTAGCCGCGATAAGCAAGACTGCCGGTAAATTTATGATTTATATTATGAAAGAAAACCTTAATTATTTCTATAGCATTTTCACAGTACTGCTTGCGCTTCAAAGCCCCAACACAGATAAAAAACCCTTTCCTTTTCGGTTCATCAGGGACAAAAGGTGTTTTCAAATTATATTTAGCATGCCACCAACATTGAAACCGATCAATCAACATTTTCAACTGGGCATTTAATGAACCGAAAGTAACCGGGCTGGCCACAACCAGGGCATCGGAATTAATCACCTTCGGGTATACTTCCTGCATCTGATCTTTTACAATACAGCGGCCATCTTTTGCACAGGCATCACAGGCCTGGCAGGGCCTGAACTCAAGACTGTTAATATGAATCAGTTCAAACTGCCATCCCGCTTCTTCCGCACCCCGGCAGAATTCTTTTAAAAGAATTTCACTGTTTCCGTTACGACGCGGACTGGAAGCCAGGGCTAACAATGTTTTCACGATAAATCCCTCTCTTTTCCTTAAAGTGGCAAAACTAAAAAAGATATTGTTTTATCTTTTTTAGTAGGTTAACATATAGAAGGAAAAAAAGAAAATATTATTATTTTTTAATGACAANAAAGTGGTGGACATGCAGAATCAATATGAAGCCCGCTACAGCAGAAGAACAAAACAACCNAAAAGTGGTTCTACAACCCGCCTTGCTATCTTTCTGTTTTTACTGGCGGTAATAGGAGTTCTATCTGTTTTCAGTGCCATTCAGTACCTTACAATGCAATCGCTCCAACAGAATCTTGATTCACTTGAAAACAAGCTGAAGAATGTTGAGCAGGAAAACAGAAAGCTTGAAGAACAGTACAACCGGCTTTATGAAGAAAATGAAAAACTGCGCAAAGAAAATAAAATGATGCGTTCAGAAACCGTTATCGAACACGGCAATCGTGAAACCAACAAGGTAGCTATCACCATTGATGACGGAGCGGGCGCAGTATTGATTAACCGCACCCTTGATTACCTAAAAGAGTATGACGTGCAGGCAACCCTGTTCCCCATGGGCAGCTGGGTGGAACGTGAACCTGAAGTGTGGCGCCGGGCAGTTGAAGAAGGACATGAGCTCGGTAATCATACCTACAGCCACCCCTTTTTAACAAGAATTAATGAAGAAAAAGTCCAAGAAGAACTAAAAGGGTGGCAGGAAGCAGTAAGTGAGGCACTAGGATATTCTTACCAAACCTATTTTTTCCGCCCTCCATACGGGGACGGTTTCTATTCTAACCGGAGCAGCTACACAGCTCGGATCAAAGAGATAGCTGCAGAACAAGGGATGTTTACTATCCTGTGGGATGTTGAAGTGGTTTACGCTTTACGCAATCAGCCATATACACCTGCCCGGATAACCAGCCATGTGCTGGCCAATGCCAGGGGGGGCAGTATTGTTTTATTGCATTTCAGTACAGCAGATATAGATGCACTGCCAAATATTCTGGCCGGCCTGCGCGAGCGCGGACTTGAACCCTGCTCCTTAAGCGAGCTGCTTTTAGCAGAACCGCAAACCTGATCATCTTGAAGAAATATATTGCTAACATTATTCCCCTGATCACAGCATTACAAAAATGGTATAAAAGAAACACTCCGGTGAGAGTATTAATAAGCAAAAAAAAGCCGGTTCTATGACCGGCATTGCTGCATAAAAAACCCTGCCACCCTACCATACTGGATACTTATTATTCTATACGGTTAAATAAATCCATCCAGACAACAAGTCGTTGTCAACACCTTCTTTAAAATGTCAGGATTGCATCGGCATCCAGGGCCAGGTCGTTTAAAGTGGCGGCCCCGGCAATCGTGGCCTCTTCCACTATATCCTCTGTCTTGATCTCGCCTCCAAAAAGCTGCATGCTTTGCTGGCAGGCCATGATCTTAATGCCCTGGTCCGCAGTTTGCTTAATAACTTCCCTGAGATTCGGAAATTCACCGATCTTCACCTTTTCTGCTTCACCCTTAACCAGGTTTTTTAAACCGAGACCCAGGAAATATACTGTAGCCTCCACATTCATTGCTTTGGCTGTCTGGGCCAGGATCAAAGGCGAATACAGCCTGTTCGGGGTATCGGGTCCACTGGTCTGCACATATAGAATTTTTTTCGCTTCAGTCATTTAAGAAACCTCCTTGCTTCCTTTTAGTATAAAATAGTGATATTCCTCTTTATTCTGCTCCATCTTCACCAACTGGTGGCCGGCCCGTTTCGCCCAGCGGGGAATATCTTCCGCCGAGGCCGGGTCGTCGGCAATTACTTCCATCAACTCTCCTTCTTCAAGTTGATCTATCTCTTCTTTTGCCTGCATCACCGGTACCGGACAGTAAAGACCGACACAATCGACCCGGTGAATTTTGAGCCTGCCGTCATTCTTACACCTGTACTGTTCCTCACCGGGCTCGGGACAAATCGGTTCTTCACAGAAGGGACAGCTGCAGGAACCCCGGTCTGCATTAACATTAAGACCTTTTTTATTCATTGGTTATCCTCCAGTCAATATCTAGATTCAAATAAAGCTTAATTCCAGTTGTTACCGTTTTATTGCAATTTATAGTATCGTCTTATTTTGAAATACTCCCTGTTTCGGTTTTTTGTTTCTCCATATAATCATTTATTGCTTTATGCAGGGCGTCGGCTCCAAGATTGGAACAGTGCATTTTATTGCCAGGCAAACCGCCAAGCTCTTCGGCTACCTGCTTGTTAGTAATCTTTAAAGCTTCTTCCAGGGTTTTCCCTTTGGCCATTTCTGAAACCATGCTCGATACGGCAATGGCCGCACCGCAGCCGAAAGTAAAGTACTTTACATCCTCGATGCGGTTATCTTTGACCTTAATCGTAAATTTCATCATATCACCGCAAACCGGGTTACCTACTTCTCCAATTCCATCAGGTTCGCTTACTTCACCGATATTACGCGGGTTGGTAAAATGTTCCATAACTTTCTCACTATACTCAGGCATTATTATTTTTCCCCTCCTTTAAATACTGATGGTAAAGCGGTGACATATTTCTTAACAGTCCGGCCACCTGGGCCAGCTGATCGGAAATGTAAGGTATCTCTTGTTCACTGCTCTCTTTACCCAGGGTGAACAGCAGAGAACCCTGGGCCAGTTCAGGGGGCAAGCCGATTGCCTCCAAAACGTGAGATGATTTTAAGGCCTGCGAAGTGCAGGAAGAACCACTGGATACATATATACCGGCCATATTAAGCCGCATTAGCAGTGCCTCTCCCTCGATAAACTCAACAGAAATATTTAGATTTCGGGGCAGGCGGTTTTCAGAATGCCCGTTCAAATGCAAATGGGGCACCTCATTAAACAATCTTTGTTTTAGCTGATCCCTGATTGCCTGCACTTTTTGCGATCGGTCATTCATTGATTCAAATGCCAGCCCGGCAGCTTTGCCCAAACCAACAATCGCAGGCACATTTTCAGTGCCCGCCCTCAGGCCTTTTTCCTGGATGCCGCCTTCGATCAATGGATACAAACGTATTCCACGGCGCACAAACAGGGCCGCTGAACCTTTCGGTCCGTAAAACTGATCTCCGGCCAGACTTAGCATATCGACACCCATTTTTTCTACTTCAATTGGAATCCAGCCGGCTGCAGCTGCTGCGTCGGTGTGAAATGGAATACCTTTTTCATGGGCTACTGCAGCAAGCTTATCTATTGGTTGGATGGTGCCGATTTCCGGGTTGGCAGTTTGAATCGAGATAAGAATAGTTTGATCGGTTATTTCTGAAGCCAGGAGTTCGGGATCAACTGTACCGTAACGATCAACCGGCAGCAGGGTTACTGTAAAACCTTCTTTCTGTAAGCTCCTGAGCTGATTAAGAACCGAGAAATGCTCGATTGAAGAAGATATAATATGCATACCCTTTTTTTTGTTGGCTGCTGCAAAGCCTTTTACAGCCAGGTTGTTCGCTTCAGAAGCTGAAGCGGTAAAAATAATTTGTTTTTCGGCATCCCCTTCAGTTCCAATTAAAAGCCCCACTTTTTCCCGGGCCTCTTCCATGGCCTGCCTCGGTTTTTCGCCAAGAACATGGCCACTTGATGGATTCCCGTAATCTTCAGTAAAAAAAGGAATCATTGCCTGCAAAACATTCTCATCGACCGGTGCAGCCGCTGTATAATCCAGGTTAATCGATTTCATAAAACATCCCTTCCATCTTTTAACATTTGACACAGCTTAGAGTTTATACTATAATTCCTATTGAAATTATAGTATATAAAAAGTAACTTGTCAACAGCGACGTTAGAGGAAATTAAGATTTCTTTGTAGAAAGTAGTTTGTAGAAAGTAGAAAGAAGAATTCGTTTTACACATAAAATATAACAAAATTATTTAAGGAGAGATTAATGATGAAAACAAAAGAAAACCTGATGGCTGCTTTTGCCGGCGAGTCACAAGCTAATCGCAAGTACCTGGCCTTTGCCCGTAAGGCTGAAAAAGAAGGGTATAAGAATGTTAGCAGAATATTTCAAGCTATTGCAGAAGCGGAAACAATTCATGCCCTGAAACATTTTGAAATAGCTGACAAGATAGGCACTACCCTTGATAATCTCGAAGCAGCCGCCGAAGGCGAACACTATGAATTCAGCAAGATGTATCCGGAGTTTATTGAAGCAGCAAAGCAGGATGACCACAGTAAAGCATTGCAAACTTTCGAATATGCCAATGCGGCAGAGAAAGTACACGGTGGAATTTTTAAAGATCTGAAAGAAAAAGTAGCATCAGGTACCGATGCAGAAGAAAAAGCAGTTCATTTATGTCCGGTTTGCGGCTGGGTAGGTATGGAACCGGTTCCCGACAAGTGTCCGATCTGCAACACTTCCAAAAAAGCTTTTAAACAATTTTAACTGGTATAAAAAGAAGTTGGAACATTTATGATTGATCTGTGAAATCAGCAAAAATTGTAGACTGTAAAAGGTAGGTGCAATCATATTTTTGAGACAGGTTATAAATAAACCGCACCAGTAATCCGAAATCTTCAGGCTTGCGGTTAATATATNCTGCTTTTTCGGCTTCTGAGGCTTCTCTTTTAAAATAACCCCAGAGATGCTCAATTACAGANCCAAGTGCCGGAACAGTAACCGGTTTTTCCATGATCTCCATGATCTGTCTGATCAGACACCCCGATTCTTCCAGGGGGTGTCTTTCTTTTAAGCTTAAATAATCCTGAATCATCTTGTAGTGGTTATAACCGCGGGCCATAACTGAGTATTTGTGATGTGCCCAGAGTTCATAAGCGTTGTTTGGCAGGGGTATCCGCCCGGCCTGCTTTTTATTCCGGTACTTCTGCCGGAGTATGTTTATTTGATCCACGGGAGNATCAACATAATCCATTGTTCTGTCAACATCGTGATCGCTGCAGGCAGCACAGGGACTACTGTGATTGAAGTTCCGCAGTTTCATCTCTAAAACACTCAAATCATGCTTATATTTTAAGCAATTAAGTTGATTCTTCCAACGCAGAGTTTCAGGATGCTGTGCGTAACCTTTTTTATCACCTTCGATTATACTTAACAGGGCATGAATTTCAGCGTGCTGACCCAGCAGGCTTTGTCTCGACAGATATCCCGGATGAATATCCCAGACACGCAAAAAAATCATTCCTTTCAGATCGATATTCTTTTAATTGATAGACAAATAGCTTTAAATAATACTATGATTTGAAATACAACACAAAAATCTTTATAAAGAAAATATTTGACGACTATACCGGATTGGGCTATTATCTTATAAAACAGCCCTGAACCGGGCTATAAATAATTATAAACAGGAGGTAAATTATATGCAAAGCTACATGTGTGAACTATGTGATTACACTTATGAACCCAAAAATGGTGATCCCGATAATAACGTGGCTCCCGGAACTGCATTTGAAGATTTACCCGATGAGTGGAAATGCCCGGTATGTGGCGCCGACAAGGATGAATTCCAGGCTGTACCCGATACCGCGTAGAGTAATTTTCTGCTGATTAAACAGGGACAGGATTATATTTTTCCTGTCCCTGTTTATTTTCTCCGGGTTTTACTATATAAGCTAGAGTTCTTTAACCACAAAGCTTCCGATAATCCAAAAACCAACCCAGTTAATAGAAAAGGCTTCACCAAACATCTCATTTCGAATATAAAAGGGAATGCCCTCTATTTCTTTCTTCTGATAATTCTCTTCTTCTTCCGGTTTACCTGCTTTCACGGCAGGAGTTACAAAAGAACCTCCTCACCCGCCACGGCAAGCCAAATAAAGAGTATAGGGCCTTGCAGCGTTTTTCATTTTAGCCATGGCAGCAGGCATAATTTTTATTTTCGCCACCTTCAAACCTCCTTTAACAGCTTTATAATATGACTGATATCTGCTAATGCTATTAAATATTATAACATAAAAAATACCCCCATGGGTATATGTATGTATGTCTGTCTTTTTACTGCCAGAAACCGCTTTGGTAAACCGGTTGCAACCGCTTTTGGTATGATCGATGAAGGAAGCACTGCAGTAATAGAAATGGCCGCTGCTTCAGGGCTTTTCCTGCTTCCCGAAGCAGCTGGAGGGTAGTTTAAGCACTATTCACAGGGAGGGGATCAGAGCCTGTTTTGCTTTTGCTGACGGCCCACTTCCTTTACAGGAATCTATATCACGCGGGCCACAGCTGCTTAAAACAAAAACTGCTGAATTAATGCGTTTCTGGAGTCTAACAAAAAGCACTTATTGAAAGTTTAATCAGCATCTCTAAAAGGTATGATTGTTCTTTCAGTAATTTCTTTACCGTCTTGTCTGAACAATGTATCTCCATCATAACCCAGGGCAAGGATATCATATGTTCCCGGTTCAACAAAAAAATATTTACCAATACCACTGGCGACGACCTCACCACCCAACCAGTCTTCGCCCCAATCATCACTATCACTTGGAGAAAAATAAAAGGAGGCAATATCAAATTGAGAGTTATTAGCAACTAAAACAGGAACTGTTCCTTCTTCACCAATTTGCAGTCTATAATCTTCACTTATATCCCTTGCCGGTGAAAGAACGAAAAATTGATCAGTCAAAGGAATAATGCTATAAGATTCTCTTGGCAACACAAAAGAAACTGTTTCACCAGGTTCAATTGTTTCATCTCCGAGTAAATCTTCACCCCAATCATCAAGGTTCGGACCATAAAACAAAGCTACAGCAATAGTAATATCGTCGGTTTGATTAACCAGTTCAATGACAATTTCATCCTCAGAAACTGAACCAGATTCATTGTTTCCACAGCCTCCAGCTAATAGCAAGGCAAAAACACATAAAAAAATCAATAAAGCTCTATTTAACATAAACAACCTCCGTTAATCATTTTGTCACAGCTGAAAACTGATAGTTTACAGCTTTGGAACTGCTGTTAATCAATTAGCTCCATTTTTATTTTTCTGCTTTTACGGAGTCATAATCTTTGCTTTGTAATTTTATCATATTTGTTTTATTATTCAAGTCGTTACAGTTGTATGACCAAAAATTATCATCTTCCGGCCGGAAATATCAAAAACTTAGCATTAAAATTTGGTAGTATCCAAAGCAAAGTTGCCTGCTGCTTCTAGTTCTTGCCAAGCCAAAGTATCAAGAATGCAAACCGTAAAGGTAAAAAGAACAGAAAAGCGACAATCATGATCAGGGCGACTAGACCAAGAGTTGAGGCGCCAAAAATTAGGCCCAGGGTGGCCTGGCGCTTACCTTTATGATCTTCTGCAAAGACTATCTTTTTTGCTGCCGCCCCAATTAAAACAGCTGCAATAGATAGAGGAATAACTATACTTCGGAATAAAGAGGCAAAGCCAATCATTTCAATACTAAAACCGATCACCAGCGATATAAAAAATGCAGCAATGCTCCCTATTCCGAGCAGCAGGGAAACCCGGGGAAGAGGTGATCCTTGTTTTTGCTTTTCTTCTTTGCGAATATCCGGCCCCATACGATCAACCTCCCTGCTACCTGCTTTTAAAATAGTATACTCTTACAAATCAAACACTGCAAGTGAGAAACTTTTCCAAAAGCAAGAGGCAAATGTTATAATTAATCAAACCATTTCAGCAGGGAAAAGGGCCAAAAAACTGGTAATAAGGAGATGAACATGATCAATTTAATTGCTCTACAGCAAAAAAATAAAGCTCAAAGCCTGGATCAAAGCTTTGATCATACCCTTGATCAGACCGTGAAAATGTTTCTTGATGCTTTTAAAAAAGAAGCTTTTACCAGGGCCCTGCTCGATCTGTCACAGCGCCAAAATTATGATAGGTACTGTCAGGCGGTAAAATACAAACTATCTTTATATCGGGAAGCTGGCCATCATGTATTTTTGGCCAGAGATGAAGGCTCAATTATCGGGACGATCATTTTAAGATCGCCACATGTCAGTGCTTCTTTTGGGCTGAAGCTGCGCCTGATAGCACCTTACCTGCCCGCCATTGCCGGGTTGATGCCCAAATTTATGAAGGCCGCCCACCTGGCCTCTGCTGCTAAGCCACCGGAAAACCTGCCCAAAAAGTATTATGCTTTAGAGGGGCTTGCTGTCCATCCTGATTACCAGGGTAAAGGGGTAGGGCGATTGCTGCTTGAAAAAGCTGATCAGATCTGTTGTGAAGATAACTCCGCATCAGGAATCTATCTCTTAACCGGCGATGAAAGAAACAAGGAGATTTATAAACATTTTTCATACCAAATACTTGAAACCAGGCCCGCACATTCTTTCACTGCCTACCACATGTTCAAAAAGAGTCCGGCAATGCATATCCGGACTGATTAATAAAAGCAGCTCTTCAAATTTACCGATCAAAGGATGGTTAACCTTGAACAATGACAAATCAATAAACCTCTCTATTTATAATTTCGTTTCAGATAATGCCTGTAATAAGTCCGGCTTTGTACTCTACAATGGGACCGTTTATACTCCCTGGGAAAAATTCTACGGGGGTGTAGCAGTAGGTAAAGGAATAATTAATGCGGTTTTTAAAGGAAACCCGCCTGATCGGTTTACCCAAAATGGTAAAATGCTGGTTGACTGCCATCAAAACATTATCAGTCCCGGTTTTATTGACCTCCACCTGCACGGCGCAAAAGGTTATGATTTCACCATCGCCTCTCCTGAAGAAATCATCAAAGCCACTGCTTATCATGCTGCTGTCGGTGGAACCACTACTATGCTGCCAACCCTTGTTTCAGCGCCGCTGGATTATATCAAGCAGTCCTCTGATAAGATCAAAAAAGCCCGCCAAAAAAGCAGCGGCGGTCCGCATATTGCCGGTATCCACCTGGAAGGACCTTTTCTGAACCCCTGGTATAAGGGCGCTCATTCTGAAAAATATTTAAGAAACCCGGAGCAGGAACTGATTAAAGATTTAGTAGCTGCTATAGGAGAAGACCTGGCTGTGATCACCATCTCTCCTGAACTTCCGCACGCCCTGGAAGCTATATCATATTTAAGCCGTCATAAGATTGTATCTGCCCTCGGCCACAGTGGAGCAACCCTGGAAGAGGTTCAAAAAGCAGTTAACTACGGCCTTAGCCATGCAGTACATACTTATTCGGCCATGCGGAGGTTTCACCACCGCTCACCCGGAGCTCTCGGAGCTGTTTTAACTATAGATCAAATCAGTGCAGAAATTGTTGCTGACGGCATTCATACCAATCCTGCTGCTGTGAAACTTTTTTTCAGTGCAAAACCGCCTGAAAAGGCCATCCTTGTTACCGATGCCCTGGCCGTCTGNGGNATGGCTGATGGNAAATGCCTGCTTGGAGATAAAACAATAATTAAAGTAGCAGACCGTGCTACTCTTGAAGACGGCACCCTGGCTGGAAGCGTTATAACCATGAACCAGGCTGTTGCCGGTGCCGTTAACATGACCTCCCTTTGTTTAGAAAGAATCCTCCCTGCTGCCACAATAAATCCGGCAATGGTTTTAGGCCTGGGCAAAAACAAGGGCTCACTCGAAAAGGGTAAAGATGCCGATATTGTTGTCTTTAATGCCGACTATGAAGTACTTTCAACCATATGCCGCGGAATACCTTTTTACACTGCATATNATAACAATTGATCATGTCCTAAAAAAATATACCGCCAACAAAAAAATCATTGGTATTTAAGTGCCCCATTATTTCATGTTTTACATTGCCCGCTACCACCTGGTTTTAAAGAAGTTTCCTACCTCGGGTCTTGATTCTGCCAACCTCTTGTGCCTCTGTAATTCTTTTGTATAGAACAAAGCCGGGGTTAAAACATTTCCCCGGCTTTTAAAGTGGTTCCTACTTCATTAACGATGCTTTATTCGACAACCGGTATTTCAATTACATCACCGGTGGCAACAAACTCAACCGTTAAGTCGGTTTCATCCACCTGGGCCAGGTCATAGGGATAGGTTAAAGCCTGGGTCACCATCTCATCTTCACCCGGTTCGGTAAAATGCGCCGTTACCACCAGTTTGTCGCCTTCATCGGCTATATCGGTTATTTCAACAGTGTAACCACCGGTCGGCCTTTCACCGTAGGTCACCAGGATATAAAGCTTGTCCTCGTAGATACGGGTTTGTCCCCCAAAAGTTTCCCGTGAATTTTCAATCCACTCTTCAATTTCAGCAGGCCATTCTCGATCATTTATTGGATCATCGGGCTTAATATCCTCCTCCATTGTTCCGGGTTCACCACATCCATAGGCAAAAAGCAAAACTGCTGCCAGCATGGTAAAGACTAATCTCTTCTTCAACATTTAAATCTCCCCCTTACTTGTTCTCAATAATTGAGAGCATCTTATGCTTCTCTGTANATGAAGACAACTAATTAGCCCATTTAGTTCTAATATCCATGTAAAATACTATAGCCAAACAATTATTTAGCGTGAATACCACTTCCAAAGGCGCCCGGCTTCGGTAATATCCACATCGGTAACCTGAAGTATTATGCCGGAAGGGGCTCATCGATTCAGATAGGCGGTGTTCCAGTAGTATCCGGGCCGGAAATTCCAGTAGTTTACCGGTGCTCAGCAAAGGAAAGAAGCAGGGTGATGTAATTATGTTCCCTGGAACCTATGCCTGCCGCNTCGCCGGGTAAAAGAGCCTGCAAGACTTTATTTAAGGTACAGAGCTGGAAAAAGAAATAAGCAAAGGATAATCAGACTGTTTCATCGAATCAGGTAATGCACAGGTAATGCAAAGGTGGAATAACATGGTAGAAAACAGAAAACCGCCTTTTAAACAGGGACAGTTTGTAGAACTGGAAATTACCGATCTCAATCACCGGGGCGAAGGTGTGGGCAAAAAGGATGGTTTTACGTTTTTTGTACCCCAGGCTTTGCCCGGCGAAAAGGTCAGGGTCAAGGTTAGCGCGGTCCGCAAAAATTTTGCCGGGGCCACACTTGACTATCTGAAACAAAAATCTCCTCACCGGGTAGAACCACCATGCCCTTACTTTCCTGAGTGCGGCGGCTGCCAGATCCAACACCTTTCCTATGAAAAACAGCTGGCCTGGAAACATGAAAAAGTAACTGAAACCCTGCGGCGTATTGCCGGAATACAACCTTTTATCGAGCCTGTGATCGGTATGATTAATCCCTGGCGCTATCGCAACAAAGCCCAGGTTCACCTCGGCATTGCAAATGATAGGGTCCTGACCGGCTTTTACCAACAGCAAAGCCACCAGATTGTCGATCTAACCGACTGCCTGGTTCAGCACCCTCAGAATGTAGAAATGATTAACACCATTCGCCAGGCGGCGCAAAAATATGTTGAACTTAAATATTTTCCGGTGGAAAAGGACCCCCTGCCGTTAAACAGGGCCACCATTCGTTCTTCTTTTGCCACCGGAAAAAGCCTTATTTCTTTTACAGGTCCTGGTACCAGTAAGAATGATCCTTTTATCCTGAAAAAAAACCTGGAAAAACTGGCCGAGCTGATCACCACCGCAGCCGGGAAAAAACCGCCATCCGGCATTGTCCTCTGTCAACCGGATAAAGCAGGCAACCTGGATATCGACCTGTCCGGACAGCCCTACCTTGAAGAAGACATTTTGCCCTTTCGCTATCGCATATCTCCCCGGTCATTTTTCCAGGTCAATCCCCAACAGGCCGGTAAATTATATGAGAAGGCTGCATCGCTATCGGGCAGCCCGCGCACTGCTTACGACCTCTACTGCGGAACAGGCAATTTTGCCCTCTACTTGAGTAAAACAGCAGAGCAGGTGATCGGGATTGACTCGGACAGTTCAGCCATTAAAGATGCCAAAGAAAATGCCATTTTAAACAAGATCAGTAATGTTCAGTTTATCAATGCCCGGGTGGAAGAGATGCCGGATATACTGCTAAAGGGAAACCACCCTGTCACAATTATTATTAACCCGCCCCGACAGGGCTGCAGCCCGGTTCTTTTAGATATCATTGTCCGGGCTAAGCCGGAACGCATTGTTTACATCTCCTGCAATCCGGCTACCCTGGCCCGTGATATCAGCCGCCTGCAGCAAAGTAATTTCGCAGTCAGTGTAGTCCAACCGGTAGACATGTTTCCCCAAACCAGCCACGTGGAAAATTGTGTGCTTTTAACAAAAGGTAAGGTATGAATACAACAGCAAGAAATAAGAAATTGCTGTTGTGCCAGGCGTTTGCTACCACACTATTCTGCAGCTGAACAAGCTAACCCAACCCAAAAAAGACCTTCGACCCGATTCACCGCGGGTAGAGGTGAGGTTACTATAACTTCTTCTCCAGCAGGTGCATGCGGGCATAGCCGGGCTCTTCATGGATTACCCCCTTGTCCCGGTAGCCCCGCTCCAGGAACCACTCCAGGGGGCCATTGGGGAAAACTACTTCTTCAGAGGAGATGATCAGCAGGGTGGAGTAGCCCAAACCGGGAAGAGCTTCTTCCAGCTTCTCCAGGGGAAAGCTCTTGTAGTCTGCATCACCTTCGGAGGGAAAGGAGCAGGTAACAAATGCGGTGTCCCCTCCCCTGGGAATGCGGTACGGCACCTCCAAAGAGGGCACAAACTCCGCACCTCCCAGGCATTTTTCATCCCGGTAGTGCAAGTATCC
>SL_5KL_010_SEDDRAFT_10000504_pt1 | contig 25060 bp, 24 predicted proteins | sample SodLakKL_010_SED_FD_9118 | JGI IMG/M metagenome (IMG submission 9118) | reverse complement strand
CAGATCAAAGCCAAAAGCGACATTGCAAATATTTTAGCCCTTGATGCGTAGTTTTGTGGTGGCGGAACCACAGCCTTGATTTTTTCAAACTTTTTTATCAAAAAATTTAAAAGGGTTAAAAAAAACAAAACTATTAAACATGGATGAGCACCAGAAAGAGCTATATGAAATGGTGCTAAAAAAGTTTTAGGGTGTTGCAATGCAGAAAACAGGAGATAGCCATGATACAAACCTATTATTATTGGAACAAATAATTTTATTTTTGATGGCGAATTACAATTAATTTTAAATTGTGGTTTTTTTATATATTAAGTTTAATTTCGCAAAAAGGATAAAAAGCAAAGATGCATTTAAGCAATTTAAATATTATAAGTTTTAAGAATTACTCAGAAGCAAGCCTGTCGTTTTGCCCACGCATCAATTGTTTTACCGGCAATAATGGTAGCGGCAAAACCAATTTGCTAGATGCGGTTTATTATCTTTCTTTTTGCAAGAGTTTTACTAATCCGGTTGACAGCCAAAATATCCAACACGGCAAGGACATTTTTGTTATACAGGGAAGTTTCAGGCGCAATGGCAAGAAGGAAGAAATATATTGCGCTATGAAAAGAAACCGGCGAAAAATTTTTAAGCGCAATAAAAAGGAGTATGATCGCCTTGCCGACCATGTAGGCCTTTATCCTCTCGTTGTAATCAGCCCTTCAGATAACACACTTATACTTGGGGGCAGCGAAGATAGACGTAAGTTTACAGATGGAGTTATTTCGCAAAACAACAAAGAATACCTTTCAAGCTTAATCGCCTATAATAAGGCACTTCAACAGCGCAACGCCTTATTAAAAACTTTTGCCGATAAAAATTATTTCGACAAGTCTTCTATAGAAATATGGAATGAACAATTAATAAGGCATGGAGAGGTTATTTACCAAACAAGAAAAAATCTTTTTGACAAATTTTTGCCCATATTTCAAAAAAACTATAATTTTCTGGCAAATAAAAACGAAAACGTTAACATAGAATATCATAGCCAGCTTAATGATTTTGGTATAGCACAACTTTTGGAGGATGCCATTGAAAAAGACCGGATATTACAATATTCTACTGCAGGTATTCATAAAGATGACCTTTTATTTTATATAGAAAACATGCCGGTCAAAAAATTTGGCAGCCAGGGCCAGCAAAAAACTTTTCTTATATCACTTAAGCTTGCTCAGTATGAGTTTACAAAAAAAATAAAAGGTTATGAACCTATTTTAATTTTTGACGATATTTTTGACAAACTTGATGATTTGCGTGTAAAACAACTTATGGAGCTAGTGAGTGGCAATAATTTCGGGCAAATATTTGTGTCGGATACAAGTAACCAACGTATGATTGATATTTTTTCTAACATTAAAGCAGAGTCGGTTTTATATAAAATTGATGATGGAAAAATAGTTGAACAACAACAGATATGGTAAAGCGATCAAACGAACAAACACTTGGAGAAATAATTAAAGAAGTTATTAAGGCTCATGGACTTGAGGACAAAATAACCCGGGTAAGAGTCAGTGAAGCATGGTATAAAGTAATGGGGAAATTTATTGCCGGCAAAACCGCAAGTATAAGTTTTCAGAATAATACACTATTTGTTAAACTTGATTCACCTGCTCTTTGCAACGAACTTAGCTATGCTAAGGAAAAAATAATAAAAAGCATAAATAAGGAATTAGGAAAGAATGAGGTAAAAAAAATTGTTATAAGATAATTTGCAGTACTGGTTTACCTCTATGAAAATCTTTCACTAAACATTCTACCTGCTCAGCTTCAATATTTAAGTCATCAATACTTTCGCCCCAATCAATAAACACTTCATCCCCAAATAAATCTTCAACAACCACTGAATAGTGATTAATATTGTTGGAGAAGACCAGTTTATCAATTCTTACCAGCGGGAAATTATATTTTTTCCCTATCTCATAATAAGGATGTACTGGTTCCAGGTAATAATATCCCTTTATGCTGAGTTTATCAAACCTGCATTTAATTTTTTGCCCGGTTTTTAGCCTGTATTTGTAATAATGTTTTTTTTGCAACAAATGTTTGTTGTGATCCTTATCTTCGAGGATATAATATTGTCTGTTATTTTCAGGGTCGGTTTTTTCGTCAACAATAACAAATTCTTCGTATTGTCCCAGCTTTATCATTTGAGATGTTGTATTGTCATTAACTTTTCGTAAAAACAACTTCCCTTTCTTTATTTTTTCAACAAAGCACTCAACTTCGTCTGAGTTTATGGTAAAATTTTCAGGTTTGGTTTTTACTTCCCATTTATTATTAAAAACATCACTAACTATAATTATGTGTTCTTTTTGGTCAAAAAAGTTAAATCTTTCTTTGCTTTCGATATATTTAAAGTAATATGTTTGGCCTTCTTTATAATATGGATGCTCCGGTTCAACAAACATCTTCCCGCTGCAATTAATTTTATCAACCCTGCATAACACCTTCTCTCCCGGTTTTAAATCATAGTCTTTATAGTTTTCTGAAGGCATAAGGACTTTATAACCAAAAGGATCTTCGAGGACATAATAGTTGTTATTATTATCCAGCTCCAGGATTTTAATAATATTAAACCAATAATATTTACCTTCGGCAAGTTTCGAATTATTTACCTTTTTTGTATTAATTACCACTTAAACTTCTAAATTTAAATTTAACAAATAACAAGCGAATGTAATGATTTTGCAGATCATGTTTTCACAATATCACTCTAACCGGCTATTATATCTTTTTAACAGGCAGGTTCGGCAATGATTTTTTAGTTAACATGAGCTATTTCATAATTTAGGCAAGATGCTTAAAAGCAATGTTATATATCAGCAGAATCTATAACATACCCGCCTTTATCTTTTATATTCTCAGTCATTTCAAACAGGTTTTTGTCGTCAATAGGGCGGGTAGCGTCATTAATAAAAAAGGTTTTAAAGTTAAGGTCTATAGCGTCGAGTGCTGTAAAAGCCACACAAACATCCGCGGCCAGTCCGCAGATATATACATCTGTAACACCTTTTTCTTTCAAGTATCCGGCCAGTCCTGTTGATTTCTTTTTACCATTATCAAAGAATCCACTATAACTATCAACACCGGGGTCGGTTCCTTTTCTAAAGAAACCTTCAATAGTGCCGGTATTCAGGTCGGCTGATAATTCGGCTCCTTTTGTGCCTTTTATGCAATGGTCGGGCCATAAAATTTGCTCTATTCCGCCTAATGTAGTTTTTTCAAACACTTTTTTACCTTCGTGCTGTGAGGCAAAACTACCATGACCTTCGGGATGCCAATCTTGTGTTGCAACCACTAATGGGAATTTTTCCTGTAATTTATTGACTACAGGTATGATTGCATCTCCCCCCGGAACTTCAAGAGCTCCGCCGGGCAAAAAATCATTTTGTATATCAACAATTATAAAAGCTTTCATATTATTTTGTTTTCAGTGTTTATAATTTTTCAATCTTGTATCTGTTAGTGTTGTTAGTGTTGTTAGTGTTGTTAGTGTTGTTTGAATAGCTGTTTTTCTGGCTTTTTCCGGCGCCACTCGCATTCTTTAAGATGTAAGTCAAAGTAAGCTTTTACTCCGTTAAATTTGGATAAACGACGTTTTGTAAAGCTTCTTTATCCTTTTGGTTTATTATTTTGCAGATTCAACATTATATCTTCTCTTAGCTGCAACAATGATTTTGATACCCCGACTTTGTATATATGTGGAAAATCGAAACGTTTATGTTCCGGAGGTAACATATTAAGGCGATTTTTAAGATATTCATTTATTTTTTTCACCTCTTGTTTTTCGATGGTTATTTTCCCATTTTTCATAACAGGCCTGGTTAATAATTCATAGTAGCATCCGTTTAATTTCACTGATTTTCCTTTTTCAAACGGGTGATACATTTTTGTTGGGGTTTTTTCATTTGTAAGTGTAATTGCATCACAATAAAATTGTTTTTCTCCATTATAAAACCGGGTAATTTGTTTTTTACCGGGCAGGGTTGTTTTCTGAATGTTTTCAGAAATTTTAAGTTTTGGTTTGCCATTGACTTCAGCCAGTTTATAGACGCCATCAACGGCTCCATCGGGGTTTCCTGTAACCAGGTTTGTACCAACACCAAAACCATCTATTGGTGCGTCTTGTTCTTTGAGGCTTCTTATAACATTTTCATCGAGTTGATTTGAAACAATTATTGATACATAGTTTAGATTTGCTTTATCGAGCATTTCCCGTGCCTTTTTTGACAGGTAGGCCAGGTCGCCGCTATCGAGCCTTATACCTTTAAGCTTGTATCCTTTTGCTTCGAGTTCTTTAGCTACAATTATTGCGTTAGGAACTCCTTGCCCGAGAGTATTGTAAGTATCTGCCAATAGTACTGATGATTCGGGAAAGATATTTGCATAGGCTCTGAATGCTTCTATTTCGGAGTCAAAGCACTCTATAAAAGAATGGGCCATTGTTCCGGCGTAGGGTATATTATACTTACGTGCTGCAAAGACGTTGGAAGTATTGTTAAAGCCACCTATAACAGCCGCCCTTGATGCCATGATAGCTCCATACGACTGGGCACGCCTCAAGCCGAAATCACTCAGCACTTTACCTTCAGAAACATACCTGATTCGGGCAGCTTTAGTAGCAACCAACGATTGATAATTGAGAACATTAAGCAATAATGTTTCGATCAGCTGTGTTTCACATAAATTGCCATCAACACGCAATATTGGTTCAAAAGGAAATACCACATCGCCTTCTTCTACCGAATATATATCACCACTAAACGAAAATGACTTCAGGTATTCGAGAAAATCGCTATGAAAACCTGATTTAAAAAGAAAATCAATATCTTCTTTTTCAAACTTTAATTCAATAATAAGTTCGAGTAAATCCTGCAGCCCAGCAAAAACAAGATATCCTCCCTTGAATGGTGCTTTTCTGAAAAAATAGTCGAAGCTGGCAGGCATATCACTTTTTTGACTCATAAAATATGCTTGAGCCATAGTAAGCTGATACAGGTCAGTGTAAAGTGGTGATATTTTTTGTTTACCCGGCATATTTTATTATTGTTTTGACAGCTCTTTAAGTTTTTCTTTATGCACCTTAAAATCATGATCACTAAACAATACCATTCTAATGTATTTGAGATGTCTTAGAGTCATCATCAGGCTAATTATTTCCTTCAGGGCAACTTTTGCCGCTTCTTCCACCGGATATCCAAAAACACCTGTTGAAATGGCAGGAAAAGCTATACTTTCAATACCTTTTTCTTCACAAATAGAAATAGCATTTTTATAACAGCTTGCAAGTAATTTATCATGCGGCATATCTCTTTTATATACAGGCCCCAGGCAATGAATAACGTATTTATTAGGAAGATTATAAGCCCCGGTTATAACTGCCTGACCGGGTTTAATAGGAGCAAGATGCGTACTTTCCTTTTCAAGTTCCTCGCCGGCAGCCCTGTGTATAGCACCGGCTACCCCGCCACCCGTTCGCAGATATGCATTTGCAGCATTAACAATAGCATTTATATCGTTTTGCTGCGTTATATCACCTTGCGTAATTTCCAGTGTTGCATTACCGATTGTTAATTTTTCCATAATAACAAATATTTAATTTTTATGCTGAAAAAGAAAACATACAATGGGTTTAACTCCGGTTATTTACAAATTTAACAAAATTAAGCCACTGTTTAAAAATATTTTATAAAATCAAATATTTAATGGTAGAAGCTATATTTGTTTTTTTATAAGGGATTCGACAAAAGTTTATTAAAATTTTGTTTAAGGATCATGTTAATTATGCTTTAACAACAAAAACCTGTGAAGTTTCATATTTCACAACTTTTACTTTTTCCCCTTTATCAATAAATCCTGTCAGGGCAGTTGCATCATAAACATCATCGTCGATTTCTATTTTTCCACTTGGCCGGAGCATTGTTTTGGTTATTCCTGTTTTACCTTTCAGGTTGGCCATAGCAGGGTTTACGGAGCTGTATCCTGAGGATGTATTTTGTACGGTATCAAGTGCCAATTCGCCAAAACGTGATGTCGAGAAAAGTTTTTGGCTTAGATACATTGAAGTAGAAAGTGATAAGAAGAAAGCTATTATCACAATCAGGAAAGAGGTAAGAATTTCGCTTGCGGGTATCCCGGTAAAATCGAGCCCGTTACTATCTATCATGGCAAGGGCTAATCCTACAATTACCATTAATACACCCAGTATTCCGGTAAAGCCGAATCCCGGTATAGCGAATAATTCAACCCCGATGAGTATAACTCCAACTATAAACAAGGCTATTTCCCAGTTTTCGGCGATTCCTTCGACATAAAGGGGGGCAAAATATAATGTAGCGGCTATAACAGATAAAAGCAAAGGGAAACCAATTCCCGGTGTTTGCAGTTCAAAGTAGAGTCCTCCCAGTATAAGCATTATCAAGATCCCACTAACTACCGGGTTTATCAGAAAATTAATGAACCTGTCGGTAAAGGTTAGTTGTTGTTCAACGATCCGGTAGTTTTCAATTCCTGCCAGTTCGAGTACCTGACCGGTACTTTCTGCCATACCTTCACTAAAGCCCCACTTTACAGCTTCGGAGGCTGTGAAAGTAAGTACTTTACCTTCTTCAATAACTCCCTCGATCTCTATTGAAGGGTCAACCATTGCCTGTGCAATATCGGGGTCGCGTCCTTTTGCCTCGGCCGTTGAACGCATTGTAGATCGCATATACGATTGGAATTTATCGGGCACCTCCGCCCCTGTTTGGTCTACAACAGTTGCCGCACCAATATTTCCTCCCGGGCGCATGTAAATTCTGTCGGCAGCAATTGATATAAGAGCACCGGCAGAAGCAGCATTATTATCAATAAAAACAATAAAAGGAATAGGTGATTGCATAACTTTAGTACGTATACTATCGGCTGACTCAACCATGCCACCGTATGTATTCATGTGTATAAGTATAAAATCAGCATTCAAGCTATCGGCTTCTTCCAGTGCTTTTTCTGTCATCCTTACCACAGGCGGGGCAATTTGCTCCCTGATAGGAAACTTGTAAACCAAAAACTCCTTACCGGGCGAAGCTTCTACAGCTTCACTAACACGATCATACCTCTCCCCTTTTACAGGTAAAGTAATGATAAAGATAATCGTGGTAAAAAAGAACAGCTTTATTAGCTTCATTTGTTATAGTTTTTGTTAATTAAACCCTTTGTATATTGAATTTTTGGTTTAGCAAATGTAATTTATCACCAATACTTTGTTATCGCTACTTTAATTATTTTATTATTTAAAGCTTACTGCAGACATCTATTTAAGCGAATATTTTAAATTAATTCCCTTTCTTATAATCAGCCAGGAACTTATCAAGGCCTATATCTGTTAAGGGGTGATCCAGCAATTTAAGTATTGGATCAAGCGGGCATGTAACCACATCAGCCCCGGCTTCGGCACATTTGATAATATGATTGCTATGCCTTATACTGGCAGCCAGCACCTCGGTTTCAAAGCCATGTATGTCGTATATGTAAACTATTTGTTCTATCAAAGAAACGCCATCAAATGATATATCATCGAGCCTGCCGATAAATGGCGAAAGATATGTAGCGCCGGCCTTGGCTGCCAATATAGCCTGGCCTGCCGAAAAAACCAATGTACAGTTAGTTTTGATATTTTTTGATGCCAAATATTTGATAGCTTTAATACCCTCCTTTATCACGGGAACTTTCACAACAATATTGGAATGCAAGGCAGCCAGTGATTCAGCTTCTTTAACCATATTATCAAAATCGGTAGCTATAATCTCTGCACTAACATCACCATCAACAATATTACAAATATCCACATAGTGCTTCATGATATTATCATGGCCTGTTATACCTTCTTTAGCCATAAGAGAAGGATTGGTTGTTACCCCGTCTAAAATTCCAAGGTCGTTAGCTTGTCTTATTTGATCAAGGTTAGCTGTATCGATAAAAAACTTCATTATTAATATTTTTTTTTGTTATTAAAAAACTCTGATTTTTTTTTATTCAATGTTATTATACCTTTTATTTTTGTTGTTTTGTCAATTTATTACACTATATGTAACTATTATTAGATAAGAGAAAGATTAAATATTTTATATAATTTAAAATACTTTACAAAAATAAGAAAACACTAGAAATAAATAAAAGGGGCAAGTTACTTACATCGCACCGCTACAACCACCTTACCCTTGCTTCCTTTCGGACCTGGGGGAGTTTGGTGGGAGCTGGTCGTATAAGACTTGCCCCGGTGCAAATTTAATAAAAATTTCAAAAGTCAAAGAAGTTGTTTTATAATTTATTATTGACTTAAATCTAAATTTATTAATTGAATACTTTTTTCAAAACAATTGTTATTGAGCCTAATCTTCATAGAAAATCATTCTGCCGCCGGCAAAAGAACTTTCCATATTTTTGTTATACCGTTTAACATTTTTATTTTGCCTAGTATTCAGAAAAAGTGTTTAAAGTGTTTTATTTTTTATGTTTAGCATCTTATAGATAGGTGTTTTTTCACTTCAGTTTATTTTTATTTCAGATTTCCGGGCATTATAAAACTCATCAATACTCACTCATAAGCAAAGATTATAATAATGGTTTGATTTGTTTTTCTTATCATTGTGCTTATTATTTAATGATTTGATTTTAATTCTAAATTATATAAATTCGCAATACAAAATTAGATTTGTAATGTTGAGAGATGGGGGCAGGCATAAACGGATAATACCCGCCTCAATATATTATAATTAAATCGGTTAACAATCATACAAACTGAAATTACTTTGCATGGTGGCAATATGCCTTATCATAATGGTACCTATTGTAACCGGTATAATTTTGTGGATTATACCGGAAAGGTGGAGTTATGTTAAAGACTTTGCAGCAATAATTGTATCAATTTTGTCATTGTATTGGGCCTGGGAGATATTTTCAGCTGAGTCTTTTACATACACATTTATAATTCCCGGTTTCACATTATTTGGTGAAGGTTTTTCTTTTGCATTGCAAAGCTTAAGCCAATATTTGCAGTTTCGAATTGATGCTCTCAGTCAATTAACAATTATTTTTACCGGTTTTTTAGCACCTTTAATAGCATTATACTCATTAATTGCAATAGGTAAGGAAGAGAGATTCAGGAATTTTGAACCTTATTTTTTAATTACTTTAGGTCTGGCATTTGCGACTTTCATGGCCGACAATCTTCTTTTGTTTATATTTTTGTGGGGAGCTTTAGCCATAGGACTTTACAAGCATATTCCTTCTCATGATCCGGGTAGTTCGGCAGCTGCAAAAAAAACTCTTATCATAATAGGATCATCTGACGCTTTAATGATAGCCGGAATAGCAATACTTTATTCGCTGGCAGGTTCATTCAGTATATCAGAGATAACTGTTGTTACAAATTCAACGCTTGCTTATTTTGCATTTTTTACTCTCATAGCGGGGAGTTTTGCCAAAGCAGGTGCTTTTCCTTTCCATTCATGGGTGCCTGACTTCAGCAAGGAAGCTCCGGCTGTATCTTCTGCTTATCTTCCTGCCTCGCTTGATAAGCTGCTGGGTATTTATTTTTTGGTAAGGATATGCCACGATCTTTTCGTTATGGATGATATACTGCGGCTAATTATTATAATAACAGGCATTATATCAATTCTTTCTGCTGTTACGATGGCACTGATACAACATGATTACAAAAAAGTCCTGGGGTTTCATGCTGTTTCGCAGGTAGGTTATATGGTACTGGGTATTGGCCTTGGCAATATAATAGGTTTGGCAGCCGGGTTGTTTCACATGATAAACAATGTTATTTTTAAAAGCGGGCTTTTTCTTATTTCGGGTAGTTTACAAAATATGACCGGAAAGTCGAATTTAGATCAACTGGGAGGATTGTGGAAAAAAATGCCGGTAACTTTTATATGCGGGCTGATTTTTGCCCTTTCTATATCCGGTATTCCACCTTTTAATGGCTATGTTTCAAAATCGATAATATACCAGGGAATAATAGACTTTGGGGCGGGCAATGGATTGGCAAACAATTTTTGGATGTTGTGGTTGGGTTTAGCTGTGCTGGGCTCAGCACTTACCATGGTCAATTTCATTAAGCTTACAGGTTGCGTATTTTTCGGAAAAGTTCCCGGTGATTTGACAAAAACCAAAGAAATCAAGCCAACCATGTGGATCCCATATGTAATTCTTGCAGTTGCATGTATTCTTACAGGGGTATTTGCCAAATCATGGGTGATGCCAAATATTCTTTTCCCTGCAACCGGGCCATTTGAAACATATACAATATGGTATACAACTTTTGCTACAATTGTTTTGGGGATATTTATTTACCTTGTTATTGTAACAGGAGGCATAAAGAAGATACTTGCTTTTATTAAAGCCAAAGAGAAAATTTCTGTTGAAAATATTTTTTCCGTAAAAGTTATATATGCTACTGTGCGTAATGCACCTGTTTTATCGGGTATTTTTGACCGGGCAAATAAAGGTATGTTTGATATATATCACATTATCAGAAGATTGGTTTTATATATTCACAAAAGGTTAAGTTTAATGCACGACGGGGTTCTGCAAACTTATTTGTCATGGGTAATTGCAGGATTGATCATATTGCTGATTTTTTTATAAAGAAAGAAATTGGTTATGGAGAATTTGCTTATAATTATTTTAGTCTTAATGATAATTGCCGCTTTGGCGGCAATACATGCAAAAGATCTGATTTCGGCCGTAATTGCACAGGGATTTGTAGGTTATGGCCTTGTGATTTGCTTTTTTTTATTAAAAGCCCCGGAGCTTGCCCTGGTACAAATTGTACTGGAAACAGTTACATTGATAATAATTTTAGCTGTAATATATGACAGCTCAATGAAAGAGATTGGCGAACCGATAGGCAAAAGGGATATTGTTACATATTCTCTTTCATTTGTACTGGTTGCTCTATTTTTGTATTACTTCAATAAAGCTATAGTTGGTTTAAACCCTTTCGGAGAGCATACTCTCAGAATGTCTGAAATGTATGTTAAGGAAGTTTTGGAGTTAACGGGCAGTGCAAACCTTGTTAAGGGGGTATTGTGGGATTTCAGGGGTTTGGATACACTTGGTGAGGCAACAGTTCTATTCACAGCTGCAATGTCGGTACTGGTTATATTAAGAATTTCAGGTAAAAAACATCAACTAACAAAAAAGTAATAACCATGGAAGGAATGTCGATTATAGTAAAAAAGATTGTACAATTAATAAGTGCCTTGATATTTGTATTTGGAATGTATTCTGCCATACATGGCCACATTAATCCGGGAGGTGGATTTGCAGGTGGTGTACTCCTTTCGGGTGCTTTTATATTACTTATAATTGCTTATGGACTTGATTATTTTAAATTAAAACAGCAAACAGAGGCAACATCTATATTTGAGAGTTTGTCTATATTAATAGCATTACTTATAGCGTTTTCAGGACTTTTTGCCGGAAGTTTGTATTTTTTTAATAATTACTTACCTGCCGGTACACCGGGAAGTTTGATAAGCGGAGGGCTTATTCCCATATACAACGTTTTAATTGGGGTTAAGGTTGCCGCTACTTTATCAACAATATTTTTTGCACTTATAATATATAAAGAAGAAATTAGAAGATGACACTGTATATTTTATGCTTTATTTTATTTCTTGTTGGTGTTTACGGAGTTTTAACACGCCGTAACCTGATCAAAATAGTAATATCTCTTACTATAATGGAGTTTAGCGTGTTTTTAATGTTGGTATTGGTTGGCTATATTTCAGGTGGCCTGGCACCTATAGTCGTTCATCCTGAAGGTAGTGACATATCTGTTGTAGATCCTTTACCACAAACACTGGTGTTGACAGCTGCTGTTATAGCAGTGGCAACAAATTCTATGGTGCTGGCATTAGCTATCAGGTTATACAAAAAATATGGAACATTCGATATTAGAAAAATAAACGAGCTTAAAGGGTAGGTTATGGAAGAGTGGATCATTATTTTATTTTTTGTCATTCCGCTTTTTGGGGCATTTGTTATGCCTCTGACATATTTGTTTTCCCCTGAATCACCGAAGTTAATAACACCTGTTATTACATTGATATTATTGATGCTTTCTTTATATTCAGTTATTTGTCAACCTGAACAAATAGCTTATTCCATTGGAGGATGGAAGCCCGTTGATAATGTACCTATTGCGATTTACCTTGTTTATGACGGGCTAAGTGGATTTATGCTGGTAATTATAAACCTGGTAGCTTTTTTTTCGTCTGTTTATGCAATAAAATATATGGAAGAATATACAGGGCAGAAATATTTTTATGTCCTGATGTGTTTAATGATCGCAGGCATGAATGGGGTGGTTCTTTCCGGCGACTTATTTAATCTTTTTGTATTTACCGAAATTTCGGCAAAATCATCTTATGCCCTGGTAGCTTTTGGGGTAAAAAAGGATGAACTGGAAGCTTCTTTCAAATACCAGGTGCTGGGTGGAATGGCTTCTCTTATTATTTTGTTTGGCATTGCCATGATCTATTGGCAAACACAAACACTAAACATGGCAGATATTTCGTATATGCTTCAAAATGCCGAAAACAACATCTTCCCGGTTTTTGTTCAACTTATTTTTATTACCGGTTTTGGGGTTAAAGCAGCTCTTATACCTTTCCATGCATGGTTGCCGGATGCGCATTCATCAGCTCCTTCGCCTATATCTGCAATGCTTTCAGGTGTATTGATAAAAACATTGGGTGTTTATGTTATAATGAGGTTATATTTAAGTGTTTTTCAACTCAACGAGTCGGTTTCAATTGTTCTATTAGCATTGGGAGGGCTATCAATGATAATCGGGGTATTATTGGCTTTTGGAGCCTGGGATCTTAAAAGGCTGCTTGCATACAGCAGCATCAGTCATATAGGCTACATAATAACAGGATTAGGAATTGGAATGATAATGCTGTCACGTGGTGAGAATCATCTTGCAGCTACCCTGGCTTTCACAGGTTCTTTGTTTCATATTGCAAATCATGCAGTTTTTAAAGGATTATTATTTTTGAATGCAGGAGCAATCGAATATGCTGCCAACACAAGAGACATGAAACAAATGGGAGGATTGGCAAAGTTTATGCCTGTAACCCTTACATCATCATTCAGTGCTTCAATGTCAATATCGGGCATGCCTCCTTTCAGTGGATTCTTTAGTAAGTTAATAATAATCCTGGCAGCTGTAATTTCAGGATTTTATTTTATTGCCGGGCTAGCTGTTATAGCAGGTATAATTACATTATCATATTTTATGAAATTCCAGAAATATGCTTTTTACAACAAGCCATCAGGCAAAAGCCCAGTAAAAGAAGTACCCGGATTAATGCGTTTTTCAATGATATCACTGGCAGTATTATGCCTTCTGATGAGTGTATTGATATTACCCGGAATAAGGGATGGTTTTCTGAACCCGGCAGTAAATACGCTTATGGAAACTACTGAATATGCCAGTAAAATTTTGGGAAGATGAATGGCAACGAGTGACGGGTAACAGGTGATTTCAACTTTTCGGGATCATATGTTACCAAAAAAAATGAAAGTATGAACTTTAAATACTATTTATACAAATGAAACCCTCATTAACAAAACGTTCACAAAAGATAATGAACTTAGCGAAGCGATTTAGTGACTGAAGGAAACAATATTACATGAGGGTTATATCGGAACAGGATTACTGAAATACAGACATTTAAGGATGTACTAAACTGTTAATCAATTTAATAACTATAAAATATTCAGATGAAACACATTGGATTATTTATAATATCATTTATTTTTTGGTTATTACTTACATGGACGTTTGAGCTTGCATCTATTGTTGCAGGGCTGCTTGTAGCCGGGTTAACAGCCATTATCTTTGGGAAATACTTTTTTGAGCCAACAAAAAAAGTATTCCAAATACACAGGTATATATGGGGTTTTTGCTATATTTTTATATTTACATGGGAATGTATTAAGGCAAATATTGATGTTGCATACAGGGTTTTACATCCAAGAATGCCTGTAAAGCCATGTATAATAAGAGTACCTCTTAACATTAAAACATCATTTGCGCGTACAATGCTGGCTTGTTCCATAACTATGACACCCGGTACTATAGTTATGGATATTATAGATAACGACATGTATGTGCACTGGATATATATGAGTTCTGATAACCCGGATGAATATGCATATAAAATTGCGGGGAAATTTGAAAAACATATAAAAAAAATATTCGAATAAGTTATGGTAGAATTTTTGCTTTACATACAGGTTGCAATATGTATTTTTCCTCTTTATTGCATAATAAGGGGGCCTTCATTAGCCGACAGAATGGTGGCCCTGGATATTTTAGGAATATTGGTGACGGGGATATGCATAAAGTTGATCATCATAACCGATCAGCTGTTTATGATGGATATTGTGTATGCATGGATAATATTGAGTTTTATAAGCGTATTAACACTTGCTAAATATTTAGAAAACAAAAAGTTAAATGACTGAAATTATAAGTACAATATTTATTGCCATTGGCACATTGGTTAATATTATTAGCTGTATAGGATTGGTAAGGCTGCCGGATCTTTACAACAGGTTGCAGTCAAGCACTAAAAGTGTTACTCTTGGTATATGCAGTATGCTGGTGGGTGTATTGATAAAATACGGTTTTATTGGAATTGGAATAAAAGCCCTTATAGCTATCCCTCTAATATTTTTAACGGCAACGGTTTCTGCTCATGCACTGGCTAAAGGTGCATATTACTTTGGTATAAGGCCGGGGGAAAAGACAACCAGGGATGACTATAAGGGCAACAACAAATAAACTTTTAAGATAAGTAGAAACTCATCTTAATTTTATTTCAGGCTTTATATTTAAGCAAGGTCTATTTCTTTTGCCAGGTAAACATCCTGAATTGCCTGCAGCAATTTTGCTCCTTCATTCATTGGCCTTTGAAAAGCTTTTCTTCCTGAGATCAGGCCCATTCCGCCTGCTCTTTTGTTTATTACTGCAGTGGTAACAGCATCGGCAATATCAGAAGCGCCTGATGATGCGCCACCTGAATTGATAAGCCCTGCCCTACCCATATAGCAATTAACTACCTGGTAGCGGCAAAGATCTATCGGGTGGTCGCTGGTTAAGTCGCTGTATACTTTTTCGTGGGTTTTACCAAACTTCAATGCTTTAAACCCGCCATTTATGTCGGGCATTTTTTGTTTAACAATATCAGCTTGTATGGTGACTCCGAGGTGGTTTGCCTGGGAAGAAAGATCGGCTGCAGTATGATAATCTTTTCCTTCGTGCTTAAAAGCATTATTGCGGGTATAACACCACAAGATTGTTACCATACCCAGTTGGTGTGCATATTCAAAAGCTTCAGCAACTTCAATAAGTTGCCTTGATGACTCCTGCGATCCAAAATAAATCGTTGCACCGACAGCTGTTGCCCCCAGGTTCCATGCTTCCTCTACTGACCCGTACATAACCTGGTCGTATTTATTAGGATATGTTAATAATTCATTATGATTTAATTTAACAATAAAAGGTATGCGATGTGCATATTTGCGCGATACAGCAGCAAGGACACCAAAAGTGGATGCCACAGCATTTGCTCCACCCTCAATTGCCAGCTTAACAATATTTTCAGGGTCAAAATAAATTGGGTTTGGTGCAAAAGAAGCACCGGCCGAATGTTCAATACCCTGGTCAACCGGCAAAATTGACAAGTATCCGGTTCCAGATAAACGGCCATGATCAAAGATCTGCTGCATATTACGCAACACCTTGGGATTTCTGTTTGTGTTATTAACTACCCTTTCAATAAAATCGGGCCCGGGTTTGTGCAATTGTTCTTTTTCTACAGTTTTGCTCTTATGGTTTAATAAATAATCCGCTTTATCACTTAGCAATTTAGTTATATTTTGTGTTGACATAATTATTAATTTTTTTGGTTATATAATATTTTTTAAAGATATACATTTAAACCGGATTTCAAATATAAATACCGGTGCAGGTTATTTATTGCAAATATTATCTTTTTAAAAATTTAAATTTTTTATCAAGCCAATTTTAATTTGTAAGCAACAAACGAATTTATTAAAAATTACGGTTTTAAAAAAACCTTCATTAATTTTTTATTACATTACAGAAAAAACAATTAACAAATGCCGGCTATCAGTAACCCTGGGCCAAAACATCGGCAATATGCATTGTTTTTAGGGCGAGTTTATTGTGTTCGATATAGCTGTTGATGTTCATCAGGCACGAAACTTCGGTTGATATAATAACTTCGGCACCTGTATTAATTGCATGTTCAACTTTTTGCTGAGCCATAGCAATTGATATGGGTTCATTTTTGACCGCGAAGGTTCCTCCGAATCCGCAACACACATCACTATCTTCCATTTCGATAATTTCCAGCCCTTCGACTTTTGAAAGCAGTTGCCTCGGCTCTCCGTTGAGGCCATATTCACGAATTGCCGTACAGGCGTCGTGAAAAGTAACTTTAGAGTGGAAAACCGCACCAAGGTTATCTTTTTTTAAAATATTAACCAAAAAATCGGTGAACTCATAAATTCTGGACGGGAGCATGCGGCTTTCATTATGCAACGATGTATTGTTAAACAATTCCGGGTAATAGTTTTTAACCATACCTATACATGATGCGGAGGGGCCTACTATCAAAGAATCACCACTGAAGTCTTTAATAAATTTTTCTGCAACACACCTGGCATCATCCCAAAACCCGCTATTAAATGCTAACTGGCCGCAACAAGTCTGCCCGGCATTGTAATTAACTCTCAAACCGGCTTTTTCAAGTACTTTAACCATATTCATACCCGTTTCGGGAAACAGCTGATCAATAAAACAAGGTATAAATATATCGACTTCATTTATTTGCATACATGATTAATTATTGGTTTGATAGTTATAATGTTAAGTTTTACAAAGATATAAAAAGTTCCTGTACATTTTGAAAAACGACTTTATATACAGGTTGATGTAAAAAATAGTTTTTTTGATATAAAAATAAATTTAATACTTTAAGCATATATTAACCTCAGAGATTGTAAAATCAGGGCTAATCAGTTATTTTTAGAGTATTGCCGTTGCCTTAAAGCTTCAAAAAGAACAACTCCGGCAGCGATAGAAACATTCAGGGAGCTGGTTTTGCCTTCCATAGGTATATTCATTATATAGTCAGATAATTTTAAACATGCTTTTGATATACCTTTATCTTCTGAGCCCAAAATAATGGCCGTCGGGTCTTTAAGATTAGCTTCATAAAGATTATGATCACTTTTGCCGGTTGCTGCAATAACTTTTATACCACATTCTTTGATAAATGATATTGTTTCGAGTAAATTTTTTTCTTTGCAAACAGGCAGGCGGTTTAATGCACCTGCTGAAGTTTTAATACTGGCAGCATTTATTGTGGCACTGTTTTTTTGGGGAATTACCAGGGCATGAGCCCCGGCACATTCAGCAGTACGGGCTATTCCTCCAAAATTGCGAACATCGGTAACTCCATCCAAAATTAAAAGTAAAGGAACTTCACCCCTGTCAAGTGTGTTAGAAATAACGTCCTCTACCTTCCAATAAGTTATGGGCGAAACTAAAGCAATAACACCCTGATGGTTGTTACGTGTAAATTTATTTAATTTCTCAATGGGAACTACCTGGTAAGGAATATCCTTTTCCCGTATTTTTTTGAACAAAGTCGAGTAATTACTGCCGGACAAGCCTTTTTGAAAAAACACTTTTTCCGGAATACTGCCTTCTTTAATTGCTTCTGCTACAGGATGAATACCATATATAATATTTTCCAAAACTAATTAAGTTTAAAATAATAAATAAAACATTTATTTAATTGTATCTTATATTTAAAAATTGAAATTTATTTGACAATTGGGTTTTGTAATTTATTAATTCTGATAATTTATCTTATAATTTCAGATATATTATCTTCTGATATTATCAATAACTTGAAACCAAATATTACGGTATTCTTCATTACGCGACATTTCAAAACAAGTCATATTCAACGGGGCATCTATTCTGGAAAAGTTGAATTCAACCCTTGGCATCTTCCATTTTTCGTAATAAACCCATCTTTCTGAGCCATTTGTTTTTGCCATATAATCAGGAGGGCCAAAAACAGAATAAATCATTCCCCGGTCAGTTTTCCATCCTTCTTTCCAGGTTGTAAAATATTTGTTTGATTTTTCTATGTTATTATAAAACCTGTCAACAACTTGTCTTCCTCTCATTGGTGTTCCGGCCATTTCGGTCCAGAAAATATCAACGGCACCCGATGGTTCAGAATAAAGTTTTAATGCTTCATACTCTTCACCGGTTGTAAGATAACGTAATGGCAATAACATTTGATAGTCATCTTCAATATAAGGAAATCCTTCATGAAAATAATACAATGCCGCGACTTTAGATACGGTATCATTGTTTTGAGATATTGTGTACAATCCTTCAGCTTCAACCTGCAATTCAGCAATACCATCTTTAAAAGCCAGCCGGAAAGATGTATCGGCTTTTAATTCGGGCATGTACTGATCTTCATCAACAAAAGGCGGCAATGCCAAAGGCCTTTCATTTTCGTTGTATATGTTTACATCAACTTCTTCGGAAATTTCATCTCTATATTTCAAAATATAATTTCCGCTTTGCGATATCATAGGATAAAACATCAAAGATTGATCCTCATCATAAATCTTATAATACTGAAAATTACCATCACCGGATTTATTAATATTGAGTAAGCGGGTGTTGCTTACTTCGCCTTCTATATCAGTCATTTCCAGCTTCATTATATAATTTCTTCCTTCAGGTATATTAATTATAACGCTGTCTGTAATATTTAAACCTGACTGATGCTTTGATGTATCACTAAAAAATTTTGTCAGGCTGTCGGTTAATATTTCACTATCAAACGATTCAAAAACCTTGTATCGAATTTTATAATTTGCTTTATAAGGTTCTTCATCAGACTTTTGAACATAATTAAGCTCTTCAGGCGATATTTTATAAAACAGGGTACTTGAATCAACTGAGTGATGAAAAACTCTGTATCCGGGGTTTAGTTCAAACTTTGTTTCATCATATAAGAAATCAAGATTTTGTCTTGACAATGCAGTATTGGTTTTACAACTATTAAAAAAAACAAAACAAAAAACCGGTAAAGAAAGGATAATAATTGTTTTTAGCTTCATGGCTTAATTTAAATTAATAACTTATACGAAAATACAAAAGCAAATTGAATTTAACGATTTAAAATTCAAACGCAGGATAAAAAAATGGACAAAAACCCAATTTAGTAATAGTTACTTAAAGCGTCAAAATTTACTCTCAGTCAAAAAATAAGCAATAATATCAAGATAAAATTAATCTTAAAAAAGTTTAATGATTTCTGAAAAATTTTTAATATTGTAATGTAATTATATGGTTTACATAACAAATCTGCTTTTGTGTAAACTACTGATTTGTTGATATTTATCACACACGGCTGTGAGTGAGAGGGCGAAGCTGTAGGGTTATGAGAAATCACAAAACACAAATATCAAATAACTGCCGGGCGTAGCGAGACTGTGAATACAAAAAAATTAAACAATGTCTGAATAAACAAATGCCAATTAGCAAAATGGCAAATTCGAAACAAACGGATAAAGAAGCACTTCTTTTCTTTATTTAAAAAACGATGTAATACTTATATGGATACTGTTGATTTACATGTCTATAAAATTGTTCACCGCGGTGAAAAGCGAATCGCTTTGCAATACAACTATATTGCCAATAGCGAATTGGATAAATTGACACGTAGCCTTCCACTAAGTAAGTATAGTGTTACAAAAAAATTATGGCATATACCTTACAGGGATGATTACAGGGAACATGTTAAGGAAGAATATAAATCAATAAAAAATTTGAATATAATATTTAAAGACAAAAACACTTCAGGTGATAAACCAATTGAAAAAACAGAACCTCAAACATTTTCAGGACGTAAGGTTATTATATACATAGACAAAACAAATAAAAAGTTTTATGTATATCATGGTTATTCTCCAAAGTTACATGATTTATTATCGCACACTGAAAAGGGTTTTTGGTTAAAACAAAGGAAAATGTGGGTGTTTGCCGGTAATAATGATTTGTTCTTAAAGATTACTGCTATTATTGAAAAAGCAGGCATGCAGTGGGAGAAAAAGTTTGTTACGGCAAAACAAGAATCAAGGAAACAAGAAAACACAACCAATGAAAATTTGGTACAAAGAGTATCTATACCAGGTAAGTTCAATAAAATTTTCAATGCCTATAAAGAAACTCTTATATTGAGACGGATGAGTGAGAGTACAAAAACGATATATAGTGGATTTTTTAAAAAGTTTCTTTCAGATAATAGTGAAAAAGACATTGAAAACCTTGGTTATAATGAATTGTATGACTATATAAAAGATAAGTCGGAGCAATTGAATGAAACCCAAATGCGTCAACTTATTGCCGCCATAAAGTTTTACTATGAAAGAACTTTAGGCAGAGACAAGATGTTTTTTTACTTTTCAGAAAACAAGGAGATAAAAAAGAAGAACTTGCATTTATCTTTTCACGATATAAAATTAATATGTGAAGGAATTGAATCGCCCGGAGACAGTTTGTTATTGTTTTTGGTATATCATGCAAATATAAGCTTTAAGGATATTTGTTCACTTCCGGCAAATTCGGAGAATATATTTGATGGCAAATATCGCTTACCCGGCAATGATGAAGAAGCTGTTGAATATTATCAAACTTTAGCAAGAGAGGTTAAAAATGCTTATCCGCAATCAAAATTTCTTGTTTCAAACAATGGTAACACTCATACTGAAGACACTTTAAAAGTAAAGCTGTATCGTATTTTGGGTTATTATCGGTTGGAAGATATTTACCGTAAACAATATGAGTTGATATTGCAAAACAGCAGTTATTCCAAAAAGACTCACCAGATGTATTTGGGAGCATTTATGAGGTTTCTCAAATATTTCAATTTTAAGCATCCTGCTTTTATCAGTAATGAGGAGATCAGAGATTATTTGATATTGCATCGTGAGAAATCAGCTTCACACCAGGATATTCTGATAAATGCTTTTAAATTCTTTTTTGAAAAGGTTCATAATAAGGCACTTTCCAAAAAAGACACTATACGGCCGCGCAAAGGGTTTTATTTGCCGGATTATTTCAAGTTGGAAGAGATTTCGGCTATGCTGGATACAACTGAAAACATTAAGCATAAATTAGTAATAGCTGTTGGATATACTGCGGGGCTTCGCAGGCAGGAGATACAAAATTTGCGTTTGAGTGATATTGATTTAAGTAAAAACCGGATATTTATTAAATCTGCGAAAGGCAAAAGAGACCGTTATGCCTTGTTTTCAAGGCATTTGCATGGCTTGTATAAAGAATATTTAGCAGAATACAAACCTAAGGTATTTGTATTTGAAGGAGATAAGCCGGGCAAGCAATACAGTACAACAAGCATGTCGAATGTATTGAAAAGTATGGCAAGAGCAGCAGGAATTAAGCGAAGGGTGCATTTGCATATGCTACGACACTCTTTTGCCACGCATTTGCTTGAGGATGGCAAGGATATACGGTACGTCCAGGAACTTCTTGGCCATAAAAGCATAAAGACTACTGAACGTTATACGCATATAGTGAGTGATGCTTTAAATACGGTTGTAAGCCCATTTGACCGGATGGTAAGTGAAACGGGTTTTGGTAGTAGGGTGCCACGTGGGCCATGATTGGGCAGGTGATTGAGTTTTAGCCAGTGTCTGTAAAAATGTAATTATTCAAAACAAAAACTTGATTAAAAGTAAACAATTATTTACCTTTGTGTTGTTGCAGAAATTTGTTGCAAACATTTGAAATGTTCTGAGCTTTACCGACTTTTGACTAAAGACGGCTGGTATCCTGTTTCTCAAAAAGGTTCTCACGTAAAAATGAAACATGATAAGAAGTCAGGATTCATCATTTTCCCAAATCATGGAAGTCAAGAGGTTGGAAAGGGCCTTGAGAAAAAAATAATTAAAGATGCAGGTCTGAAACAATAAATAAAGGTAAATTATGAAGAGTACAAATAAAAAAATTAAATTAATAGTTGAAAAGACGGATACAGGTTTTTCGGCTTTTTCAAACGATTATCCTATATTCACAACTGGCAAAACTATCCCGGAGCTTACGAATAATGCACTAGAAGCTGCAAATTTGTATTTTGAGGACAATAACGTTAATCTAATACATGAAAATATAACCTTTGAGGTTGACTTTAAGCAATTTTTTCAGTACTACAAAATACTTAACTCAAAATTTCTGGCTTATAAAATAGGCATGAATCCCACTTTATTATCTCAATATATACGAGGGCATAAAAAACCATCTGAAAAGCAAAAGGAGAAAATACTATCCGGGATACATCAAATTGGAAAAGAATTAAGTGAAATTAATCTGATTCATAGACAATAATATAAAGACAAATTTTATTATTGTAAAAAAAAGTAATATTTTTGAAATTAAAAGTGGTTAATATTTCGTAATAAGGTGGAGCAAAAAAACTACATAATTATTAATACTGCTACTATAATGGAATATAGCAAAAAACACTATATAATCATTAGATCAGCGAGTTACGAACAAAATACTAGTTATATATAATAGCTATAAACACAATTGCGCTATATTGGCGTTATGGGCAAGTTTCTTAAAAAACAACACATCTATCGAAAAAATCAAAAATAATCATGAGAAAAAGCACATCAATCGTTCTAATCATTTTAAGCTTTTCAAGTTTTGCGCAAGACAACACTTTTTTGTGGCCTATCAAAGGCAAAGAAAAAGGTGAAAATACTTTGTTCCAACCCCAGGACTATATCGGGAGGGAATTTAATTTCGGAAATTTAATCATTCATGCACCGGAAGGAACAAATGTTCTCGCACCAACCGATGGCGAAGTAATTAGTTTTAACTATGTTTACTTTACATCAATGGAAAGGCTTTCTGTTTATAGACATACGCCTATGGATTACCAAAAAGACATTGAAGCTTTTAAAAAAGATTGGAATCCCAATAATGACATCAGATTTTTGTCAGTTAGTTTGAGAGTAAGATTGGAAGACGGGAAACATCTGTCCGTTTCCGGACTTCGACCAACGCGTACATTCCGAACAGGCGAAAAAGTAAAGCGTGGCGACCCAATCGGAACAGTTGGTTATTTTTACCAAGGCGTACCTCAACCTTCAATTTCCATAAGTATATCAAACAGAAACGGGATACCTAGCGACCCCATGTTGCCTTTCGGATTGAAAACTACGTTTAAAGAGCCCGAAGCACGAAAAGTCAAAACCGAACTAACGGCAGAGGAGGCAGAATATGACTTCACATTGCTGGTTAATTCTTTGAAAGAGGGACTCCCGGGACTTTTTGATTTTGTCTCTGAAGAAGACTTTAATGATTACGTTTCACAAACTTTAGAATCTTTTCAAACGCCAGTAAAAACAGCTGATTTTTATCGCAGAGTTGCAACTTTGCTTCGTAAAATTCGAGATAATCATTTGAGTATTTTGTCAGCCGATCCAACTATTTCGGGCGATATTATGAGGTACATCCCAACCGTATCGTTTGGGTGGTTAAATGGTGAGTTAATTCTCGCACGAACAACAGTTGAATATGAAAAATATCGCAATCTACGGATAACTGAAATAAACGGTGTTCCAGGGGGCACAGTGAAAAAGGAAATCATATCTTATCTTGACGGAATAGAAGGCAATGTAGAGAGTTATCGAGACTTTTTATTGATGATTAACGCATCGTTTAGTTATGCACAAAATAGTCCAAAAGCATTGCCAAAACGCGACATTTCTTTAACTTTTGAGAATGGCGAAAATGTATTATTTCCCGGGCGCAAAACGACTCCAAAGACCCTCAATTCTGTATTGCCTGATTTTAATGATTTTTGGCTTATCAATTCAGAACGTGTTTCGTTGGAAAAATTATCAGACGAGACAGCTTACTTGGGCATTTCTACATTTTTTCTTAATGAATTGGAAATGGAGCAAATAGCCGATTTTATTACATCTATAATTGAATCTAACTATCAATATTTCATTATTGATGTTCGAAATAATCCCGGTGGTTGTGAGGAAGTTGCTGCAAAGATTTTTTCGTTTATTGCACAGCAGCCGTTTAGTTCATCAAAGTATTCGCAAGTCACCAAAAAAGGCAATTTCGATTTGTTCCAACACAGCACCAATTACGCCGATATCGATACTGATATATTTCCCGAATACTCTACTATAAATGGGAAAAACGGATACTTTCTTTACAACGAGGAAGAGCTTTTACCCAACGATTCCGTTAATTTTAGAGGAAATGTTTATATACTTACAAATGAACGTTCAATGTCGGCGTCAGCTAATCTTGCAAGTTTGGTTCATAAACACAGACGTGGCGTGATTGTTGGCAGGGAAACCGGATCAGCTTATCACCAAATGAAAGCATTAAAAACGGCTTTTTTAAGACTTCCAAATTCTCAAATTGATATCAATCTGCCACTTGTGAAAATAGTGTTTGATACTTGTACAGAAGTCATTCCGTTTGGTCGTGGTGTGTTGCCCGATTATGAATTATCACTTTCGATGGAAGAATTGAGTTTTGAAAATGGCGATTTGATTTTAAATTATGTACAACAACTGATTATGGACGGGCATTATTTGATAGGAAATGAAAGCATCATCGACCAGAAGAAGTCGAATTGGTACATTTATTTATTTTTGGTTGTAGGTTGTGGAATAATCGTTTATATCATAATTCGGGGAATAAATAAAAGATATAATAAAGGCGCATAAACCAGCCCATAACATGCTATACCTGACAATTGCGGGTGCAGTGCAGGTTTCGGGTTTTCTGCTTCGCGTTATCTTTCGTATCGGGGGATAGTTTAGCAGCCCGTAA
>SL_5KL_010_SEDDRAFT_10000503_pt1 | contig 25063 bp, 25 predicted proteins | sample SodLakKL_010_SED_FD_9118 | JGI IMG/M metagenome (IMG submission 9118) | reverse complement strand
ACCGGCTCCATCTCGGCCCAGTTCCTGCCCACCTTCATGTCCGTTTTCAACGGAACACTCAGTTCAAAGGCTGTGGGCATGATCGTGGCAACCAGTGACTTCATCTTATCTATTTCGCCTTCCGGCACTTCGAATAGCAGATCGTCGTGGATCTGCAGCACCATCCTGCTCTTCAGGTTGGCCTCCTGCATTTCACGGTTCAGATCGATCATGGCGATCTTGATTATATCGGCGGAGCTGCCCTGTACAGGGGCATTTATGGCCATGCGCTCGGCGCCCTCCCTGACCATTCGATTCTGGGAGGTTATCTCAGGAATCAGTCGCCTCCTACCGAGGACTGTCTCGACATATCCAAGCCTGCGGGCCCTTTCCTTTGTCGTGTCGAAGTACTCCCTAATCTTGGGGTACTTCTCAAAGTAGCGGGCGATGAACTGGGAGGCTTCCTCCCGGCTGAAGCTGGTGGCCTGTTCCAGTCCGTAGTCGCTCATCCCGTACACGATTCCAAAGTTGATCGTCTTGGCATCGCGTCTCATCTCCGAAGTCACCTCGTCCCGGGAGACACCGAAGACCTGGGATGCGGTCAGTGTATGGATATCCTCGTCACGGGAAAACGCGTCAATAAGACCGGGGTCTCGAGACAGATGCGCGAGGGCTCTCAGGTCGATCTGCGAATAGTCGGCGCTCAGAAGGTATGTATCCGGGGGAGCGATTATCGCCTTGCGTATCCTGGCTCCCACCTCTCCTCTTACCGGTATGTTCTGAAGGTTGGGGTCGCTCGAGGAAAGCCGGCCGGTAGCCGTGCCCGTCTGGTTGAAAGTGGTGTGTACTCTCCCGGTCTCAGGGTCGGCCAGGGCCAGCAGGGCATCGACATAGGTAGACTTCAGTTTTCCGAGCTGCCGGTAACGGAGTATCAACTCGACAACGGGGTGTGTGCCCTTCAGCGATTCGATGACCGACGCGTCGGTGGAATATCCGGTTTTCGTTCTACGTGATTGGGGGAGCTTAAGCTCCTGAAACAGCACATTGCCCAGTTGCTGTGGAGAGTTGATGTTGAACCGATGCCCGACGCTGCTGTAGATATCACCTTCGATCTGCGTCAGTTCCCGTCCTAGCTCCAGCGACATCCGGTTGAGCAGTTCGGTGTCCAGGAGTATGCCCTGCCTCTCCATGGCGGCCAGTACCGGGATCAGGGCCATCTCCACATCAGTAAAGAGCCGCCACTGCCCGTGATCATGTAGATCCTTTTCCAGGCTTTCTCTCAGTTTCCACAGTATGTCCACTCGAGCGCAGGATTGACTGGTCATCTCGCCAATGTCCTTCAACGAGGTATCATCAAGTCGTCTGGCCGGACCCTCTGATCTGGAATGGGCAGAGAACTCCATGCCCAGTCTGTTGAAGGCAAGAGCCCCGAGCCCCAGGTTCTTCTCACCGAGCAGATATGCTGCGAGCATGGCGTCGAAGTGGAGATTCTCGATATGCAATCCCCGGTTGGCAAGTGCAGCCATGATACGCTTTCCATCGTAAGCCGTCTTAGAAACGGCGTTTTCCTCCAACACCGGCCTGAGTGCCGCTATGACCCGGTCAAGCGGCAGTTGAGCAGGCTGGTTCAGACCACGGTGTCCCAGAGGTATGTAGGAGGCCTCCCCCTCGAACGGAGACACCGCTACGCCTACCAGTTCCGCCGTAACAGGCTTGTTGCTTGACAACTCAACTCCTATTGTGAGGTCCTTGCGCTGGCTCAGATCCGTGATCAGCCTATCCAGTTCTGTCTCTGAGTTGATAGTGTGATAGCTGTGGATCGGGTTACCGGCATTGTCAGTATTCGTCAGTGGAAGCCTGTGCAGCAGCCCTGTGAACTCAAGCTCCTTGAAGAGCGCTGCAACCTGTTCACGATCATAGTTGCTTACCTGGCAAGCCTCAAGATCGAGCCTGACTGGAACCTGTTTAACGAGCCGGGAGAGCTCTCTGCCTCGAAAGACCTGGTCACGATGCTCGCGAAGACTTGCCTGCAACTTCGAGGGGGCTATCTCCTCAAGGTGGTCATAGATGCCCTCAAGATCGCGGTACTCCTTGAGCAATCTCGCGGCAGTCTTGGCACCAACGCCCGGCACCCCCGGTATGTTGTCTGACACGTCTCCCACCAGTGCCTTCAGGTCGGGAAGCTGCTCTGGCCTGACTCCGTACTTCTTTTCCACGGCATCCTCATCGTAGAGGGCGGTATCCGTGAACGTTCTCTTCGGAGCGAGGGCTTTCACGTTGGCTGATACCAGTTGAAGCATATCGTTGTCGCCGGTAACGATGATGGTGTCGATGCCCTGCTGTTCTGCCTGGGTGCTCAGGGTGCCCAGAACATCATCGGCCTCAAATCCGTCGATTTCGAAAACGGGTATATGAAAGGCCTCCACCAACTTGTGTACACGGCGTATCTGGCCTTTGAGTTCCTCCGGAGTTGGAGGGCGGTGTGCCTTGTACTCCTCGAACATCTGGTGCCTGAAGGTCGGTGTCGGACGGTCGAAGGCTACAGCCCAATGGGTCGGGCCGAAATCCGACATCACCTTCAGTAGCGTACTGGCAAAGCCGTACACAGCGTTGACCAGTTCCCCGGTCCTGGACTGGGTGAGTGGAGGCAGGGCATGAAAGGCACGGTGTACCAGGGCATGGCCATCGAAGAGCAGCAACAGCTTATTCCCTGTATTTGCCACGGCGTCATTATACAATGGTGCCGCCGCAGATTTCTCTCAGAGTTGCAAGAAGCAGCTGAGCATGCCTACCGGACAGGTCATAGCTGCAGCATGCGATACGATGCCGTTAATCCTCAATCCCGAACAGATTACCCGGCACGTTCTTCGGGACGATCACCCTGAGTGATGAAGGCACGGCATTGATGGCCACAGGAGTAGCTGCATATGGCTCCGCATCGACATGGACAGGCAACTGGCGCGATGACTCAACGAGCACCTGTCGACACTGATGATACTCGACCTTGGGGTCCTTCAGATGCCTGTGCGAGAGCACCTTCATGGCATGGTTCACGAAAGTGAAGAAGCCTTCACCCTTGAATACGCACACGTCCAGCTTGCCGTCGTTCACGCGGGCTCTGGCTCCGATTGCCACCATGCCTCCGTATAGCTGAATGTTAGTGACGACGACCAGTGGTGTGCTGATATCCAGTGTCCTGTCGTCCATTGTAAGACGAACCTCGGTGCCCGTGTACTTATAGGCTGACTCTATAGCGCCGAGCACGTAAGCCCAGGACCCAAGTGCCTTCTTCTCCCTCTGTGATATGCTCTCAACTATCGCTGCCTCCATCCCGATTCCCGCAGATATCAGGAAATAGCGTCCGGAGAGTTCACCCACATCGATGGCGAGCGTCTGTCCCTCCACAAGGACGCGGGCGGCATCCATCAGCACCTTTCTATAGTAGTTCGCAGGCAACGGACGTGCGAGCAGCTCCTCCAGGCCTGCCACCAGCTTTGCGGTCTGAGTGCCCGGTAGGATGGGGTTCAGAGCGGGAATGCCCATCTGAAGTGCCCACGTGTTGGTTGTTCCTACAGGAAGCACCCCCAGAGCAGCTTCTGTGTGCACCAACCCGTTGGCCACCTCGTTAACGGTCCCGTCACCACCTGCCGCGATGACCACTCCGGCACCATTGGCAACAGCATTGCGAGCCAAACTCGTTGCCTCCAGCGGCTTGGTCGTCTCTCTCAAATCTACAGACCAGCCACTGCGACTGAGAAAGTCAACCACATTATCCAGTACGTGTCTGACGGCAACCTTGCCCCCCAATGGATTGTAGATAATCTCTGCCTGCATGAACTCTCGACCGGTTCCGACTACCGCTGTCACTGCATCCTACCCCTGCTGCAGGCACCTGTCAATCTCGGGTGGGGCCCGCCACTCTGGGTCCCGCATCACTCTACTCCACTGGTTGACCTGCTAGCCCCGGCCCTTCCACTGTTGGCGTGCACAGGCTATAATGGCTCAGCGCATCGCGATCATGAGAGGAGGAGAACGAAATGGCTGTAGTTCATGTGCCGGGGACGAAATCAAGGCAGATAATGCTGTACGCTCTCAGTACATGCGGCTGGTGCCACAAAGCCCGGAAGCTTCTGGATGAACTGGGTGTGGAGTACGACTATGTGTATGTCGATCAGCTTGACGGCGATGATAAGGAGCGCACGGTACAGAACATTAAGGCCTGGAATCCGGCCTGCAGCTTTCCCACCGTTGTTGTTGACAACGAAAGCTGCATAGTGGGCTATAACGAAGCAGACATCAGAAAGGCAGTTGGCAAGTGAACGAGGAGAAAGCAACCCCGGTGCATGTCGAGAGACTGCATGAGAGGCTGCTGAGCGAAGCGGAAGCCAGTGGCTATCACCTCAATCCTGACATCGATCTGACCAGGTTTCTGATAGCGGGTCTGATCACTAACGAAGACAAGTATGGCTATCCGGCCTGCCCGTGTCGCCTTGCCTCCGGAGTTAAGAGCGAGGATCTCGACATCATCTGCCCCTGTGACTATCGGGATGCCGATCTGGATGAATACGGTGCCTGCTATTGCGCGCTGTATGTATCCGAGGAGGTACGAAGAGGCGAGAAGGTAGCCGGTAGCATACCGGAGCGCAGGCCGCCGTTTCCACACCGAGAGAGACGGACAGGGAGACGCGGAGTCAGCGTGAAGGATTTGCGGTTTCCCGTGTGGCGATGCAGTGTATGTGGCTATCTCTGCGCCAGAGAGAGGCCGCCGGCAGTCTGCCCCATATGCAAGGCACGCCAGGAGCGTTTCACGCGGTTCATCTAAACGCGCAATTCTGCCGAGATGATCCCTGGTCCCAGGCCGACACAACACGCCAGCAGGTTGCATAACCCCATAACACACGATGGGTGCCTCTCCGATGCGGTTCGCGAAGGACTACTGTCTACCCGTAGTGCGTTGGTTCAGATGCGCACAGAACGCCCAGCAGACGTGTCGGGCTCCTGACGCCAGGGTTTATACTATCAGTCGGCCCTGCGTCTGCTGGCCCATATCAGAACGCCTATGCCGGCGAAGAAGAAACCAAGGGCTCTCATAATGGGTGCAAGGGCGGCCAGGATTTCCAGTGCTTCCATGTCGTGCCTACCTCCTTTCTGCTGGATCGTTGAAGCTTGATAGGTGCAACGAGATGATACAGCTTTCATCCGCTGCCGGTCAATAGAGGAGCGACAACCGTACTGAACCCCGGATGCGCTGTTGACGTGTCACACAGGTTGTCCAAGGGGGCCGACATCTCTACTGCCTGTAAGTGAGGCGCGATGCCAGCGGGCCGAAAACAAGGGTCACCCCGAGCAGTATCAGTCCTGTGATCGGCCACCGGAGGGCAAGCACGAACGATATCATCACCACGACGATGCCTGCTCCGAGTCTGGCTACATGCCAGCTGAACAGCCTGGTGGTGAGCGGTCGTCGCCATGCGTCGGCCACGTGTGCTCGCACTGCCATCAACAGGTACATCAGTGTTATAAGAGCAAATAGCCCGATGAAGGGCAGCACAGAGGCCCGGGCTGTGGGGATGTTGCCAACGAGGTTGGTGAGGAAGGGAACCAGGGCTATCATGCCAAGGAGCACGAGGTTCATGGCAATCAACCCCGGCTCAAGCAGCCCCAGCATGCCGACAAACTTGTGATGCTGCCACCACATGTTGGCCACCAATGCAAAGCTCAGTACAAAGACGATGACCTGGGGCAAGTGTTCGAGCAGTTCACCTGCAAGCTGCTCTGGAGGAACGTCGGGTACGCCGATGGTGAGCACCAGCAGAGTCATAACGATGGCGAACACTGCATCGCTGAGGTTGGTGATGCGATCGAACTCCGGCGTATCCCTGTCCCATTTCTGCTTGCCAAAAGCAGTGTCTGCTCTGCGCCGAAACATCTTCAAGAATCGTCCCCTTTCCAGGCAACTGGCATTCTATTCGGTTTGAAGGCGAAAGTAAATCTCAGCTCCCTGTGACGTGCTGGAGGCTCACTGCGATAGGCATGATGCTCCACGTTCATACTCCAGTTGGTCCCGCTGCTCTGTGTTAGGGGTCTGACCGCCGCCAGATGGTTGCCACCGGTCAGGTGACGGGTGGTCCATCGATCATGACCTGGGAGACGTTCTCCTGGACTGATCGGATGATGTACCTGACAACAGGGTCGATACCCTGGATGATGTCGTCGCGGGTCTTGGTGACCAAGGTGTCCGGGTACATCGAGTCCTGAGGGTCGTTCGAAGGGTCGGGTCGGGTGAAATGCTTGTATGATACGCCCAGCACGAACTTCGTGTTCGGAAGCTGAAAGGAGATCATGTCGCCGAAGGAGGAAGGCGCATTGCCAGTCGGTTCGCCGATAAGTTCACCCAGCTTGTTGTCATGGAATACCACCGCTATCCAGTTGCCGGCACTGAAGGTCCGGTTTCCTATCAGGACAAAGACGTTTCCCGTGAACGGGTCGTCCACCGAGTCTATCCGCCTGGTTGACGGCGGGAAGGTCGAGGTTCCCCGGGTCCTTCTCATGCCCACCCTTTCAGCTGCCTGCTCGGAGTACCTGATGGTAGAGCCGTATGTCACGTAACTGTCGACGGGCAGATGCCTAAGAAACGATTCCACCACTCGAGACTGTCCACCGACGTTCTCCCGCACATCGATAACGACGTTCTCGATATCGTTCTCCTTCACGGCAGTGAAGAAGTCTTCGACGTCCCTCCTGAAGACTTCATCGTCGAGGCAGACCACGATGCTGAAAATGCCTAGATTGCTCTCGTAGTCTATGTACCAGTCGTGACGTCTAGCCAGCAATGCGTCTGAGCGCTCCTCCAGACCCGGTAGCCTCACCTCGAACTGCGAAGCAAGCTCGAAAACCTCACTATCTCTCTCTATTGTGAACAGGACCGCATCATCCTGAACAAGGCCGAGGTGCTGCAGAACCGGCCTTCTGCGCAGGTGCCGTAGTGACTCGTCTCTGACCCAGTAGATGTTCTCCGAGGAGACGATTGCGTCGAGCCGGACGAGCAACTCCTGTGGGGTGCGGTCGCCGATCCTCACTACCCTGTCTCCTCTCCGAAACTCAGCCCAGTCGTCGGCTATGACCAGCCCTTCTTCCACCCACGCAAATGTCAGGGGCAGGGCTTTGTCGACCTCCTCAAATCGCAATACGGTGTGGGCATCTCCCACCGATGTGACCAGCCTGTTCATAGCGAAGTAGTATTCGGCAGCCGACAGGGGACCGGACAGCAGATTCTCAATCGCTTCCTTCTCTCTTTCCCAACCGGATTCCCCAAGTTGGCGATACGGGTCGGGATGAACATCCTCAATGGTCCGTATCAGGTGGGCGAAGTCTGCCATCATTTCGGCGGGCTGCAGAATGTCGGAGCCTCTCAATACCTGCTCCTCCGGTTCAAAGGGGACGGGTTTCGCCGGGAATATGAGATTGTTCACGTATAGCCAGATGGAGACTCCGATGGCTGTACACAGCACCGCGATTCCGATATGGATGAGTACCCTTCTCATTGAACCAGTCTCTATGCCACCCGCCAGTCGCTTGCCGAGCCGTCCAGACCATGTTCTGCCCGGTCGGGACGACACTGGTCTAGCTATGTATGCGGAGAGAAGGCAAGCTGCTCGCGGCTTCCGGACAGTTGATGGTAGTCTAACCGGCTCCGGTTCGTCAACAGGAACGTGATCACCGTTTAGCATGACCGGAGGGAGGTTGAACGACATGGGCATGTGACCGTTGACGGTGAGACCCTCGACTGCTACTATTTCTTCGGAGGCACCGTGCAGATATCACCGGAAGAGAGACGCAGGATCTACGAGGAAGAGAAGGCCCGTATCGAGGCTGAGCGAAGGGAGCGTGTGACGGGCGGACGTTCTAGCACAGGTCTCGAGCCCAACACCGCCGGATTGCTCTGCTATCTGGGTTTCTGGATCACCGGCATCATCTTCTTGGTCATCGAGCAGAAGAACAGGTTCGTCCGCTTTCACGCCCTGCAGTCAATTGTCACATTCGGTGGACTTGGGATCATCGGCGCGTTCCTGAGATTGATACCTTACGGAGGTGTCGTCTTTGGACCCGTAGTCGGCATTCTGATTCTAGTGTTGTGGGTATTGATGATGGTGAAGGCCCATCAGGGTGAGTTATACAGACTTCCCCTTGCAGGGCTTGTGGCTGAAGGAGTGCTCCCCGTGGAATGGCGGACGGGAAGGCCCGGGACAGGGCAGGAACAGCAGTCAAACGATACGGGAGCGACTGACAGCACCGCTGACTCATCGGCAGGAGACCAGGCTGCAGCTTCGCCATCCACAGAAGCACCTGTGTCAGAGAAGCGCACTCACAAGGCGAGGGTCGAGGATGATCGGTCTGCAGGCGGAAGGGCTGGCAGGGCGGCAGGCTACGGCGTGGCCATCGTCATTAACGTGATTCTCCTGGTCTTCTTCGCGTTCTTCCACGAGTACGTAGCTTTCTACTACTCCGACTCAGCCGGGGGTATCACCAGGGTTCCCGTTCTGACCGATACCTACTTCGATTTCCTTCCCATCCTGGTTACCGCGCTGGTGATAACAATAGCAGCGTACATTGTTCTCCTTGCCTACGATAGATACCTGTTGAGGGAGATCATCCACATAGCCCTTGCTGCGATTGGCGTCGCGGTAATTGCAAATCTGATAGCGATATTCCCATTCGACTTCAGCGGCATTCCCGATGCCTATGTGGCCGGTATAATGCCGTCGGTGGCTACCATTGGCCTCGTTGTAGTTGCGGTGGCGTTGGGAATCAGTGCACTGGTGCGGTTCGTGAAGCTGATGGTCACAATTGCCCAGTAGGCAGTTAGTGCGGCGAAGGAGATGATACCGATGAGGGCCTTCATAGTCTACGACTCAGTCTATGGGAACACGGAGAAGATCTCCGAAGCGATTGCCGAAGCCCTTGGCCCGCATGGTAACGTCAGGTTGTTACGGGCAGGTGACGTGGAGATGCCGGAGCTCTCACCCGGTGATCTTCTAATAGCAGGTTGTCCTACTCATGCGGGCAGGCCGACCCAGTCGATGCAGGTCTTTCTTGACAGGATTCCCGAGGCCTCTTTGCAGGGCATCAAGGCGTGTGCGTTCGACACAAGGGTTTCCGCGCGATGGGTGAAGATACTGGGCTTTGCTGCAGGGAGAATAGCCTCCAGTCTGAAGAAGAGAGGAGCCAACCCTGCCACTGCGCCGGAAGGCTATTTCGTCACAGGTAAAGAAGGTCCGCTCAAGGACGGAGAATTGAGGCGGGCGGAGAACTGGGCCAGAGGAATCGTGGAGCTTGATGCCTAGCGCCCTAGAGCACAATCTTGCGTCCTGATAGTGAACCCAGCGGTCGGCTTGTGCTGTCGTGCCCTGCATGTTGATGCACACTAGCCTGAGGGCACAGGTCCACGCACAGTACGACAGAGTCATCTGCAGCGAACGATACTACACTTAAGGAGGGAACAACATGTCGAGAAACGCAAAGATCGCCTACGTGAGTCTTCTGAGTCTGGTGGGGTTGATTGCACTTCTGGTCGGAGTGTTCTTCCTGAATCTCTTTGTAGGCCTTATTATAGGAATAGCCTGCTGGGTTGGGAGTGGAATCCTGGCCAGGTACTGGGAGATCAGAAAGTAGTTGAGGAGCAACTGCAAGATGGTTCTCCTTCATGCCATCAAGCATGGCGAGGGTTATGCCAGTTCTGGTGCGAAGGTCGCTCTCTACGAGCACCCGGGTTCTGGGTAATGGAGAGATGGGACATCACCAAGACCGATCTCACAACCTGGAGAGTGGATAGAATCTAAACAGGAGGTAAAGGATGTCTACGACCAAGTGGGAGTATCGACGCCGATCAGCCAACCTGTTCAACGAGATGACGATCATGCGCGAGATGGGAGAGGAAGGCTGGCAGTTGTGCGCGGTGTGGCTCTTCCTGTTGTACTTCCGGCGGCCGGTCCAGGAACAGTCAGACTGAAGGACAGTCAGTTTCGTTAGGACAGATAGATCGTCTTCCTCCTATCTTCATACGAGTACGCACCACCACACCGCTCCCTCAGTCTGCAACTGAGGAGCCCAATCGTCGTTGACTAAAACCGTGGCCGGTGCTAGAGTACAAAGGTTTGATCCAATGCGCCATGCCGGCGCGCACCGCCTGAAAGGAGAAACGCGTGATTTCGTTCAGTCCTACAGAAGAGCAACAGATGATCATGAGTATGGTCCGGGAGTTTGCCGGGGATGAGATTCGCAAGGTCTACCGCGAATGTGACGAGAGCGGCGAGATACCCGGGGGTCTTGTGGATACAGCCTGGAGCATGGGGCTGGTCTCGGGCAGTATACCCGAGGAGTTTGGAGGAGGCGGAGGAGACCGCTCATTGATAACGGGGTCGCTCATAGGTGAAGAGCTGGCATGGGGAGATCTATCCATAGCTATGCATGTACTGTGCCCGGCCCTCTTTGCCTATCCCGTGCTGGAGATGGGAACTGAAACGCAGAAGAAGGAGTTACTGCCCATGTTCTGCTGCGATACGTTCAGGCCTGCCAGTGCTGCTCTGATCGAGCCGCGCTTTGGCTTCAACCCTTACGCCCTGTCGACCAATGCTCGATCGGATGGGGATGACTATGTTCTGAACGGTGACAAGTGCTATGTGCCTCTTGCTGCCGATGCGGAGCTGATCCTGGTGTACGCACAGCAAGGGGACGGTGTACAGGGTTTTGTGGTCGAGAGGGGAACAAGTGGGCTCAAGATCGGTGAGAGAGAGAAGAACATGGGCATCAAGGCTCTCGCCACGTATGAGTTGTCACTGAAGGACTGTCGCGTTCCCAAGTATAGCCGTCTGGGCGGCCAGGAAGGTTGCGACTTCGGACGTGTCCTGAACTGCTCACGCGTCGCTCTGTCTGCCATGGCTGTAGGTGTTGCCAGGGCCGCCTTCGAGTACTCAAGAGACTACGCCAAGGAGCGCGTTGCCTTCGGAGAGCCGATCGCCTCAAGGCAGGCGATTGCCTTCATGCTCGCCGAGATGGCGATCGAGATCGACGCTACGAGGTTGATGACCTGGGAGGCAGCCTGGAAGTTAGACCGCGGTGAAGACGCTACCAGAGAAGCTTCGCTGGTCAAGGCGTATGCGGATGACATGGCATTGATGGTAACCGACCGGGCGGTTCAGATACTGGGAGGTCACGGTTATGTGCGAGAACACCCGGTCGAGCTCTGGCTCAGGAACGGTCGAGGGTTCTACGCCTTTGACGGTATGGCCATAGTATAGAAGGAGGTCCGGCGAGATGATAGATTTCGAGCTTGAACCGGAGCTGGCAAAGGGAGTCAGTGCAGCACGCCAGTTTGCGGAGGAGCAACTCCGACCGATAAGTCGCTACTACGATGAGCACGAGCATGAAAACCCCGACGAACTCATCGACAGAATGTGGGAGCTGCGAAGGGAGAACATCTTCAGCCTTGGCCTGGATCCGGCAGCAGGCCTGAGAACTGAAGAGCTCTGCTGGGGAGATGCAGGGCTCTACCTGTGTATACCGGGCCCGGCGCTCGGGGGTGCTGCGGTCTTCTCGTCGGGCACAAAGGAACAGATAGGGAAGTTTCTCGGCAACTTCAACGAGGGCAGACCGAAGTGGGGTGCCATGGCAATGACAGAGCCCCACGCCGGCTCCGATACCGCTGCCATAAGTACCACTGCGGTGCGTGACGGTGACGAGTGGGTACTCAACGGTGAGAAGATCTTCGTAACCATGGGTAAGCGGGCGCTGGAGGACTCCGATGGCTTCGTGGTCGTGTGGGCAACGGTGGACAAATCGGCCGGACGCGCGGGAATGAAGTCGTTCGTCGTGCCGGCCGGAACACCGGGGATGAGAGTGGAGAAGATGGAGAAGAAGCTCGGGATCAGGGCCAGTGACACGGTCACCATAGTATTCGACGACTGCCGCATTCCTTTTGATCACATACTGGGAAGTCCGGAGGTTAAGAAGACAGACAAGGCCGGGACCAAGGGCTTCAAGGGTGCTATGGCAACCTTCGATGCCACACGGCCTATCGTGGCCGCGCAGGCGCTGGGAATAGGCCGTGCTGCCCTCGACTTCGTCAAGGAGGAACTGGAGAGGCAGGGCATTACCATACGCTACGGAGTGCCCAGGCAGAGCCTCACAGCACTGGAACGGGACATAATGGACATGGAGGCCAGCTACAAGGCCGCCAAGCTGCTTACCCTGCGTGCTCTGTGGATGATGAGCCAGCTCCAGCCCAACAGCCTGGAGTCATCGATGGCCAAGACCAAGGCCGGCCTCGCCATCACCAAGATCACCCAGAAAGCGGTTGAGATAATGGGGCCGCTCGGGTATTCACGCAAGTATCTACTTGAGAAGTGGATGCGGGATGGCAAGATCAACGATATCTTTGAGGGGACCGGGCAGATCAACATGCTTGTCACAGCACGGAGGGTTCTCAACTACTCAAGAGAGCAACTGAAGTAGGATACTGGCTCGGCGAGGCGATACCCTGGAGAGTGCACATGAGTGAAGGATCTGAGGCATCTGTTGAGAGTTTAGAACAGGTGGCAAAGAGGCTACGTCGCCATGTAGTGAGCATGATAGCCACGGCAGGGAGCGGGCATCCCGGCGGCTCTCTGTCGGCAGCCGACATAGTAGCCACGCTCTTCTTCCGGGTACTCCGGCACAATCGGGAGGACCCTGGCTGGCCGGATCGAGACAGGTTCATTCTGAGCAAGGGCCACGCTGGTCCGATACTGTATGCTGCACTCGCCGAAGCGGGATACTTCCCGGTAGAGGAGTTGTCCACGCTGAGAAAACTGGATAGCCGCCTTCAGGGGCACGCGGATGCCGGGCTGACCCCCGGCGTCGAGATGTCATCCGGTTCCCTGGGCATGGGTCTGTCCTTTGCCATCGGAGTTGCGCTGGCGGCGCGATTGGACTCCCGGGCTTATCGTACATACGCCCTTCTAAGCGACGGAGAGTGCCAGGAGGGACAGACATGGGAGGCAGCCCTCTCGGCAGCGCACTTCAGGCTGGATAATCTGTTGGCTATAGTCGACTTCAACGGACTACAGCTTAGCGGATGGACCCGTGATATCATGAACCTGGAGCCCTTTGTCGAGAAGTGGCAGGCGTTTGGCTGGCACACGATTGACATCGACGGACACGATATACCGCGGATACTATCTGCGTGCAGTGAGGCCGAGGGGGTCAAGGGCAAGCCGACAGTTATCATAGCCCGCACTGTGAAGGGCAAAGGCGTCAGCTTTATGGAGAACAACGTCGCTTTCCATGGTAAGGCTCCTAAAAAGGATGAGACTGAGAGAGCTCTTAAGGAGTTGGAGTGAGCATGGCTGAGGCATCCACTCGAGAGGCCTTCGGCAAGGCGTTGGTGGAACTGGGTAGAGTAAACCCTCAGCTAGTGGTGTTGGATGCCGACCTGTCGCCATCGACGATGACCAACTTCTTTGCTAGTGAGTTTCCTGACCGCTTCTTCAGCTGTGGAATACAGGAGCAGAACATGATCGGGATCGCAGCCGGACTCGCCGCCTCGGGCAAGACTGTGGTCGCCAGCACCTTCGCCATTTTCGCCTCCTGCCGCTGCTACGACCAGCTTCGGCTCTGCCTGTCTCAGACCGGGGCGAATGTCAAAGTTGTCGCCACCCACGGCGGCATCACCGTAGGCGAGGACGGAATCTCTCATCATGCCATCGAGGACCTGGCTCTGTACTGCGCTCTGCCCGGATTCACCGTTGTTGTGCCGGCCGATGCCGTTGAGGCTGCAGAAGCAGTAAGAGCGGCGGTGAGCACTCCCGGCCCCGTGTACATTAGATTGAGCAGAGGGAAGACCCCTGTTGTGTACCCTGAAGGGTATGAGTTCACACCGGGGCAGGCAGTGACCATGAGGCAGGGTAATGATGCTACCATCATAGCTACCGGTATAATGGTTGCCATGGCGCTCGAGGCGGCCGATGCTCTGGCGAGGCAAAACGTCGACTGCCGGGTGATCAACGTGCACACCCTCAAGCCGCTGGATGAGAAGTCGCTGGTCACGGCTGCTTCAGAGGCGGGTGCCATTGTCGTCGCCGAGGAACATCTAGCTCAAGGAGGTCTCGGCAGTCGGGTTGCTCAGGTTCTGGCAAGGGAGAAGCCTGTGCCCGCGGCGTTCGTCAACCTGGGCGACCGGTATGCCGAGTCGGGCACAGCCGAGCAACTGCTTCAGAGATATGGACTGACTGTCCGCGCAGTTGAAGAGGCAACCCGGACGGTGGTCGGAAGGAAGTAGCCCCTCCGAGTCCACTTCAGCGCCCGTCTCCGCACAAGACGCACGATGGATCCGCACTTCCGACTCGGACCTTGCTCTCTTGCGTGCTGCATCTGTTGATGACTGCTCCAGGTCAATCCTCAAAGGCGGATGCTCTGTAGCATCCGGGCACCACTTTCTTAGGCTATGGTGTATGTTTTGAGCGGAGCCGCTTCCGACGGACGCCGGATCAGGCCATCTGGGTGGGCAGGGCTATTGCTTGCAATCTCACGGCGCTCCAAGTGTCATGCAGCAGCAGCGGAAACATGGTCGAAGACACGTGCAGATTTGCTGACCTGGGTACTCTGTAACAAAACAGGCGTATTGTCGTTGTATTGGGCAACAGGTTGAACGATGAGTAGAAGGAGGTTCAAGATGAAAAGGGTAGCAATAGTCGCAGTGATTGTGCTCATTCTGTCTGGCATTGGGGGTGCCACATACGCAGCCCAGGGTAGTTTGCCAGGTGACACTCTCTACCCGTTGAAGGCCGCTACGGAGCAACTCACCCTACGGTTGCCCGGCGACGATGCTGCGAGGGCAGAACGAGGACAGAGCTTCGCCGATAGACGAGTAGAGGAGATTGTGGATCTGGCTGCACAGGGACGTGTACCTGACCTGGACCTGGCTGCTGAGAAGTACGAGAACGCCATGAATATCACGATGGCCAGGATAGAAGCAGCTATTGCCAAAGGACTGGTTGCAGGGAACGTGACTGGAAATGTGACAGCGAGGGTGGCTGAGGCAACGCTGAAACATGTGGAAGTACTGCTCGAGGTGTTCGACAGGGTACCCGAGCAGGCCCAACCGGCCATAGCCAGAGCAATGGAAAGGGCTGTAACAGGGCATTATCGTGCCATGGAAGCTCTTATAGAGGCTGGTGTTGATGTTTCTCAACTACCGGGAATGCCGGACGAGGTACGGGAGCGGTTGGATGACATTTTGGATGGAATACCTCCTTCGCCAGGCCCTCCGGATGACGTGCCAGGCGGTCCTCCCGATGACGTGCCAGGCGGTCCTCCCGACGATGTGCCGTCCGGTCGGCCCTGACACGCACTAGAGCCCCAGACCTGCTGGAGTGGTTAGGTCAATGGGAGGCCGGCTTTGGCCAGCCTCCCATTGACAGGAGGTGCAGCAGCGGCATCTTGCTGGAATGACAAGAGCCCGCCTTTGTAGGCGGGCTCTTGTGGATCGGGGACTCCTCTGGCTTTACACAGGGCTGATATAATGGAAGTGACCAACGCAATGGCGCCATAGGGCAGGTATGTAGCATGAGCATAGTAGCTGGAAAGGGTAGAGTCCGCTGCATCGTAGCGGTTTTCCTGGTCGTGGTTGGTGTACCGCTAGTCACAGTTACGATGAGTTGTGATCTTGAGTGGACTCCTGGTAGACACCGGACAACAGAAATTCACGACTGGTATGACTTGGATGGTGTCAGGTACCACTTGGGCGGAAGCTTCATCTTGATGAACGACCTCGACGTAACTACGGTCGGATATGAGGAACTGGCGAGTGAGACAGCCAATGAAGGAAATGGGTGGCAGCCGATTGGCACCTCCGAAGAAGGCTTTGCCGGGAGTTTCGAAGGGCAGGGTTATGAGATAAGGGACCTGTCTATCAACCGCCCTGCCGAGAGCTTTGTGGGACTCTTCCGCTCTGTTGATAAGGCAGGTGTCATCCAGAACGTCGGGGTGCATGCGACAGTGAGCGGCGAGTGGTCCGTGGGAGCACTTTCTGGGGCTAATTGGGGTACCCTGAGCAACTGCTATTCCATGGGTAGTGTGAGTGGCGATGACTGTGTCGGCGGTCTCGTGGGAGGGAACTCCGGCAGTGTGAGTGACTCCTATTCTACCGCTGCTGTGACTGGCCATTGGGACGTTGGCGGCTTGGTGGGAGCCAATGATCATGAGGGCACTGTAAGTGACTCCTACACGACAGGCAATGTAAACGGAAGATGGTCTGTGGGCGGCTTGGTGGGAGGCAATTGGGGAGGCAGCGTTAGCAGATCCTGGTCCGGCGGCAGCGTGAGCGGCGAGGATTATGTGGGTGGTCTGGTGGGGGATAATCAGGGTGCATTGACACACGCTTATGCCACAGGCAGTGTGACCGGCGAGTGGCAGGTGGGAGGCCTGGTTGGCTACAATGAAGGCAGTATGAGCAGTACCTATTCCACGGGCGGTGTAACCGGTAGCATCTGGGTCGGTGGTCTGGTAGGCAACAATCGAGAGGGCGCTGTTAGGGACTCCTTCTGGGACCGGGAGTCCTCCGGGATCGGAGAAAGTGACGGGGGGACGGGCATGACCACGAAGGAAATGCAGACCGTCGTTACCTTCACATCCGCAGGCTGGGATATAGCCGCTGTACCTGTCGGCCAGACAGATGACACATACACATGGAACATGGTTGACGGAGAGACCTATCCATTCCTGAGCTGGGAGTCCACCTAGAATGTGGGTCAGGCTGTTCTTCCTTCCCAGGCCGCGCTCACACGAGATGCCTGGGCTATCTTTCTTTGAGGTGGCGCAGACACACGGCAAGGACATACGGAACCGGCCTGCCTCGACCTGCAATCTTCGGAGTCGGGATAGACTATGGCGTAGCACAGCAGCTTAGCGGCTCCTGATGGGGAAGTAAGGATGGCAGGCCGTGCGTAACATTTTTGCCGCTCGATCGTTAAGGGGTATGAACGGTGTACGGGAACCGTCGTGAAACACCAGCGTCAGATGAGGCCGTTCTGGTAGAGAAAGCCATCGGTCGTGATGCCGGTGCTTTCGGCAGATTGTATGATATGTACGTGGACAGAGTCTATAGACACATCTACTATCGAATAGGTAATCAGGCCGATGCCGAGGATCTGACCCAGCAGGCCTTTCTGAAGGCCTGGCAGTCAATCGGCAGGTATCAGAGAACCACAAGCCCCTTTATTGCCTGGTTGCTCACGATCAGCCATAATCTGGTGATAGACTTCTACCGTACCCGTAAGGACAGGGCATATCTTGAGGCCGAGTCTCTTGTGAGTGACGCAGCATCCGATCCGGAGAGGGCGGCGCAAGATAGTCTCGACCAACAGCGTGTGCAGAAGGCGATCTTGCAGCTAGGACGGATCGAGCAGCACGTGGTCACTATGCGCTTCATGGAAGGGTTCGGCTACGATGAGATCGCCTCGGTGCTGAACAAGAAACAGGGAAACGTGCGGGTGATCCTGCATCGCGCACTCACAAAACTCCGGACCGATCTGGAGAAAGACCGATAAGAAAGCCGAAGAACGCTGAATCCGATTTTGTGGGGATGTTCGAGATGTTACAGAGGGCAACTACAGAGCGGAGGACCGCCTTGGCGGGTGTTCATCCATGCGTGAGCAACTGGAGCCACTGCTGGAGATCGTTTTCGGTGTCAGGAACCAGGAGAGACAGTGAAATTGGACAGGATTGAAGATATACTCGTGGAGTGCCTTGAGGATATCAAGGCAGGTAGGTCGAGCCTGGAGGAGTGCCTCGACAGGCACCCGCTCCTGCGCGAGCGACTCGAGCCTCTGCTGAGGATCGCTCTTGATATCCGCGAGCCACCGGACCTCAAGCCATCGCCCCACTTCAAGACAAAGGCCAGAGTCTGGCTCATGGACGAGATCAGCCTGAGACAGTCTGCAGGAAGGCGCCTATGGTCTTGTTGCTGCAGTCAGATGAGGCTTATGCCACTAATGAGGCGGTTTAGCATGGCAGGAGTCATTATCGCAGTCGTATTGGCGTTATCCGCTGCAGGCTGGGGCGCAGCCTATGCCTCACAGAGTAGCCTGCCGGGTGACACTCTTTATCGCGTGAAGCTGGCCACGGAGCAGGTAAGGATGGGGCTTACCGCGGATGATACTGCAAGGGCAGAGCGGGCTCTTGGCTTCGCTGATAGGCGTATAGAAGAGATGAAGGCGCTGGCGGATAGGGGCCGTGCGGAGCATCTGGGCCGTGCGGCGGAGAAATATGATGATGCAATGGACATGGCACTTGCCCTAGTGGACCGGGCTGCAGTCACAGGCTTGGTTACAGGAAATGTGACGGCGCGACTAGCTGAAGTGACATCAAGACACCTGCGCGTACTTGATGAACTCCATGATATGGTGCCCGATCAGGCAAGGCCGGCCATAGTACACGCAAGAAATGTATCACAGACGGGGCACTTGCGCGCCCTCAGTGCTCTAGGTCAGGACCAGCCGGAGCGAGCCGCTGAGATTAACCTGCTTGCGATCGAGGAACGCCTGACGAGGGCAAGCGACGCCGCACAGGCATACGACGGGGGTGAAGTGTCAGACGCTCTGGGCCGGTTTGAGGAGATGTCACGCTTGGGCGCACAGATTGCTGCATATGCTCGCCAGCTGGGAGGCCATGAGGAGGAAAGGGTGGGCGAACTTTTGGCCGGAGCCACATACAGGCACCTGCTCGTTCTTGATGATGTTGCTGATATGGCTACAGGAGAGGCCTTGCAGGCGGTCGCCAGAGCCCGTTATGAAGTGCTGAAAAGGCACAGAGAGGAACTGACGGCTCTGTCTGAGCGGGATTCTGTGATGGCAACCGAACTGAACCTGAGAGCCATGGAGGGAAGACTGGACAGGATACGCGTCGCGTTCGGCAGCACAGAGGCTGTGGGAATCGCCCTGGAGCAGTTTGACGCGATGGCTGCGTGCGGTGAGGAGATATCAAAAGCCGCACAACGAGTCGGCACAGATGAAGAGGAGGTGGAACTCATGATAGCCATGGCAACGCTGTTGCATGTGGAGACCCTGGCAGAGATCTGGGAGGCTGTGCCAGAGCAAGCCAGGGAGGCCGTAGAGATAGTAATGGCCAGGGTACTCATTCGCCACGAGAACAGGGTTCACGCAATGGAGGAGAAGGGTGTCGAGATTCCTGGTGTCGGTGTTATGCCGTCGCATGTACGTGAACGTGTCGAGGAAAGAATGCGTCAGCAGAGGATCTGGGACGAGAGGGAGGCGGCGCTGGTGCCGGGGATTCCTGGCAGCGTGTCTGGATGCCCTGGATGTAGAAGACCGTAGCGGATCGGTGCGCTGGTGGATGACTGCGACTGTGAGACGTCTGCCAGAGAGCGTAAGGCATTAACTGGGATTTCCCTTGAGTGATCGTCGGGAAGGCAGTTAGCGGCTCGGTAGACCTGTCCGGTGCTTGAAAGCATCAAGATTCCGCCTCAGTTCTATCAGATTGACGACACCTCCGCGTGTTACTCCAGGAGCAGCCCATGGGCCTCACTATCATCGAAGGGAAGAGTGAACCGAAGCCTCAACCCGCCTACTCTTTTCACTTGAGTCCATCCTACACTATAATGGCACACCGCCATAGAGGTTCGTCGATGAGGGCTTTGCCCGGAGGAAAAGCAAACGAGAGAGAGCGAAGGAGGGTATCTATGAGGGAATGCACGACAGAGGAGAACAAGGAGGCCTGTAACTGCACGTATGAGCCGTGCAGCAGGAAGGGGATCTGTTGCGAGTGTCTGAGGTATCACTGGCGCTCGCGTCAGCTTCCCGCATGCCTGTTTCCGGATGATGTTGAGAGAACATACGATCGATCTCTAGAGAGGTTCATCAAGATTTACCAGGGATCGCAACGGTAGCGTTCGTCAGTGCAGGATCACGAGGCAGAGCTGTGCATAGTCTGCTATACTTTCGGGGCTATGCTGAGAGTAGCTGATCGGGCTGCGGACAAGCTCCGTCCGGTTCGTATCACCCTCGGATACCAGACATTTGCCGAGGGTTCGGCTTTGATTGAGCTGGGACAGACGAGGGTGTTATGTTCCGTGAGCCTGGATGACAGGGTGCCCGGATTCCTCAGGGGTACCGGCCGGGGCTGGGTCACGGCAGAGTACGCTATGCTGCCGCGTTCCACCTCCACTCGCACACCCCGAGACAAGGGCGAAGGCAGAAGCCAGGAGATTCAGCGTCTGATCGGTCGCAGTTTGCGTGCGGTCACCGATCTCGTCATACTCGGGGAAAGGACGATTGTTGTGGACTGCGATGTACTGCAGGCCGATGGGGGAACCAGGACCGCTGCCATAACAGGCGGGTGCATCGCTCTGTATCATGCTTTTCACAACTTGAGGAAGCAGGGCATTCTGCCATCTATGCCTCTCAGCAAGATGGTGGCAGCTACAAGCGTGGGCATTGTTGACGGTGTTATGCTGCTTGATCTCTGTTACGAAGAGGACCACAGGGCAGAGGTCGATTTCAACGTCGTTATGACGGACAGTAATGAGTTCGTCGAGATCCAGGGTACTGCCGAGGGCAAGGCTTTCTCGCGCGAGACCGCAGACGGACTGCTCTCGTTGGCCCAGCACGGCATAGAGAGGCTGTTCAGGGCCCAGAGGGAGATCCTGCGGACTCTGCCTTGACTGTCATCCGGAATAGCCCCCTCCACCCACCAAGCTACCGCGCTACCACGCTGGTTTCGTTTGCACGGGCAATCGCTGTATGTTAGATTTGGTTACATGCGGAGGCGTTCGGCGGCTTTAACACAATGACCCAGGCGCAGTTGGCACAGAAGGGCACGCTTTCATCCCAGATGAGGAGCGTTGCTGAGCAGGAAGGGGCAGACCCCGATGTCATCATGCACGGGTTGGTGGCCGGTGAGATCGTGATCCCTGCCAACGCCAATCATGCCAATCTCATCCCCTGCGGTATTGGGAACGGGCTGAGAACCAAGGTCAACGCTAACATCGGCACATCGTCGGACTCGTGCGACCTGGACAATGAGTTGCTCAAACTGCGGACAGCCGTCCGCTTCGGCGCTGACGCAGTTATGGACTTGAGCACTGCGGGCGATATTCCGGCCATAAGGAAGGCGATGCTCAGTTCCAGTACGGTGCCCGTGGGAACCGTGCCCATATATCAGGCAGGCATCGAGGCGATTGAGAGGCATGGTGCCATTGTCAACATGACCGTGGATGATGTTTTCGCTGCAATCCGGGACCACGCCGAGGACGGTGTGGACTTCATGACCGTCCATTGCGGAGTAACGCAGGCATCTGTGAACAGGCTGAAGAGGGGTGACAGGGTCACCGACATAGTGTCCCGTGGAGGAGCCTTTCTCATCGCCTGGATGCTACACAATGACCATGAGAACCCGCTCTATGAACACTTCGATCGTCTGCTGGATCTGGCTCTTGAGTACGATTTTACTCTGAGCCTCGGTGATGGGATGCGTCCGGGGTGTGTGGCGGACGCCACCGATGCCGCTCAGATAGAAGAACTGATCATACTGGGGGAGTTAGTACAGCGCTCCCGGGAGGCCGGTGTACAGGCCATGATCGAAGGGCCCGGACACCTGCCTCTGGACCAGATCGCTGCCAATGTGCAATTGGAGAAGTCGCTATCTCGCGGAGCTCCCTTTTATGTGCTCGGCCCCCTGGTCACCGACATCGGTGCCGGCTATGATCATATTACCGCCGCTATCGGTGGTGCAATAGCTGCCGCGGCTGGTGCCGACTTTCTCTGCTATGTCACTCCAACAGAGCATCTATCGCTTCCTAATGCAGATGATGTGAGGATGGGCGTTATCGCTTCGCGTATAGCCGCTCACGCCGCCGACATTGTTAAGGGCGTAAAGGGAGCCCGGGAATGGGATGAGCGGATGTCTCGGGCCCGCAAGGCTCTTGACTGGAAGGCCCAGGCGGAGCTGTCTCTTGATCCCGAACTCTCACGACAACTGCACAGCAAAGTCCCTGTTGACGGAGCGACATGCAGCATGTGCGGGAAGTACTGCGCTATGGCGATAGTAGAGAAGTACCTGGGTATCTCAGCCGGCAAGTGCTGACCAGGCGGCTTTGCCTCAACAGGAGTGACCCTTCAGAATGAAAACAGAGATAATACCCGTCGGCACCGAGATCCTGCTGGGTAACATAGTCGACACCGACTCATCATTCCTGGCAAACCAGCTGTCCATGGTTGGGATGGACCTGCATTACATCTCCACGGTAGGCGACAACGAGGACAGGCTGGTCGATACTCTGAGGCGAGCGTGGGACAGAGCAGACGTCATCATTGTGACGGGCGGGTTGGGACCGACTGAGGACGACATTACACGTGAGGCAATCGCCAGGCTCGTCGATGAGGAACTTACGACTGATCAGAAAGTTTGGGACGAGTTACAGCGTCTGCTCGGTCGCTATCCCGGCGGGATACCGAAGAGTAACATGCGGCAGGCGTCGGTGATACCGTCAGCGGAGGTCATGCAGAATCGTATCGGGACGGCGCCGGGATGGTGGATTGAGAAGGATGAACACATCATCGTTGCCCTGCCCGGGCCGCCGGCCGAGATGAAGCTAATGTGGGAAGAGAGCGTTCTGCCCAGGATGAGGGAGAAGGTTGAGAGGGCAACGATACTCTCCAGGACGATCAAGACGTTCAGGCTTGCCGAGGCGAAGGTGGAGGAGTTGGTGGCGCCTCTATCGCGGCTATCCAACCCGACACTGGCAACATACATCCATCCCGATGGAGTCTATCTCCGCATCACAGCCAAGGCAGCGACAGAGGAAGAAGCTCTCCGCATCATATCAAGTAGCGAAGAAGAGGTGCGCCGGGCCCTTTCTGCCCATATCTGGGGCATGGATAATGATACACTGGGACACGTGGTCAGCCGGTTGCTGAAGGCCAGGAACCTCTCCCTCGCCACCATGGAATCATCCACCGACGGGTATCTGTGCAGTGCTATAGCCGACTGCACTGAGAGCCCTGCCGTCTTCGCAGGAGGACTCCTGGCGGGCAACCTTCGTGCCAAGGTGGCTTTGGGCGTGGATGAGTCGATCTTTGAGAGGCACGGTGAGGAGAGCCCGGAGGTAGCCAGAGCAATGGCCGAGGTCGCACGTACGCAGCTTCGTGCCGACCTGGGGTTGAGTGTGTCCTGTGCCATGGATTCCGATTCCAACTCCGGCGATGCGTTCATCTGCCTGGACGAAGATGGGTCTAGCAGGGTCTTCTCACATCGACTGAGGGGAGACAGAGCCAGGATGAGGCAGCGGGCAGTATTTGCAGCCCTGTTTGATCTACGAGGGGTACTGCTAGAGGAGGTTCAATGCACCTAATCATCGACGGCTATTCCAGCGATCAGGCGATCCTCCGTGACGAGGATTTCCTGCGTTCCTGGCTGGAAAGCTATCCCGCCAGAATAGGCATGAACAGGATCTCCCCTCCCTACGTGGTCAGGTATGTGGGCCCCGTAATGGATGATTGGGGGATATCGGGAGTGGTGTTCATCGCTGAAAGCCACATCGGGATACATACCTTCGTTGAGAGGAACTACGTAAACATCGACGTGTTCTCGTGTAAGGACTTCAATAGCGAGAAGGCGATCAGCGACTTCCGGGATGGATTCAAGCTCGTCAAACTGCGATCATGCGTGCTCGATAGAGATTGGCCCGTAGCGGATTCTGAAACGGCCAATCCTGAGGGTTTCGTCTATCATGAATGAGCCAGGCCCTGATCGCGAGATGCCAGCCATACAGCCCGGCGATTCCTTCATGCAACCCAGGGTTTTCGCAAACCTGACGACGCCGCTCACTGACTTGCAGCGGGCACAAGCTGTTATCCTCCCGGTTCCCTACGACCTGACCAGTGAGTGGCGAAGTGGGTCTCGCCATGGCCCGCAGGCCATAATCGATGCATCTCAATACCTCGAGCTGTACGACATTGAGCTGGATCGCGAGATATCGGAGGTGGGCATCTGCACCCTCCCTGATGTGGAACCCCATCTGAACGGCCCGCAGGAGATGGTGGATCGGGTTTTTCGGGTTACCAGGCCGCTGGCTGCAACCGGCAAGCTCCTGGTGCTCCTTGGTGGCGAACACTCCATCTCGCTGGGAGCAGTCCGCGCATACAAAGAGCTGTTCCCCGGTCTCTCAGTTCTGCAACTGGATGCTCATGCCGATCTTCGAGACGAGTACATGGGAACACGATATGGACAGGCCTGCGTGATGCGTCGGATTTCCGAACTCTGCCCGATCTGTCAGGTGGGAGTTCGCAGCCTGAGTCTGGAGGAGATGCGATTTATGACGCAACAGGATATGTCACCCTTTTACGTGTTTGATCTCGCCTCCGACCCCGGCTACATCGATAGGATAGTCGGATCGCTGAGCGACGACGTGTACATAACGATAGATGTGGATGTTCTGGATCCGTCCGTCATGTCGGCAGTGGGCACTCCTGAGCCTGACGGGATGTCCTGGCAGCAGGTACTGGATACGGTACGATCGGTGGCTTCGAGAAGACGCGTGGTGGCCTTCGACCTGGTGGAGTTCTGTCCTCCTGAGGGTCCCCACTCATGTGCCTATCTACTGGCAAAGCTGGCCTACAAACTGATAGGTTATTGCACCGTACGAGAGGGCAAGTGAGGGGACAGATAAGTCTCGGTAAGGTCTTTGGCATTCCGCTCAAGCTTCACTATACCTGGTTCATCATCTTCGCACTGGTTACCTCTTTTCTGGTACGCTACGCAGTTGCTGAGACCTATCCGGTGGAGCAGGGCGTGGTACTGGGAGTGCTGACGAGTGCTCTGTTCTTTGCCTCGATCATCACTCATGAACTCGCTCACAGCATCGTTGCCGTTCGGAACGGCATTCCTGTCAGAGAGATCACCCTGTTCGTTTTCGGCGGGGTTTCACAGATAACAAGAGGGGGTCTTGTCAAAAGGTGTGTAAAAAGGGTTAGGCGACGGCAAGTACCTCCTCCCGTTTGGCTTCCTGAATCTCATTTATGGCCGAGGTAAACGA
>SL_5KL_010_SEDDRAFT_10000498_pt1 | contig 25136 bp, 24 predicted proteins | sample SodLakKL_010_SED_FD_9118 | JGI IMG/M metagenome (IMG submission 9118) | reverse complement strand
TTTGAGAAGAAGGAAGACTGGTTTTGCTGGGGGTGAGATTTGACACCAAGTGTGATGAACCGTTGATAGATCAAGGCTTATTTAGCCGAGAATCCTAATTCCTGAAAGGAGGTGAAGAGGATGGCTGATTTAATGGAAAAGGTGAAAAATTTAATTGCTGAAGAGCTGGCCGTTGATCCTTCCGAGGTAACTGCTGAAGCGTCTTTCATCGATGATCTGGGTGCCGATTCTCTCGATGTAGTGGAGCTGGTTATGGCTATGGAAGAGGAGTTTGACCTGGAGATTCCTGATGAAGATGCTGAAAAAATAGAAACCGTACAGGATGCAGTTGATTATCTTAAGAGCAATATTTAACAGGTAGTTAAGCAATAGTAAAAATGGCCCCGGCAGCTGAATGGGGCCATTTTTCCATAAATTTTGGGCTTTAGGAGGTTCGTTAGATGAGCAAAAGGGTTGTAGTTACCGGACTGGGAGTTTTAACCAGTCTGGGAGACAGCAAAGCAGAATTCTGGGATAATATTATAACCGGAAAATCTGGAATCTCTAAAATCGAAAAAATAGATAATATCGAAGAATATCCCAGCAGGATCGGAGGAGAGATCAAGGATTTTGATCCCTCCTGTTTTATTGACCGCAAGGAAAGAAGAAGAATGGCAGTATTTACCCAGTATGCCGTTTATACAGCTTTAAAGGCTCTTGAGGATGCCGAACTGGAAATAACACCGGAACTGGCTGAAGAGACCGGGGTAATTGTGGGATCTGGTATAGGCGGCGTGGAGGTTCTGGAAGAACAGATCTGTCGGCTCTATGAGAGAGGCCCCGGCCGGGTCAGCCCCTTTTTCATTCCCATGATGATTTCCAATATGGCAGCCGGCCAGGTATCAATTTATCTGGGAGCCAAGGGACCTAATAATAATCCGGTGACAGCCTGCGCCTCGGGCACCCATGCTATAGGGGATGCCAGTGAAATAATCAGACGGGGTGATGCCAGAATTATGGTTGCTGGAGGTACTGAAGCTTCTATCTGTCCCTCAGCCCTGGCCGGTTTTGGTTCGATGAAAGCTCTTTCTACCCGCAATGATGAACCGGAAAAAGCCAGCCGACCCTTTGACAAGAAGCGGGATGGCTTTGTCATTGCCGAAGGCAGTGGCATGGTTATTCTGGAAGAATACGAACATGCCTGCAGCCGGGGAGCTGAGATCTATGGCGAGATCGCCGGCTACGGCATGACCGGAGATGCCTATCACATTACCCAGCCAGCACCTGAGGGTGAAGGCGCTTCCCGGGCTATGAAAATAGCCCTGGAAAAATCCGGAATTGAACTTCAGGACTTGAAGTATATCAATGCCCATGGTACTTCGACACCCTTTAATGACAAATTTGAAACGATGGCTATCAAGGATGTTTTCGGGGAGCTTGCCGGCGAAGTTGCCGTCAGCTCAACCAAGTCGATGACTGGCCATCTGCTGGGAGCAGCTGGAGGCGTTGAAACCATTGTTACTTTGCTGGCAGTCAATGAAGGTATTGCTCCACCAACAATTAATTATGAAAAACCCGATCCCGAATGTGATCTTGATTATGTTCCCAATCAGGCCCGGGAAATTCCCGATATGCAGGCGGCTATGACCAACTCCTTTGGTTTTGGCGGACATAATGCCTGCCTGGTAGTCAAAAAGGTGTGAGAAAAATCCATGAAGGAACAGCTGAAGAGTGTGGAACTGGCAAAACTGGAGGATAAACTGGGATTGGCTTTCCGCAACAGCAGTCTCTTAAGAACTGCCGTTACTCATAAGTCCTTTCCCAATGAAAACCGCAGATTAAAATTGAAAAACAACGAAAGACTGGAATTTCTGGGCGATTCAGTTTTAAGCCTGAGCATTTCCACCTATCTCTTTGAAAATTTCAGGGATGCTCCCGAGGGCAGACTGGCAAAGATGAGAGCAATCCTGGTCAGTTCTGATACTCTGGCCCGTAAGGCCCGAGAACTGGAACTGAGCGAGCATCTGCTGCTGGGGAGAGGCGAGGAGATGACCGGCGGCCGGGAAAGAGACTCCATCCTGGCAGATACACTGGAGGCGGTAATAGGGGCAGTTTATCTCGAACATGGTTTTCAGACTGCCGATGCTTTCATTATTGACTTTTTTCAAAGCGATATTGATAAGGTCCGGGATGGTGATTACACCAGAGATTATAAAACTCTGCTGCAGGAAGTTATCCAGCAGGAGGGAGATAACAGGCCAGAATATGTGGTGGTCAGTGAGACCGGTCCGGATCACAATAAATCCTTTGCCGTTCAGGTCAGGCTGGCAGAAGAGGTAATCGGTCAGGGCCGGGGTCCCAGCAAAAAAGATGCCGAACAGCTGGCTGCCAAAAAGGCACTGGAAAATATGGGAGAGATATAGCATGCAGGCCATCAGAGGAGCGATCACAGCTCAAGCAGACCGACCGGAGGAGATCAGAAGAGTTGTTGAAAAGCTGATGAAGAGAGTTATTTCAGCCAACAGCATTAAAGCAAACAATATAGTCAGTGTTATTTTTTCTTCCACAGCTGATATTAAATCACTCTATCCAGCCCAGGCTTTCAGAGAGATGGGTTATGATTTCATTCCCATTTTCAGCTGTCAGGAACCTGAAATTTCCGGTTCGCTGGAGCTCTGCATCAGGGTGCTTGTTCATCTGAAGGAGAATGTTCATGAAACTGCCCGGGAATCTCAGAAGAATGTCAGGCATATATACCTGGAAGGTGCCCGGAAATTAAGGCCCGATCTGGTGGAGGAGAACCTGGATGGCTAAAAAAGCTATTGCCATAGACGGTCCTTCCGGGGCCGGCAAATCAACCACAGCCAGGATGCTGGCCCGAGAGTTAGGCTATAAATATATAGATACAGGAGCAATGTACCGGGCGGTGGCTCTGGCAGGCCTGAGGGAAGGCCTGGATTTCGATAATGAAGAGGAACTTGCCGGGAAGCTTACCGCCCTGGCGGAAGAAATTGAAATTAACTTTTCCTCTCCCGACCGAAAGGGAAGGGTTGAGATTTTTCTTGATGGGGAAAATGTCACCGAGGAGATCAGGAAGCTTAAGGTTGATCAGCTGGTTTCCCGGGTAGCCAGCATTGCCGGAGTTCGGGAGGTCATGCTGACCAAACAGCGGGAACTGGCCCGGAATCAACCGGTAGTGATGGACGGCCGGGATATCGGCACCAGAGTTCTTCCCGATGCTGACCTCAAGATCTTTCTGACTGCCAGCCTGAAGATCAGAGCCAGAAGAAGGCTCAGAGATCATCAGGCTCAGGGAGATAAGATTACCCTTGAGGAGGTGGAGGAACGGCTGAGAAAGAGAGATACCCGCGATAGAGAGAGGGCTCATTCTCCACTGCGCCGGGCTGCCGATGCTTTTGAGATCAATACCGATGAAAAAGAACCTGAGCAGGTGGTCAGGGAGATCAGAGATTTATTCAGGGAGGTTGTGTGAGATGTCAGATTTTATTTATCTGCTGGGCAAAATGCTGGTCAAAGTTTATTCCAGGATAATCTTAAGAACCAGAATAATTGGAGTGGAAAATATCCCTGCTGAAGGTCCGGTTGTCATCATGTCAAATCATATCAGCCTGCTGGATCCTCCTTTAATAGGAGCAGCTATACCCCGCAAAGTTCATTATATGGCCAAGGAAGAGTTATTTAAAAACCCTCTGATAGCCTGGGTTTTAAAGCAGCTGGGTGCTTTTCCTGTTAAAAGAGGATCTGGAGATACCAAAGCTTTCAAGCAAGCGCTCAGGATCCTGCGCAGCGGAGGTGTTCTGGGAGTATTTCCTGAGGGTACCAGACATCCCGAGGGCAAACTTGGGAAGCCTCACGGGGGCTCGGCTGCCATAGCGCTTAGGGGAGGAGCCAGGATAGTCCCTGCTGCCGTAAAAAATATTAAAACCCGGGGGCGGCCGGTAGTGATTTTTGGTAAACCCCTGGATATTTCCCGGGAAGGCAGGATGTCCCGGGAGGAACGTTATGAGATTGCTGAAGAAATAATGGCAGAGATAGCCAATCTGCTGGAAGCTGTGGAAGAACAGAGCTGAAATAAGAACCGGAGTGAAGGTCAGAGGAATTTTTTTCAGGGAAAAAGCAGGAATTATAACATTAATAGAGAAAATTAACAAAGGGCAAGTATTATGTCTTTCTGCCCGGTTTTTACCGCTGCTGGGCAAATTAGAATCTGACGGGTTGGCAGGTCTGGAAGGAGGTGAAGGTTCTGGAGATTAAGACTGCGGAGGAAGCAGGTTTTTGCTTCGGAGTAAAAAGGGCCATCGAAATGGCAACCGGACAGATTGAATCTCAGGAAGAAAGTCCGGTCTATACTCTCGGCCCTATTATTCATAATCCGCAGGTAGTTAAAAAACTTGAGAACCTGGGCATTGTTTCTGTTGATGATCTGGCTGAAATCGATGATGGAGTCATTATTATCCGCTCTCACGGAGTTGAACCGGAAGTAATCAAACAGGCCAGAGATAAGGGTCTGACTATTATAGATGCAACTTGCCCGTATGTTAAAAAGGCCCAGGATAATGCCAGTTTATTAATTTCAGAGGGGTATCAGACATTAATATACGGCGACCGAGAACATCCTGAAGTAAAGGGAATCCTGGGTGCTACTGATTATCAGGCTGAAATAATTCAGGATCAAGAAGATCTGGAAAAAATACAGCTGGAAACCCGGGTTGGTATTGTGGCGCAGACCACCAAATCACCGGCTTCATTTCGGGATTTAATTGCCAGGATACTGCCCCTGGTAAAGGAACTGAAGATCTTCAATACCATCTGCAATACCACCCAGATAAGACAGCGTTCGGCTGAAAAACTGGCTGAAGAGGTTGAAGTAATGTTTGTTATCGGTGGTTTTAACAGTGCCAATACCAACAGGCTGGTGGAACTGTGCGTTTTAACAGGCACACCTACCTATCATATTGAAACCACTGAGGATATTGACTGGAACTGGTTAGAGGGAGTAAAAAAAATAGGAATTACAGCCGGGGCCTCGACCCCGGATTGGTTAATAAAGGAGGTCATTCAGGTAATGAGTCAAGAAAACAAGGACTTGGAAAAAGAGGAATTAACTCTGGACGAAGAGAAAGAGGAACGTGAAATTGTGGAAGAAAGTGAAGAGAAGAATGAAGTTGAAGTTAAGGATGAAGAGGTGAAAGCATCTGAAGATAAAGAAGAAGCTGCTGAAGCCGAAACAGAGTTGGAAGTCGAAGAAGGGGCAGAGGTTGAGGAAAAATCTCCTGAAAAACCAGAAATTGAAGAAGCTGTAGAGGAATCAGATTCTTTAGATGGAGATAAAGCACCTCTCGAGGAGCCTGCTGAAGAGCCTGAGGTTGAGGCAGCTGAAGAAGAGGAAGAATCAGCTGAAGCTGCTGAGGTTAAAATCGAGCAGGAAACAGAAGAATCTTCCCAGGACGAAGAACCGGTTGAGGAAGAGGTGACCGGGGAAGAAGAGGAAGATTTTGAGGAAGAGGAAGAGGAAGAGGAATTCCACTACAGCGATAATGATATAGCCCGGCTGGAAAAGGGTCAGCTTGTTACCGGCACAGTGGTTGAAATTAACGAACAGGGTGTCTATGTTGATGTAAATTATAAGACAGATGGTTTTATACCCTTAAGAGAGTTAAGTTATTCTGATGTTGACGATGCTCATGATCTGGTCAGCCTTGATGAGGAGATTAAAGTTGTCGTTCTGACCCTGGAAGATGATGATGGTAACATGATTCTCTCCAAGAGAAGGGCTGAACAGGAAGAAGCCTGGGATGAAATCCAGGAAGCCTATAAGAACGATGAAGTTATCGAAGCAACAATTCAAAAGGAAGTTAAGGGCGGCCTGGTTGCTGATGTAGGCTTAAGAGGATTTATTCCTGCTTCTCATGTAGCCCTGGGTTATGTAGAGGATTTAAGCCAGTACGTCGGTGAAGAAATGAGACTGAAGGTAATTGAGGTTGACAGAAACAATAACAATGTTGTTCTTTCCGCTAAGAAGGTGCTGGAGGAAGAGCGGGAAAAGAGCAAAAAAGAAACCCTGGAAAAACTGGAAAAGGATCAGATAATCACCGGCAGAATAACCAAGCTGGTTGATTTCGGCGCCTTTGTAGATCTAGGCGGCATTGAGGGTCTGCTCCACATATCGGAAATGTCCTGGGGCAGGATAGGACACCCCTCCGATGTCCTGGAGGAAGGGGAAGAGATCGAAGTTAAGGTGCTTGATGTTGACAGAGAAAAGGAAAGAATATCTCTGGGTTACAAACAGCTGCTCCCTGACCCCTGGGAAGAATTTGCCCGCAAGCATTATGAAGGTGAGGTAATTCTGGGTAAGATAACTAAACTGGTAGATTTTGGAGCTTTTATGGAAATAGAGGATGGGATTGAAGGCCTGATCCATATCTCCCAGCTGTCTCATAAACATGTCAAGACACCTGATGAGATTGTGGAAGTGGGAGAAGAGCGAGAAGCAAAGATTATTAATATTGACCCGGAACAGAAGAGAGTCGGCTTAAGCCTCAAGGAACTGGAAGACAAACCTCCAGCGCCGGAGAAAAAGGAACAGCAGAAATCATCTCAGTCCGAAGAGGGGGAAGAAAAACCTGAAGATATGCCTTCTGGAGCAACAATCGGCGAAAGACTGGGAGATTTGAAAAATCTGATGTCTGACGATACAGAGTAACTTAAAGTTCAACTCAGACCAGCTGGAGAGGAGGATTATTCCAATCCTCCTCTTTTTTTTGTCCTCTATATGACTTCTCTATGTCCTCTGCCGGATTTAAAAAATATCACCTCAAAAGACCGGGAGGAGGAAGCTGATTGAACAGGCTGTTGCTTACCCGGTTGAGATGTGATATTATTTTTCTACAGGAGGAAAGTTTATGGTTGAAATAAAGAGAATTATACCGGGCTCACCTGCGGAAAAAGCAGGTTTAGAGGCCGGCTTAACAATTAAATCAATTAACGGCAGTAAAATCCGGGATTATATTGATTACCTGGGAGAAATCTCTACCTGTCCCCGGCTGAAAATGGAGATCTGCCGGCCGGAGACTGAAGACTGCTGGATGGTTTATCTCAACCGAGAGGCAGGCAGCGGTCTGGGATTGGAGCTGGAAGGGATAGTCTACGATGGCTTGAAAAAGTGCTGTAATAACTGCATCTTCTGCTTTGTGGACCAGCAGCCGAATAAGGTGAGAGAGAGCCAAAAAATCAAAGACGATGACTATCGTTTTTCCTTCCTGCAGGGCAGTTTTATCACCCTGACGAATTTAACCGGTGAAGATTACCAGAGAATCGTGAAAGAGAGGCTTTCACCTCTTTATATCTCGGTCCATACCACCAATCCGGCTCTCCGGGCCGAAATGATGGGTAATCAAGAGGCCGGCAGCATCATGGAGGACCTGAGATTTTTAGCCGGCAATGAGATTGCCTTTCACCTGCAGCTGGTGGTGATTCCCGGTTATAATGATGGAAAAGAACTGATGAGGACTTTCAATGACCTGGCCGGGCTTGAAGAGTCAGTGCTCTCCCTGGGAGTAGTTCCGGTCGGTCTCACCTCACATCGGCACAATTTACCGGAGCTTGAGAGCTTTACTCCCCGTCAGGCCAGCCGAGTATTAGAAATAGTTGAGAACTGGCAGCAGAAAAACCAGGAAACCTGGCTGGCAGATTCGATTTTTCTGGCCGATGAATTTTTTCTCATGACAGGCAAGAAAATTCCCGATGACGACTATTATCGGGATTATCCTCAGCTGGAAAACGGAATTGGACTGACCAGGCTGCTGAGAGAAAACTACCGGAGGCTGAGACAGAATTATCCTGAGAGCCTGAAAGTCAGAAAATCGCTGGCTTTAGTTACCGGAGCTCTGGGAAAGCAGGCACTGGAGCCGGTGACAGAAGATCTTAAGAGAATTTCTGGACTGGAAGTTGAAGTTATTCCGGTGGTTAACAGGTTTTTGGGTGAGCAGGTTACCGTAACCGGTCTGCTGTCAGGAGAGGATATAATCAAGAGCTTACAGCAGCAGGATATTTCAGCCGACCTGGTTGTTCTCCCGGAGATTATTTTCAATGAGGCAGGGATGACCCTGGATGGTTACGATCGAGCTGAAATCAGGGAAGCCCTGGCAGAGAAAGAAATCAAGTTCTGTCAGGGTCCGGGAGAATTACTGGAGGTGGTATTTGATGACAAAGCCGGTTGTAGCAATAGTTGGCAGGCCGAATGTAGGCAAATCGACGCTCTTTAATCGTTTTATTGGTGAAAAAAGGGCTATTGTGGAAGGAACTCCCAATTTAACCCGGGATCGAATTTACGGCAGAGCAGAATGGCAGGGCCGGGAGTTTCTGGTGGTTGATACCGGAGGCATTGAGCCCGATCCTGATTCTGAGATTAAATCCCTGGTTCTCTACCAGGCCCGACAGGCCATAGCTGAAGCAGATCTGATACTCTTTGTGGTTGATAACCGGGAGGGACTTACGGCCCGGGACAGTGAGATTGCTGATATTCTGAGAAGGTCGCAGAAAGAAGTTATCGTGGTGGCCAATAAGACTGAAAATTTTAGCGAGAAAAATAAACCCTGGGAATTTTACTCTCTGGGTTTTGAAAGAGTTATTCCCATCTCTGCCGAGCATGGTAAAAATACCGGCAGCCTCTATGAAGAGATGATTAGCCTGCTGCCGGAGGAGGAGGGTGAGGAACTGCCAGGAGAAGAGGCTCTCCAGGTTGCTGTGGTAGGCAAGCCCAATGTTGGCAAGTCTTCCCTGGTAAATTATGTTCTGGGGCAGAATCGGGTGCTGGTTACAGCTGAACCTGGAACCACCAGGGATGCCGTCGATACCCAGGTTGAGATCAAGGGTTCCAGATTTAATCTGATCGACACCGCCGGGCTGAGGAGAAAGGCCAGAGTTGACTGGTCGGTAGAATATTACAGCAATCTAAGGGCTATCAGGGCCATGGATCGGGCCGATGTGGTGCTGATGATGATAGATGCCGGGGAAGGCGTTACCTCTCAGGACAAGAAAATTGTTGGATATGCCCACGATGAGGGCAAACCGATAGTGCTGGCGGTAAATAAATGGGATACTCTGGAAAAGGACAGCACTACCGCCCGGGATTATCAGGATGAAATCTATTATCAGCTTAAATTCTTAAATTATGCTCCGGTTGTTTTTATTTCTGCCCTGACAGGCCAGCGGGTTGAAGAACTATTTGAACTGGTAGAATATGTTTTTGACCAGGCCTCTCTTAGAGTTAAGACCGGTCTTTTAAATGAAGTTATTCAGGAAGCTGTGCAGTTAAAGCAGCCGCCGTCTTACAAACAGAAAAGACTCAAGATATATTATGTTACCCAGACTTCAGTGCGGCCGCCTACCTTTATATTTTTTGTTAATGACCCTGAACTTATGCATTTTGCCTATCAAAGGTATCTGGAGAACTCCCTGCGGGAGGCCTTTGGTTTTATCGGCTCCCCGCTCTGGCTCAAGTTCAGAAAGAGAAAATCCGAGTAAATTAGTCCTAATTATTGAGGAGGTTAATATGAGGCTGGTTATTTTTTTGCTGCTGGCTTATTTTATCGGTTCAATACCTACCGGTTATCTTTTTGTGAAAAAATTTCTGGGAATTGATATCAGAGAGTATGGCAGCGGAAATGTGGGAGCAACCAATGTTGCCAGAAAGTTAGGTTTTAAAATGGGAGCAGCGGTAGCCCTGATTGATATAATGAAAGGCTTTATTCCGGTAATAGCTGCCCGACTGTTTTTGGGCCTGGAACCGGCTTATCTGCTTTACCTGATTGGCTTTGCTGCAATTATTGGTCATGACTGGTCGATATTTCTGGGCTTTGATGGAGGTAAAGGTGTGGCCACCACCTTTGGAGTTATTCTGGCTGCTGCTCCCTTAAGTTTTGTGGTGCTGGGACTGATCTGGCTGGCCATTACTTTCAGCATTAGAATTGTTTCTCTGGCTTCTCTGCTGGGCACCCTGACTCTGCCGTTTACGGTTTATTTATTCAGCGGCGATCCGGCCCAGGCAGCTATGGCCCTGATTCTCTTTGTTTTTGTAGTCTATACCCACAGAGAAAATATCAATCGGCTCATAAAGGGCGAAGAAAAGCGAATCAAACCGGGTTCAGAAAAATGATAATGCTGAAAAAGGAGAGGTAACATGAGTACCAGAATTGCAGTAATAGGAGGAGGAAGCTGGGGGACAGCAATTGCAGTCAATCTGACGAGAAATGAGCAGCCCGTTAAATTTTATCTCAGGCGGGAGGAACAGGTGGAGAGCATCAAAAAGAACGGAGTCAATCGGGACTATTTTCCTCAACACAGGCTGCCTGAAATAATTGAGCCAACCTCTGACCTGGAGCAGGCGGTGGGAGATAGCGATATTGTTTTTATATCAGTGCCGACATCATCTACCAGAGAGATTTTAGCGGAACTTAAGCTCTTTCTTAAAACCGGTGCCATCATAGTATCCACTGCCAAGGGAATAGAAGAAAACTCTCTTCTGACCAACTCTGAGATAATTGCCGAAGCCCTCAGTCCGGAGGAAAAGCTGGCCGTTCTTTCCGGTCCGACTCATTCTGAAGAGGTGATGGCCGGCAAACCAACAGCTGCGGTTGTTGCCAGCCAGGAGGAGCAGACAGCCCGAAAGATTCAAAGGTTGATGAGCAACAAAACCTTCCGGGCCTATACGAATCCAGATGTGGTCGGTGTTGAGCTGGGTGGAGCTGTGAAAAACATAATTGCTGTAGCCGCCGGAATTGCCTATGGTCTGGATTATGGAGATAATGCCGTGGCTGCCCTTATTACCCGGGGACTGGCTGAGATGAGCCGCTACGGCCGGGAGAGAGGCGCCAAGATATTTACCTTCTCAGGACTGGCAGGCCTGGGCGATCTGGTGGTTACCTGCAACAGCACCCACAGCAGGAACAGAACCTTCGGTTATAAGATCGGTCAGGGTAAGAGTTTTTCCAGGGCTGAAGAGGAGGTAGGGCAGGTTGTAGAGGGAATAAAAACTACCAGAGCTCTCTATCAGGCTTTACAGGAAGAGCAAATTAAAACTGAAATGCCGATTACCGAAGAGATATATCAGGTTTTATTTGCCGGTAAAAGCCCTGATAGAGCAGTGGAAGATCTGATGACCCGGGATCCAAAAAGAGAGATAGAAGAGGTTGTCAGCATGAATAACTGGATATAATTGTTAAAAATTTAAATAAAAAAGGCAAGAAACAGGATAAATGTTGGATATCTCAAGGTTTTTAGTAATTTTCTTTGAATTTAAGCAGGAGTTTTATGGAGTATCACGAATATAAAGAATAAGTAAAAATCTTATTCAGGAGGTGAGATAATGACTAAGACTGAATTAATCGACCATGTGGCCGAAAAAACCGGTAATACGAAAAAAGACTGCAATGAAATTATTAACACCACCTTTGATTCCATCATGGAATACCTGAAGCAGGAGGCCAAAAAGAAGCAGGATTCCAGGGACAATGTTCAGATCATCGGCTTTGGCAGCTTTGAGGTTAGAGACAGAAAAGCCCGTCAGGGTAGAAATCCTCAGAATCCCGATGAAACCATTAAGATTCCTGCCAGGAAGGTTCCTGTTTTCAGAGCAGGCAAAACCTTTAAAGAGACAGTTAAAGGCAAGTAGGAATTAGAGCAAGCATTATAAAAAGTATTTTTCAATTCAATTATATTCACAGCTTATATTCAGTAATACATATTGCTGAATAAAGGGGAGGGGCCCGGAAAGCCCCTCTTTTTTATTTGGGATAAATTAAACCTTTACTGTTGACAGCAGATAAGAGCAGAAGAAGTCTTTTAAGCTGACCGGCAGACAAAAATCTTTATCTCCGTAATATTATACAGGTAGTTAAATAAAGCAAGAAGATTAAAGCAGCTGATTATTTTTTTGAAAGGATGAGAAAATAATGCCAGCAAGACAGGAGATAAAGGAAATTCTAAAGGGTTATCAGGATAATCTGACAGAAAATCTTCAGGAACTAATTCAGTATAAAAGTGTTGAAGCTGAGCCGGTAGAGGGTATGCCCTTTGGTTTGGAGGTGGGGAAGTGTCTTGCCAGAATGCTGGAGATTGCTGATGAGATGGGAATGAAAACCAGCAATCTGGAGGGTTATGCCGGTACTGTTGAAATAGGTCAGGGTGAGGAGATGCTGGGCATATTATGCCATCTTGATGTGGTTCCTGCTGGAGATGACTGGGATTATGATCCCTTTGCCGGAGTGATTGAAAATGGCAGAATCTACGGACGGGGTTCCCTGGATAATAAGGGTCCGGCAGTGGCATCTCTTTATGCCATGAAAACAATTCTGGATCTCAAGCTTAAACTGAACAAACGGGTGAGGTTGATTCTGGGAACCAATGAGGAGAGCGGCTGGGAGTGCATGGAATACTATAACAAAAATGCTGAAACCCCAACCCTGGCCTTCAGTCCTGATGCTGTTTTTCCTGTCATACATGCCGAAAAGGGAATCTTAGTTTTCGATCTGCTCCAGGAATTTACCGGAGAAGCAGAAGATACAGGGGAAGAGGATGATAGATATTCCCGGGGTGAGGTTGCAGTTCAATCAATCTCAGGAGGCAATGCTCCCAATATGGTTCCGGATAGAGCCTCCGCCCTGGTTAAAGGCGAAAGGGAGTATCTGGAGAATAAAATTGCTGAATATCAGAATGATTATCCAGAGGATATTGTTCTTACTGCCGTTAACAGTCAGGAATATGAAATCCTGGTTAAGGGTGTTTCAGCCCATGGAAGCCTGCCGGCTGATGGGGTTAATGCTGTCTCCCACCTTATCTCTCTCCTGGCAGAAATGAACCTTAATCCCGGTAATCTCGAAAATTTTATCAATACCTACCAGAGATTAATCGGAAGAGATTATTATGGAGAGAATATTGGCTGTGATTTAAGCGATGAAGTCTCAGGAAGACTGGTTTTTAATGTGGGTCAGATCAAAGCGGACGAAGAAAGGGCCCGGATTACAGTTAATATAAGATACCCGGTCAGCTATCAGAGCGAGGAGGTTTATCAGGGGCTGAAGGAAAAAATATCAGAGCATAACTGGAAACTGGAGGAAAAACAGCATAAAGCCCCCCTGCATGTGGAAAAGGATGACAGACTGGTTAAAAGCCTGATGCAGGTTTACCGGGAGGAAACCGGAGATGAGAAGGCTGAACCGATTGCCATAGGGGGAGGCACCTATGCCAGGGCAGTTCCCCGGGGTGTGGCCTTTGGACCACTCTTTCCGGGACAGCCCGAACTTGCTCATCAGAAAAATGAATATCTGGAGATAGAAGATCTGATGCTGAATGCTTTAATCTATGTCAGAGCTATTATTGAACTGGCAGCAGATGAGAAAATAAATTGAGGTCAGGTGTGAGCTAGCGATATGTTTAAACTTGAACTTTCCTATTACCAAATTTTCAAGAGAATAGCGATTTTCATTATTATTGTAATATCTTTAAAGATAATAATTTTTCATTTAACGCCCTTTTTCCTGGCAGCCCTGGTGGCCATAATCCTGGAAAAACCTGTTTCGCTGCTGGCTAGAAAGATGCCGAGACTGCTGGCAGTTTTAATTGTGCTCAGTATTTTTCTTTTGATTCTGATTACCCTGGCAATTATTTTATCTTCCAATTTGATAAGTGAGCTGATTGAGCTGGGCAGGCTGCTGCCCCGCTACCGGGAGCAGATTACCGGGGGAATTGAGGAACTGATCCAGCGCCAGGAGGATTTTTTCGAAGTAATTCCCGATGAAATTGCCAGGATTATCAGCCAGAATATCAATGTTATCTATCAGCGGGGAAATGTGCTGCTCTCCGAGATGGTTAACCGGATATTAAATCTGACCTTTAATATTCCCTGGATTTTTATCTTCATTATTTTTACCATTCTGGGTTCCTTTTACATGAGCAAGGACAGGGAAAAACTGCTGAGTTATTTTTCTCAAAAAATTGATCTGACGGATAAAGAGAAGATAAAACTTCTGCGAGACTTCTCAACCTATGTTAAGGTGCAGTTAATCATAATAACCAACACGACCATCTGGGTTGGAGTTACTCTGGCACTGATAGATTTTCCCTATGCCATAATACTGGCTCTGGCAGCAGGAATCCTGGATTTAATACCGGTGGTGGGTCCCGGAGGAATACTCTGGCCGCTGATTGGACTTCATCTTTTTATCAACCCCTTTTACTCCCTGATTCTCTTTGTGGTATACGTGCTGGTGGTTGGTTTCCGTCCCTTTCTGGAGGCCAGAATTTTAAGCACAAATATTGGAGTTCATCCTCTTATACTGCTGCTGGGATTGTTTGTTGGCCTGAATCTTCTGGGCTTTCAGGGCATCATTCTGGCTCCCCTTTCCATAATAGTCTTTAAAGTGCTGTTAATAGCCGAACTGCTCTGAATTGAGTATGATAGTTTCTTGAAAAAATAAAATTAATATGGTATTATTTATGATGAAAATCAGGAAAGAAAATGCAAAAAATATTAGAGTAAAATATTATCACAGGAAATATTTTTTTACTGAAAGGCAGGATTTTATTCCGATATATAGAAGATTTTAGTAGGATAAAATTAAAAGAGTAAATCTTTTAAAATCAAATTTTAAAAAGTATTAAACTCAGCACAGCTAAAGCAAACTGTTTTTAACTGAGGGTGTTATGGTAACACCAAATAAATATAATTTACTAGGGGGTATTGGAATGAAAAAACTGTTAATCGTAATGCTTTCACTGTCTCTGGTACTTTTCTTCGGAGTGGGAAATGTTCAGGCCGAATATGATGTGGAATTAACGATTATCGGTGGCGCAGTTGGTGAGGAGTACGAAACCACTGTTAAGGCAGCCGAAATGTACATGGAAGAAAACCCCGGCGTTTATGTTGAGGTGCTGGACAGCCCGGACTCCGCAGATGAAAAAAATATCTCTCCTTCTTTGAGGCTCAAAGCCCCGAGGTTGATGTTTACCAGATCGATGTCATCTGGCCCGGTGAACTTGAGGATCATTTCCTGGATCTCTATGAATACGGGGCCGAAGAGTACGTTGACATGCATTTTGAGCATATTATCGAGAACAACACCAATATTGACGGCGAGTTGATCGCCATGCCCTGGTTTACTGATGCCGGACTGCTCTATTACCGCCAGGATCTGCTGGATAAGTATGATCTTGATGTTCCGGAGACCTGGGCTGAGCTGGAAGAGTATGCTGGAATTATCATGGATGGCGAAAGAGAGGATAATCCGGACTTTGAAGGATTTGTCTGGCAGGGTAATGCCTATGAGGGTCTAACCTGTAATGTCTTAGAATGGTTTGCCTCCAATCAGGGCGGAACTATCATTTCTCCTGAAGGTGTAATCACTGTCCTCAATGAAAGAAATCAGGAGATGCTGGAGATGGCTGCCGGCTGGGTTGGCGACATCTCACCCTCTGGAGTAACTGCCTTCATGGAAGAGGATGCCAGAGCCATATGGCATGATGGTAATGCAGCCTTTATGAGAAACTGGCCCTATGCCTACAGTCTCTCGATGGAAACAGATGCCTTTGACCCCGAAGACTTTGGAGTAGCTCCTCTGCCTGCCGGAGAAGGTGGCGAACCTGCTGCTACTCTGGGCGGCTGGAATGTGGCAGTCAGTCAGTACAGCGAGCATCCCGAAGAAGCAGCCGACCTGGCCTTCTTCCTGGCCGGCTGGGATGTCCAGAAGATGCGGGCCACTGATGCTTCCTTGAATCCGACCATTCCTGAGCTTTACGAAGATGAAGATGTGCTGGAAGCCAATCCTTTCATGGAAGAACTCTATGATGTATTTATCAATGCCGTTCCCCGTCCTTCAACTGTAGCTGGAGATAACTACTCAGCAGTTTCTTCAGTAATTTATTCCGAGGCTCACTCGGTGCTGACCGGGGAACAGGACGCTCTAACTGCTCTAGAATATATGGAGTTAGAACTTCAGGATCTGACCGGATTTGATATCGGACAGCCCTAAATAATGGCAAAATGAGCAGCATACTTCAGGGGAGGGTTTACAGCTCTCCCCTGATTTATACCTCAATAATTTTATAATTTTTAATATTTTTCTTTTATTTGCAGTAAATTATACTGCTGAAAGATTTCAGGTGAATGAGGGGGTTAGTTAATGGACCTGCAGAAGAGAGAACGAAGACTGGCATACAAACTGATGGCTCCAGCCATGATTGTTCTTTTAGTTGTGGCTCTTTATCCCCTGGGCCATGTTTTTTACACCAGTTTTACCGACAGAGTATTTGCCGGTGCCAGGGATGCAGAATTTATTGGACTGGAAAACTATCACCGGCTGCTGGCGATGACAATTGAGGAGCTGCCTCCGGTAATTGATGAGGAGACCGGAGAACAGCAGATTGATGAGGAGACCGGAAGACCGGTCTACGAAAGGCCGATCCGGGTTTTGCCCCGGCAGCCCCATGCCTACCGGGAATTAACTACCTTCAGCCTCTTCGGCACCAGATATGTGCTGGGAGCTCGAACGCCCAATTTTATTCGGGCGATTGGCAATACCCTTTATTTTACTATCGTTTCGGTGTTTCTGGAGACGGTGCTGGGTTTACTTATTGCTCTGGTAGTTAACAGTGAATTTAAGGGACGGGGCTTGATGAGAGCCACCATGCTGGTTCCCTGGGCTGTTATTACTGTTGTATCGGCGAGAATGTGGGAATGGATGTTTGCCTCGACCCGGGCCGGATTTTTTAATATGCTGCTGGACAGATTCGGTCTGATAGATCGGGCGATTCCCTTCTTAACCTTCCGCCCCTTTCAGATACCGGCCATGATTGCCATTGATGTCTGGAAAACCACTCCTTTCATGGCGCTTTTAATCCTGGCAGGACTGCAGATGATTCCCCAGGAATTATATGAAGCTGCCAGAGTGGACGGGGCCAGCAAGTTGAGGCGATTTTTTACCATTACCCTGCCGCTGTTAAAACCGGCAATTGCGGTAGCACTTGTCTTTAGAACCCTGGATGCTTTAAGGGTCTTTGACCTCTTCCAGGTTCTGCTAGCCAGATCCCGCTATTCCATGGCCAGTTTTAATTATTATGAACTGGTGGCCAACAGGAATATGGGCCTATCATCTGCTACCGGTGTAATTATCTTTATTATTATATTTATCTTTGCAATTATCTACATGCAGATGCTGGGGGTGGAGGATTAAATGGTTAATTTTCGAGAAAAACCTGTGAAATCACTTCTGTTTCTGCTGATGCTGGCAGTTATTATAGTTTATCTATTATTTCCCTTTTACTGGGCAATTAACTCTTCCTTAAAAACTGAGTCCCAGCTCTTCATGACTCCGGCAACGATGATTCCCCGGGATCCGGTTACTCTGGAGTTCAGGCCTTACTGGGGAAATTACATCCATATATTTCAATCCGGGCAGTTTGTCAGAGGTTTGAGGAATAGTGTAATTGTGGCTTCTCTGGCAACCCTGCTGGCCTTAAGTGTGGGAACCTTTGCCGCCTTTGCCCTGGGTAAATTGAGATTTCGCGGTAAGACAGTCTCACTCTATGTTATCCTGGCCATGACCATGTTTCCGCAGGTTACCATCCTGGCAGGACTCTATGCAATCATTACCAGACTGCCCCTGGGAACGATTCCCGGGATGATATTTTCCTATCTGATCTTTACCCTGCCCTTTACCACCTGGGTTATGACTTCGTTTTTTAAAGATCTTCCGATTGAAATCATGCAGTCAGCTCAGGTTGACGGAGCAACTCCCTTTCAGACCTTCTATAAGATTCTGCTGCCGCTGACTGCTCCTGCTCTGGTTACCTGTGGTCTTTTGGCCTTTATCCAGGCCTGGAATGAGTATATCTTTGCCCTGACCTTTACGGCAATAGATCCAGGTGCCAGAACTGTACCGGTTGCGATAGCTCTCTTTACCGGTCAGGCAGCCATGCAGGAACCGATGGGAGAAACCCTGGCAGCAGCAGTGGTTGTTACAGTTCCGGTAGTTGTGCTGGTCCTGATCTTCCAGAACAGGATTGTTGAAGGTCTGACAGCCGGGGCAGTTAAAGGATAAATTGAAAAGCTTTTACCGGTAACCGGATTTAAAGCTAAAGCAAATAATGCAAAATGAATAAACCGGCAAAAAATGCAGCAATAATTTAAGAACAGTTCATCAAAGACAGGATAATATTATCTGGAGCCGGGAATCATTTGAGTCATATGCGACTTTCTTAATCATAACTCTGAATTTCAGGGACTTCATTCCTCGGGCCGGGAAACAGGCTCTGCTGGAATGAGGTCCTATTTTTCTATTAAGAGGGAGGTAATAATCTTGTATGATTTTGATCGGGAAGTTGATCGCTCCAACACCAATTCCGTAAAATGGGATAAAAGAGAAGAAGTCTTTGCTGCAGGTGATATAACACCTCTCTGGGTGGCCGATGCTGATTGGCCGACAGCCCCGGAGGTAATTGAAGCCCTCAAGCAGCGTGTGGAGCACGGGGTTTTTGGTTATACCTTTGCCGGCGAAGAGTACAAAAAGGCGGTCCAGCGATGGTATGAAAGGCGGTACGGCTGGAAGATTAAAAGAGAATGGATAGTTTTTTTAAATGGAGTCATGCCGGGCATGCATCTCGCCCTGAGAAGCCTGAAAAAAAATACCTATAAAGCTCTGATTCAACCTCCGGTTTATTTTCCCTTCTTTAAGGCAGTCAGGAAAAGCGGGCTTAAGGTTATTGAAAATCCGCTGAAATATCAGGAAAATTCCGGGTTTCTGCTGGATTTTGCTGACCTGAAGGCTAAAATAGCAGAGCATTCTCCGGATTTCCTGCTATTCTGCAGTCCCCATAATCCGGTAGGAAGGGTCTGGGATGAGGAGGAGCTTTTAAAGATTTATAGAATCTGTCAGGAAAATGAAGTATTGCTTATTTCTGATGAAATCCATGGCGATTTTGTTTTTGAGAAGACCTTCAGGCCCCTGGCTTCAGCTGCAGGGGAAGAAAGCCCCGCAATTATCACTTTGAATTCTCCCAGCAAAACCTTTAATATAGCCGGACTGCAGATAGCCTATGCAATTATACCTGCAGACGGGCTGAGGAGGAGGTTTAAGAACAGTCTGACCGGTATTATGCCCCACCCGGGACCGCTTTCCCTGGAAGCCCTCGGAGCTGCTTACAGCAGGGGAGAGAACTGGCTGGTAGCCCAGCTTGAGTATCTTAAAGGCAATATCAAAGCTGCCCGGGAAATTATTGCCGAGATTCCGGGAGTTAAAGCTGCTGAGCCTGAGGGCAGCTATCTGATGTGGCTTGATTTCTCCGGGACAGGACTGGAGGAGAGGGAGATTGAAGACAGGCTCTATCACAGAGCCCGGGCTGGTCTGCAGCCCGGTAGATGGTTTGGAACAGGAGGCAGTAAATTCTACCGGTTAAATCTGGCAACCAGCCGCAAACGACTGATAAAGGCCCTGGAAAGGATGGCAGAAATTTTCAGTTAAGGAGGGAACCGGAGTGGATGACAGAGGTGAGTGCAGTAACGACGGTAAACCGGCTGTAGTAATTGGGGGTGGTCCAGCAGGATTGATGGCAGCAATTCAGGCTGCCCGGCAGGGAAGAGAGGTTAAAGTGCTGGAGAAGGGCCGCGAGCCGGCCCGGAAACTGCTGCTGACCGGGGATGGCAGATGCAATCTGACTTCAACCCTGCAGCCGGCAGAGGTGATTGCTGAGATATTTACCGGGGCCAGTTTTTTGTACAGTGCAATATATCAGTTTACTCCGGAAAAGACCAGGAATTTTTTTGAGGAGCTGGGGTTAAGCTTGAAGGAAGAAAGAGGTCGCCGCCTCTATCCGGCAAGTGGCAGAGCAGAGGATGTGAAAAGGGCTCTGCTGGATGAGGCCAAACGGCAGGGTGTTGCTATTTTGACCGGAAGAGAGGTTGAAGAAATAATAACTGCCGACCAGAAAATCAGGGGAGTTAAGGTAAAGGGAGAGAGTGTAATACGAACTCGAAAAGTTTTACTGGCCACCGGAGGAAAGTCCTATCCCGGGACAGGTTCTGATGGTTCAGGTTACCGGCTGGCAGCCAGGCTGGGGCATCGGCTGGTTGAGCCGGAGCTGGCCCTGGTTCCGCTGAAAGTTGAAGAAAACTGGACCGGTGAGGCCGCTGGTTTAAAGCTGAAAAATGTGGAGCTGGATCTCTTTTATCACCAGGATAAGATATTTAGCTGCTTTGGTGAATTGATAATAGAGGACAGGAAAATTACCGGGGCAGAGGCTCTGCGCTTAAGCTGTCATGTTTTTGGTCCTGATTATCACAATTACCGAATTTTTATCAATTTAAAACCGGCTCTGAATCAGGAGCAGCTGAGGAGGAGATTGCAGCAGGATTTTAACAGGCACAGCAATAAATACTTTAAAAACTCTCTGGATGATCTTCTGCCGGCCTATCTCAGACCGGTAATTGTCAGGCTGTCAGGCATCAGTCCCGATAAAGTCTGCCATCAGATAACTGCCGGTGAAAGGGAAAAATTGGTTCAACTGCTCAAAGGGCTGCAGCTGAGTCTGAGGGGCAAAGGCTCGGAAAATGAGGCTATCATAACTGCCGGAGGGGTTGCTGCTGCTGATGTCAACCCGGGGACAATGGAGTCAAAGAAAATTTCAGGTCTTCATTTTGCAGGTGAGATCCTGGAGCCGGCAGCCTATACCGGGGGACATAATCTTCAGATTGCTTTTTCAACAGGTTATCTGGCAGGTTCTCATCTTTAGTCAGGAAAGGGGATCGGAGAAAAAATCAATTGAGAAAGGATAAAGATATCAAAATAAAAAATCCGCAGACAGAAAGTCTGCGGAAAAAATTAGAGATTTTTTTATCCGGCAGATTTATTCGGTAATTATCTGACCGGAATCACTTTCTTCAATGGTTGAGGAGATTATTTCGTTAACCTCCTGCATAACTTCGTTAAAATCCTGCTGGGCCTGAATAAAGTCCTTGATGGTCTGGTTGGTCTGCATCTTAGCCTGCAGGTTTTGAATCTTCTTCTGCTGCTGCTGGTCCAGAGATTTGCCGTTGCGCTGGGCCATCTGGACTCTTTTTTGAGCTGATTCAAATTCCTGGATCAGGTCACTGGCTTCCTCATCATTTCTTACCTTTTGTTCGGCAAGTTTCATTTCTTTAAATTCAGCAGACTCGACAATTTCGTCTGCCAGTTCTTCTGCTTTTTCTTCAATTGCCATATTTTCACCTCACTATCTTTAGGCTGACTACATGGTAACATTTAAAGAACAGGGTGTCAACTAAACCTAAATCCAGCTGACACTTTTATCTTTCTCTAAGAGCATTAAAGGTTTTTCGAGAAAAATTATCCTGAAATAAAGCAAAAACAGCTTTAAATAGAAGCCGATAAACTATATAATAATAATGATATATAAGAATAATATCTTGGTATTAATAAAATTTTTGATAGTTTGAGGAAAACGCAGGTACTAAAGAAAGTTTAAAAACAGACTAAGAAAACAGGAGAGTTTTTGAAAACAAAATGAGTTTTTCAATTATCCGGTTTAAAGAAGATGTATTTAGAGAAGGCTATTAGAGCTATTGAAGTTAGAGGAAAATTATTAATAAAGAAGAGAAGTTAAGGGCAGGAAAGGAGAAGCAATGAAGTCAGACATTCGCAGCAATTATATCAAGCAGATTTCAGCTCATCTTGAGGAGAATGAAACAGAACCTGAAGATTTCAGACTGGGGCTGGAAATAGAGCATCTACTGGTTAGAAGATCAGACTGCCGCTCGGTCACCTTTCAGGAGGAGCGGGGAATTGCTGATATCTTTGAAATTCTGACAGACTGGGGCTGGAAGGCCTGTGAGAAGACCGGGGACAGGATTCTCTGCCTGGTTAAGGGGGAGGATGAATTTAATCTCGAGCCCGGAGGGCAGATTGAATTTAGCTTTGGCCCTAAAACCAGCATAGCTGAGATCCAGCAGTGCTATCTCGACATCTGTCGGGATCTAATTCCGATTTTAAATAAGTTTGATTACAGTCTGCTGAATCTGGGCTACCATCCGGTCACCAGAATTGATGAGATACCCCTGCTGCCCAAGGATAGATACCACCATATGTATCATCATTTTAAATCCCGGGGCCGTTATGCTCATAATATGATGAAGGGAACAGCCTCAACGCAGGTCAGTGTTGACTATCGGAATCCTGAAGATTTTTCTAAAAAGCTCAGGGTGGCCAGCTGGTTGAGCCCTATCTTTTATGCAATTTTTGATAATTCTCCGATTTTTGAAGGCCGGCGGGAGAAGGAATGGGGTCTGCGTTTTCGGATCTGGGATCGCTGTGATCGAGATCGCTGCGGGATTTTGCCGGGCTTATTTTCCAAAGATACATACAGCTACCAGGACTATGCCAGCTATATTGTTGATCTGCCTGCCATTTATAATCCCGATGACAAGGAGGAATATCTCGGGAATTTAAGCTTTGCCGAACTCTATCAGAGGCTGGGCAAAATTGAGCTGAAGCCGGAGGATTTTGAACATATGCTGTCCTTTGCCTTCAATGATGTCAGGGCCAAGGAATATCTTGAGATTAGAATGGCTGATTCTCTACCCTACCCCCTGTTTTTCGGTTATCTGGCCTTGATAAAGGGTATTTTTTACCATCAGGAGAATCTCAATTATTATTATGATAAAATCAAAGAAATTGAGAGAAATTTTATCAATCAGACCCTGGCAGGAATTTCCCGGAAAGGAATTGAAACTCCCTATCTTGAGAATAGAACCCTGGAGGAATGGGGAGAGGAGCTAATTAATAAAGCCAGAAGGGGTCTCTGAGGAAGAGAATCTGAAACAGCTGACCAGCCTGGAAAACTTTCTGGCCGAAACAATGCCGCCAAGAAAAAGATTTACCGGAGAGGAAATCTCATTTGCCAGCCTGAAGTATGCCGATCTGGAAACCGCACTGGGATGTGATATTGCCGATGAAATCAAGCTATCCTGAAAGCACCAGATATTTACAGGAAAAGTACAGGGAGATAATTTCCGGCCAGGAAGAAATCTTTGCCGCTGAATATCAAAAAGAGCTTATGGCAAAAATGAAAGAGAGCACCGCCAAGTATAAAGGTGAGCATGTCCCCTTTCTCTATAATCCCTTTATTATAAGCCTTGAGGACTGGAACTACCTCAAAGGATTAATGGAAAAATTTAATAAAATTTTAGAAAAGGTAATCGAGCAGTATCTCAGCAGCAGCAGATTTCGCAGCTTTTTCCCTTTTGATTCCAGAATGGAGGAGCATATTCTGGTTGACCCCGGTTACGAGAGCTACTATCCCATAGCCCGCTTTGATTTATTCTGGCAGGATGGTGAAGAGCTGAAGTTCTGTGAAATTAACACCGATGGGACCTCTGCCATGAATGAAGTCCGGGTGATTCAGGAGATAGTCTGTCAGGGCAGGGCTGTCAGGAAGCTGCAGGCCCGGGAAGATATTGCTCTGGGCGGATTTGAGCTCTTTGAGAGCTGGATAGACAGGCTGGAGGCTATCTACCGGGAATTTTCCGGTCAGAAAAAAAAGAAACCTGTTACAGCCATCATGGACTTTGAAGGTGAGGGGGTTCTCAGTGAATTTAGCGAATACCAGGGATTTATGGAGAAGAGGGGCTGGGAGGTCTATATAACCGATCCCCGGGAATTTGAATACCGGAATGATAAATTATACTATAAAGATAGGGTGATTGATCTCATCTACCGTCGGGCTACCACCCAGCGGTTATTTGCTGAACAGGAAGAAATTGAGGATCTCCTGCAGGCCTACCGGGAGGGTGCTGTCTGCATCTGCGGCAGTTTTCGCTCCCAGATTATTCACAACAAAGCCCTGTTTAAAATTCTGACAGATCCTGAAAAACTAAACTTTTTGACAGCAGAGGAGAGAGATTTTCTTCAGCGGCATATCCCGGAGACTGATTTTGTTCTCCCGGATGAAAGGACTCTAACAGAGATTACTGAAAGGCAGCAGGAACTGATAGTTAAACCCTGCGATCTCAATGCCTGTCAGGGTGTGCGAACCGGTCAGGATTTATCCCGGGAGGAATGGCAGAGCTGTCTGAGAGAAATTGCCGGGGTAAGAGGAGAGAATTATCTTTTTCAGAAGTACTGCAATCCCCCGGAGCTGGATCTGTTTTTAGTCTCCGAAGAGGAGCCGCCAGGGTTTAAAGAATTTAACTACATCATCGGTCTTTTTCTCTATGATCAAAAACTTCAGGGTATTTACAACAGGGCAGGCAGGAAAAACATTATCGGAGCGGTTGCTGAATGTTATACCACTCCGGTCTATCTCTCAGCTGCAAGAAGAGAAAGAGAAAAACTGGAAAGCCAATCAGGGGTGATAGTTTATGAGTGAGATCTGCAGGCATGTTTTACTTGAGGGCAGAGTCCAGGGAGTTGGTTTTAGAGCCTTTGTAAGAAGAAATGCCCGCCGGCTTAAGCTCCAGGGCTGGGTTAAAAATCTGGCTGACGGGCGGGTAGAAGCACTGATCTCCGGTCCGGAAGAGGATGTTAAAGAGCTTCTGGAGCTCATGAAAGAGGGGCCTTCCCTGGCCCGGGTGAGAGACATTTCTCTTTCCAGCCGGGAGGACTGCAATTTATCGGGACAGTTTGAGATAAAATATTAAGGAGGTTCCCAGGATGAAAATAGCACTGCTCTGTGTCGATCTGCAGAATGATTTCTATGAAGATGGTGCTCTGCCGGTGGAGGGGGCCAGCGAGATTAATTTTCAGGTTAATAAGTTACTGACCTCAGGAGACTTTGCTGCCGTAGCAGCCTCGCAGGACTGGCATCCTCAGGAGCATAAAAGCTTTGCCAGCAATCACGGCCGGGAACCCTTCACTCCCTATCAAGGTGAGAGTGAAGGCCTGGGACCGGTGCTCTGGCCGGATCACTGCGTTCAGGGAAGTAAAGGTGCTGAATTCCACCCGGAAATCAGCACAGAATACTTTGATCTGATAATTAGAAAGGGCCAGCTCATCGGGGTAGACAGCTATTCAGCTTTCCGGGATAATGACGGCCGGGAGCTGGGTCTGGCCGGCTATTTTAAAGATCTCGGGATTGGAAAGATTCAGGTTGTTGGT
>SL_5KL_010_SEDDRAFT_10000496_pt1 | contig 25180 bp, 22 predicted proteins | sample SodLakKL_010_SED_FD_9118 | JGI IMG/M metagenome (IMG submission 9118) | reverse complement strand
ATCTGAGCTCGCGGCAGGGAGCGGGCCGAGGCGTGGAGAAGGGCTGACTGGCGTCCCCGGCAGGATTCGAACCTGCGACCTGCCCCTTAGGAGGGGGCCACTCTATCCAGCTGAGCTACAGGGACTTGCCCCACAGTATAACGCGCGAGGCGCCTGCTTGAAGGGTCCGCGCCCCGGGGTTACGGATCCGGGGCACCCGGCCAATTCGCCGACACGACCCCGCGCGTGCGGGGTTTTGTATATCGAATCCGTCTTTTGCGGAAAATGCCCGCAAACACAGCGGCGGATGGCCTAGTGGACAGGAACTCCTCGGACAGGAACCCGGGCAGCGGCGCGGAGCGTGCCTCTGATGCTGCGCGCGAGGCCGTGCGGCTGCTCGAACCGCTGATCGGGATCCGCGGGCAGTACGGCAATCGCGTACTCGAGCTGGTCGATGTCCTCGAGGACGGGCCACAGGTCGCGGTTCTGGATGCCAGCTCCGGGCCGCGTATCCAGACCAACCAGTACGGCGACCCGCTGACACGCCAGCCACGCATCCTGACGCTGCCGGTATTCAGCGAGATCGAGGCGGACGCCCACCCGGTACTCCGTGCGCTGCTTCCGGATGCGATTCTGTCAGCGTTGCGCCAGCTGATCGATCAAGCGCCGGAAGCCGCCAGGACGTAGGATGCAGGAGGCCAGCCTCTGGCCGATTTTTCCGGCGCCGGCATCGGCGAGAGGCTCGCCTCTTACAGGGGCCGGGACGAACGCTGTAGGAGGCCAGCCCTCTGGCCGATTTTCCCCAACGCCGTAATCGGCGAGGGGCTTGCCTTCGGCGGTCAGGGGGCTTCCTCTTCGAGGCGCGCAAGCATCGGCTCCAGTTCGTCCCAGACGTTTTCCAGGATGCGCGGTTGTGCCGCCGCGCCGGGATGGATGCCATCGTCGAGCATCATCCCGGGCTCGAGTGCGACACCTTCGAGGAGGAAGGGGACGAAGGCCAGGCCGCGCTCCTGCGCGAGGTCGGCGAAGACCGACCGGAACCGCTCGGTATACACCGGTCCGTAATTCGGAGGAATCTCGATCCCGAGCAGCAGCACCTCGGCACCGGCCGCGTCGGCGGCGTCGAGCATCGCCTCGAGATTCTGGCGCATCGCCCGCAGCGAGAGACCGCGCAGGCCGTCATTGCCGCCGAGCTGGAGAATCAGCAGATCCGGCCGGGTCTGGTCCAGCAAATCCGGCAGCCGGCTGCGCCCACCCGCGGTGGTCTCGCCCCCCACGGCGGCGTTGCGGATCTCCCAGGGTGCATCGCGCTCCGAAAGGCGCGTCTCGAGCAGGGAGACCCAGCCCGCGTCTCCGGCGATTCCGTGCGCGGCGCTGAGTGAATCGCCGAGCACCAGAATTCGATGCACATCGTGGGAATTACCGGCGCTGGAAACACTCCATAGCAACGCCAGAACCATTGTGATCAGGAAACGAAACATGGATGCATCCTCCAACTGCGTACTGAGGGCCTCCGGCCTGGAAAAGCGGATCCATGGACCGAGCGGCTCTCTCGAGATCCTGCGGGGCCTGTCGCTCGCCGTCGAGCCGGGAGAGAGCCTGGCGATCCTTGGCGCCTCCGGTTCCGGCAAGTCGACACTGCTGGGACTCCTCGCTGGTCTGGACGCCCCGAGTGCGGGAGAAGTTCGACTGCTCGGCGAGGATATCGGAAAGCTGGACGAGGACGGCCGCGCCGCGCTGCGGGCCGGACGGGTGGGATTCGTGTTCCAGTCCTTCCAGCTGCTGCCTGCGCTGACCGCGATCGAAAACGTGCTGCTGCCGCTGGAACTCAACCCCGCCAACGATCGCGTCTCCGGGCGCGACCTCACCCTCCGTGCGCACACCGCGCTGGAGCAGGTGGGCCTCGAGGCGCGGGCCCACCACTACCCGCACCAGCTCTCCGGCGGAGAACAGCAGCGCGTCGCCATCGCACGGGCGATCGTCGATCGGCCTGCGGTGCTTTTCGCCGACGAGCCCACCGGGAACCTGGACGCCGAGACCGGCGCGCGGATCATCGACCTCCTTTTCGGGCTGGCCGGGTCCGGCGCCGAGGACCAGAGCGAAAAAGACGGAGCCGCGCTGGTGCTGGTCACGCACGACCCGGCGCTCGCAGAGCGCTGCGACCGCATCGTCCACATCCGTGACGGGGTGCTGGAGTGACGCCGGCGCGCAGGCGCGGATCCGCTTTCCTGCGCGACACCCTGCGGGAGTGGCGCAGCCCGGAGCTGCGCGTGCTCGCCGCCGCGCTGGTGATTGCCGTCGCGGCGGTGGCGGCGGTCGGGTTCTTCACCGATCGCGTCGACCGCGGCATGACCCAACAGGCGGCGACCCTGCTGGGCGGCGACATCGCCGTGGTCTCGGATTCGGCGATCCCCGATCACTGGCTGGACGAGGCTCGGGACCGCGGCCTGAGCGCGGCCCGCAGCGCCACGCTGCCCAGCGTGCTGTTCACGCCGGACGACGAGTCGCAACTGGTCTCGGTGCGTGCGGTCGACCGCGACTGGCCCCTCAGGGGCGAGGTGCAGTTGCAGGCCGAGCCGGAGCCGAAGCGCCTCGACCACGGCCCCGGACCGGGCGACGCGTGGGGCGACGGCGCCCTGCTGCTGTCCCTGGAACTCGAGCGCGGGAACCCGGTTGAACTGGGTCGACTGACGCTGAATCTCACCGAGGAGATCGTGCTGGAGCCGGACCGCGGCAGCAGCCTGTTCGACATCGCCCCGCGGCTGATGATCCACTTCGACGACCTGGAACGCACGGGTCTGATCGGGCCGGGGAGCCGGGTCCGCTACCAGCTTCTCGCCGCCGGTCCACCGGCCGCGGTGGAGGGCCTGCGCGGCTGGCTGGAGAACGAGATGGTCACGGGCCAACGCCTGCTTGATCTGGAGGATGCCAATCCGGAGCTGCGCGAGGCGGTGAGCCGCGCCCGCAGCTTCCTCGGGCTCGCCTCCCTGATGGCGGTGCTGCTGGCCGGCGCCGCGATCGCGGTGGCTGCCCACCACTATGCGAACCAGCGCGCGGATGCCGCTGCAGTCATGCGCGCACTGGGCGCGAGCCGGCACCGGGTATTGCGACTCTACTTCCTGCGCGTATTGGCGATCGCCGCCGCCGCCAGCCTCGCGGGTCTGGCGCTGGGCTTTGCCGCGCAATTCGTGCTCAGCGGGCTCCTTGCTGACTGGATGGCGACCGAGCTGCCGCCGCCGGGCTGGCGGCCACTGGTCGCCGGAATGGGTGTCGGACTGATCACCGCCGCCGGCTTCGCTCTCCCCGCCCTGCTGCGCATCGGCCAGGTACCGCCGCTGCGGGTGTTGCAGCGCAACCTGGGGCTGCCGCCGGTATCGACGTGGCTCTCCGCGTCGCTTGCGCTGATCACCTTTGGCGCACTGCTCTACTGGCAGTCGGCCGATCCCGCGCTCGCCGCCTGGGTGCTGGTCGGCACCGGCATCGCACTGCTGGTGCTGGGGGCGCTCGGGCTGCTGCTGATCGTCCTGCTGCGCCCGTTCCGAAACCGGGGGGGCATGGCGATGCGCTTCGGCCTTGCGAATCTCTCCCGCCGCGGTGGCCTGAGCGCGATCCAGATGGTCGCCTTCAGCATCGGCATCCTTGCGCTGCTGCTGCTTGCGATCGTGCGGGTGGACCTCCTCTCCGCCTGGGAGCAGAACATCCCGTCGGACGCCCCGAACCTGTTCTTTATCAACATCCAGCCGGGACAGCAGGCCGCCTTTGCGGATCGCGTCGAGGATGCGGGGCTGGAACGCCCGACCATGGAACCGATGATCCGTGGCCGGCTGGTGGAGATCAACGGCGAGCGGGTCGCCGCCGCGGATTTCGAGGACGACCGGGCGCGGCGACTGCTGGAACGGGAGTTCAACCTGTCGTACGCCGAAGAGCCGCCGGCACACAACCGCATCGTCGAGGGCCGCTGGTTCGATCCGTCGACCCCGGCTGGCGAATGGTCGCTGGAAAGCGGCCTGATGGAACGATTCGGGCTCAGCCTGGGTGACGAACTGACCTTCAACATCGCGGGCGCCCCGTTCAGCGGGCATATCACCAGCGTGCGCGATGTCGACTGGGACAGCTTCCGGGTCAACTTCTTCGTGATCGGACCCCCTGCCCTGCTCGCCGACCAGCCGCAGACCTACATCACCAGCATCCACCTCCCCGATGCGCTGGAAAGCGAGAAGAACCGCTGGCTGCGCGAGTTCCCGGCAGTGACCGCGATCGACGTCGCCGCGCTGCTCGCCCAGGTCCGCTCCGTGATCGAGCAGGCCACCCGTGCGGTCGAGTATGTCTTTCTTTTCACCCTGTTCGCGGGGCTCACGGTGCTGTACGCGGCCGTTCAGGCGACACGCGAGGTGCGCAGGCGCGAGACCGCGCTGCTGCGGACCCTTGGTGCGCGGCGCCAGCAGATCCGCAACGGGCTGCTCGCCGAGTTCGGCACCCTCGGGCTGCTCTCGGGACTTCTTGCAGCGGTGATAGCGAGCGCGGTCGGCGGACTGCTCGCCTGGCAGGTGTTCGGCTTCGAGTACTCCGTCAATCCAATGACTTTCGTCTTCGGAATCGTTGGCGGGACACTGGGCATCGGTTTGGCCGGCTGGCTGGGCACGCGACGGGTCCTCGACCTGGCCCCGTTGCGGGTCTTGCGCGGCCCCGAGTGAGGGGCCGCGCCCGGCGAGGAGTTTTCCCGGGCACCCGGATATACTGGTCCCATGCGTCACTCACTGCTGACCGACCAGAAGCTGCAGGGAATGGAACGCTCGGCCCTGGCCCGCCACTTCGCGGGCACGGACACCCCTGATCTTCAGCTGACCGCGGCAATCACCCATGCGCTGGACTCGGTGGATCAGTCCGGGTTGCAGACCCATCCGCTCGACGTCGCCGAGATCCTGCGTGGCCTGAACGTAGACCGCCAGACCCTGATCGCGACGCTGCTGATTCCCGCGGTCTTCGCCCGTCGCCTGACCCGCGACCAGATGAGCCAGCAGTTCGGCGAGGTGGTCACGCGCCTCACCGAGAACGTCAGCGAACTCGTCCGCCGGCGGTTCGAGGCCCCGACCGGCCGTCCGGAACAGGCCGAACGGCTCCGGCGCATGCTGCTCGCGATGGTGGACGATGTCCGCGCGGTGCTGATCAAGCTCGCCTTCCGGCTGCAGAATCTGCGCCTCGCGGCCAAACGCGCCGAGCCCGACGCAGCGCTGCTTGCGCAGGAGACCCTCGACGTGCTCGCCCCGCTCGCCAACCGGCTCGGGATCGGTTCACTGAAGTGGGAAATGGAGGATCTCTCGCTAAGAATCCTCGAACCGGATGCGTACCGCGCCATCGCGAATGGGCTTGACGCCAACCGGCGCGCCCGCGAGGCCTACGTGGACACCTTCACGCGGGCCCTGCAGAAGGCCCTCGAGGCCGAAGGCGTCGCGGCGCGGGTCTACGGACGGCCGAAACACATCTACAGCATCTGGCGCAAGATGCAGAAGAAACAGATCGCGGTGGAGGATCTGACCGACCTGCGCGCGACCCGGGTGATTGTCGACGAACTGTCCGCCTGCTACACCGTGCTCGGCATCGTCCACAATCACTGGCCCCATCTACCGCGGGAATTCGACGATTACATCGCCAACCCGAAGGACAACGGGTACCAGTCCCTGCACACGGCAGTGATCGGCCCGGAAGGCAAGGTGGTCGAAGTCCAGATCCGCACCCGGACGATGCACGAGTTTGCCGAGCTCGGGGTGGCCGCCCACTGGCGCTACAAGGAGGGCGGACGCGAGGACAAGGCGCTTAACCGGGCGATCGCCTCCCTGCGGCAGCTTCTCGAAGCCGACGAGGACGATCAGGATCTGCTCGACGAATTCCAGAGCGAGGTACTGCACCAGCGCGTCTTCGTGCTGACCCCGCGCGGCGAGGTCCATGATCTGCCCGCGGGCGCCACCCCGCTGGATTTCGCGTATGGCGTACACACCGAGGTCGGGCACCGCTGTCGCGGCGCGAAGGTGGACGGCCGGATCGTGCCGCTGACCTACCGGCTGCGCTCGGGACAGCGGGTGGAGATCCTGACCACGCGCGCGGGGGGTCCGAGCCGCGACTGGCTGAATCCGGGCCTCGGTTACCTGCAGACCACCCGCGCACGCAACAAGGTGCGAAGCTGGTTTCGGCAACAGAACCAGGAAGAGCACATCGCCAATGGCCGGGCGCTGCTGGACCGGGAGTGCCAGCGCCTGGGCGTGAGCCAGGTGGACCACGAGGATCTCGCGACCCGCCTCGGTTACCGCCGCCCCGCGGACATGCTGATCGCGCTCGGCGCCGGCGACCTCACCACCGCGCAGGTCGCCCAGAAGCTGCAGGTTGATGCGGCAGTGCCCATTCCCGCTTTGCGCGCACGACGCCGGCCGGCACGCGATGGCAGACCCGCCGGTGGTGGCGACATCCACATCCGCGGCGTCGGCGGACTGCTGACCAGCCTCGCCAACTGCTGCAACCCCGTGCCGGGCGATCCGATTGTCGGCTTCATCACCCGCGGCAAGGGCGTCTCGGTGCACCGCCGCGACTGTATCAACATCTTGCGGCTGCCCGAGGACAAGCGTCCGCGGCTGATCCCGGTAAGCTGGGGCGAAGAGGCGCCAACCCAGGCCGTGGACATGATCGTGGAGGCGCAGGACCGGTCTGGCCTGCTGCGCGACATCAGCAATGTCTTCGCGAATGCGAACGTGAACCTGCTGGCTGTCCAGACCCGGACCCATCCCGTGGACCGGTCCGTGCACATGGAACTGACTGCGGAGGTGGAAAGCCTGAGCCAGCTCAGCGGACTGTTCGACCGCATTCAGGCCCTGCCGAACGTGTACGGCGTGCGGCGCCGCTCAACCGTGGAGCAGGACCGGCGATGAATCCGTTGCTCCGGAGCGAAGGGACATCGCATGGCCGGACCCGTCCCGCCATTCAGAAACGGGCGTCCCTGCCGCCTCTTCAGGACAGGGAACCGATCTCTTCGGCTCCGGGCCCGCCGGGTGTTGACACGGGCTGTCGCCACGGGGACACACAAACTCCCGGAGTGATCGGACGGGAACCTGTAATCCGATCCGGGATATGGGAGTCTCCGCGGCGCGCGCCAAAGGCGATAGTGTAGGTATATATCCGAGAAAGGGTCATGCAAATCCTCAAGCTGAAAAACCTGAAGGAGTGCACGCTGTGCGTGGTGACCCTCGCGGTCGTCGCCGGCGCGCCGATCCTGGTGTCGGTCCTGGTCCTGGTCTGGGGCTAATTGCCATGGCCAGCCGCCACCCCCGCCGATAAGACTCTCCCTCCCCCGCTTTCGGGGACAAATCCGCCGGGAGCGGATTTCGAACCGCCGAAGGCGGGCCCGAAGGGCGGAGGGCAGGATGCCCGGAGTAACGGTTGGGGTGGGGGTGCAGCGTCGGGCCCGGCCCTCACCCCCGGCCCCTCTCCCGCAAGCGGGAGAGGGGAGGGGTGCGCGGCTTTCGGGCCGGAGAGGATCCGGATCAGCTAGCCGGCAGTAGCGCGGCGCGCAGCATCTTCCGACGCATGTAGGCGATCTGGGTCTGAAGGTCCAGGTCCTTCGGACACACGTCCTGGCAACCCAGCAAGGTCATGCAGCCGAAGACGCCGTTGTCGTCTCCGATCAGATCGTAATACTCCGCATCAGACCGGCGGTCGCGGGGATCGAGCCGTAGCCGCGCGACCTTGTTCAATCCGACCGCGCCGACAAACTCCTCCCGCATGCGCGCGGTGCCGCAGGCCGCGAGACAGCAACCGCACTCGATGCAGCGTTCCAGCTCGTAGATCTGCTCGGCAAGTTCCGGCTCCATCCGTTCTTCAAGCCGTGCAATGTCCACGTCACCCGACTCGTGGATCCAGGCCTCGAGCCGCTCGCTCATGCCCCGCATCCACTTCCCGGTATTCACCGACAGATCGCCGATCAGTTCGAAGAAGGGCAGCGGTGCCAGCGTGATGCGCTCGCCGAGGCTGCTGGTCAGGGTGCGGCAGGCCAGGCCCGGACGACCGTTGATCAGCATGGCGCAGCTCCCGCAGATACCCGCCCGGCAGACGAAGTCGAACTGCAGCGACGGGTCCTGGTGGTCACGGATGTCATTCAGCGCGACGAACAGGGTCATGCTCGGCGCCTCGTCCACCTCGAAGGTCTGCAGGTGCGGGCGGCTGGTCGGGTCCTGCGGGTTGTAACGCAGCACACTGATCCGGAGGCGACGGACGCCGGCCTCCTCCCCCGGGGTCTTCGCGTCCTGTTTACCGGTCATGGCAGCCTCTCCGTCAGGCGTTCGTTGCGGCCCTGATACTTCTTGGGCAGCAGGGACTCGTATTCCATCAATGCCTCCTGACGCCGGAAGCGATCGTCCGCTTCCTGCTCGCCAACGATCCGCTCAACCTCGGCCACGCGGCCCTCCGTATCCGGATGATCGACGTGGTTGCGCGCGCCGTAGCCGCGGAATCCGGGGGGCAGTTCCATCGCCTTCACGTCGATGTCCTCGTAGTCGATCGACGGCAGGTCGTCGCCCTCGTCGGACCAGCTCGCGAGTGTGCGCTTCAGCCAGTCGCGGTCGTTGCGCTGCGGGAAATCCTCGCGGAAGTGGGCCCCACGACTCTCGGTCCGCAAAAGCGCCCCCTGCGCTACGCAGAGCGCGATCTTGAGCATCTTCTGCACGCGGTAGGCGGTGACGAGTTCGGGGTTGGACCCGGGCGCGCGAGTGCGGACCGCGATGTTCCGGCTACGCACCAGGAGCTCGCGCAGTTCGGCGACCGCGCTCTCGAGTTCATCACCGGTGCGGAAGATGCCGACCTTGTCCATCATCACGGTCTCCATCCGCTCACGCAGCTCTGTCGCATTCTCGCCTTCTTCGCGACCCAGCAGCTCGTCCAGCCGATTCCGTTCACGCTCGACGAAGCGGCGCACGAGATCCGACCGCACGCTGACCTCTCCCGCCTCCGACTCGCAGAAATCCGCGATGTACTCGGCGACGAGCATCCCCGCCACCACGGTCTCGGCAACGGAATTGCCGCCGAGGCGGTTGAAGCCGTGCAGATCCCAGCAGGCGGCCTCGCCGCAGGCGAAAAGGCCCTTCAGGGTTGGGCTCTGACCCCTGTGATCGGTCCGGATGCCGCCCATCGAGTAGTGCTGGGTCGGCCGCACCGGAATCCAGTCGGTGACCGGGTCGATGCCGAGGAAGTACTCGCAGATGTCCTTTACCTCGCGCAGGTTCTTCTCGATGTGCGCGCGGCCAAGCCCGGTGATGTCCAGCCACAGGTGGTCACCGTACCGGGAGGGTACGCCCTTGCCCTTGCGCATGTGTTCGGTCATCCGCCGGGACACCACATCGCGCGAGGCGAGCTCCTTCTTCTCGGGCTCGTAGTCGGGCATGAAGCGGTGGCCATCGATGTCCCGCAGCACACCGCCGTCACCCCGACAGCCCTCGGTGGTCAGAATGCCCGCGGTAATGATCGCGGTCGGATGAAACTGCACGGCCTCCATGTTGCCCAGCGGTGCGACCCCGGTCTCCAGCGCCAGCGCGATCCCCGTTCCTTCGCAGATGATCGCGTTGGTGGAAACCTTGTAAATGCGGCCATAGCCGCCGGTCGCGATGGTCGTGGCCTTCGCCAGGTAGGCGGTGAGTTCGCCCGTGATCAGATCGCGCACCACCGCGCCGTGACAGCGCCCGCCGTCGTGGATCAGGGCCAGCGCCTCCTGCCGTTCCAGCACCGGAATCCCGTGGGCGATGGTCTGATCGCCGAGGGCATAGAGCATGGTGTGTCCGGTCCCGTCCGAGGTGTAGCAGGTGCGCCACTTCTTGGTGCCGCCGAAGTCCCGGGCGGTGATCAGCCCGTGGGCGTCGTCGTTTTCGGTGATGGTGATCTTCTGTGCGTTCACCACCGATTCGCGGTCGCCGCGCGCCACGCGGCTCCAGGGCACGCCCCAGGCGGCAAGTTCGCGAACCGCCTTCGGCGCGGTATTCACGAACATGCGCACGACGCGCTGGTCCGCGCCCCAGTCGCTCCCCCGCACCGTGTCCTCGAAGTGCACGTCCTCGTTGTCGCCTGCCCCCATCGCGCTGTTGCCAAGACTGGCCTGCATGCCGCCCTGGGCCGCGACCGAGTGCGAACGCTTCGCGGGAACCAGACTCAGGATCAGCGCGTCGAGCCCGCGGCGTTTCACGCCGACAGCCGCGCGCAAGCCTGCGAGTCCGCCTCCGATCACCAGCACGTCGGTGTAGACGACCTTCATGGCATCACCTCCGGGCGTCCCGCAGGCGCTGGTGATTCCTGCTGCCAGGTGGGTACGTAGCGCTCACCGACCTGGTCCCGATGTTCGATTCCGATCTTCATGTAGGCCCCGAGCGAAGTGAAACCCAGCAGCAGGAAAAAAACGATGAAGCCGCGCATCAGCCACTTGAGTCGCCGCCTTCCGAGCGCCGGATCACGTGCCGGCAGCCAGCCCCACTTGACTCCGACCCGGTAGGAGCCCACCGCCGCGTGGATCACCGAAGTCACCAGCAGCAGCACGTACAGCGGCCACATCCACTCGCTGACCACGCGGTCGGATGAGGCATAGGGACCGATGTTCGCGGGCTGCGAGATCATCGTGTACAGGTGCACCGAAACGAGGAAGAACAGTGCGAACCCCGTGTAGACCTGCACCCACCACAGGCTCGTGTCCTCGTGATGCATCAGCTTCTGGTGATCGCGGTAGGCCCGGTACTGGCGGTAGCTGACCGGAATCTTGCGCACCGCAAGCACCGCGTGCAGCACGACAATGGCCAGAATGAAGAGGGAAAACAGTGTGATGATGATCGGATAGGGCGTTCCGAAGAGGTAATAGCCCTCGAAGAACATCGTTACCCGATACATCGCGTCCTTGCCCAGCAGGATCGATGCCTCGGCGAACAGGTGCACCCAAAGAAACAGGGCCAGAAACAGCCCTGATGCACTCTGCAGCGAATCCAGCCGTGCCGGCCAGAACCTGCCACTGCGGCGCTTCGTCAACGCCGCACCAACCGCAAGATCACTCGGAATGCCCATCAACCCACCTTTTTTTCGGGAGTAGTCACGGATGACGGGCCGGCCACGGACAACCCGACCGCCCCATACTAGGAGCAGGCCCTCCGGGTGGGTATTGATCCATGTCACGAGGGAGGGACCCGGGGGCGCGCAGGCACCCCGAGTCGCGACAGGTCATACCGTGAAGCGCCCTTCGCGGAGCATCTGCGCGTTCATGATCTCGAGTTCGCGCGCCCCGGACACGACCACCTCGGGATCGGGGACGAAGTCGAGCCCCGGGTCCAGGCGCTGATAGGGAACCGAATTCAGGATCACCTTGATCGCGTTCAGACGAGCCCGGGCCTTGTCGTTCGAACGGATGATCGTCCACGGCGCCCACGAGGTGTGTGTCTGGCGCAGCATTTCGTATTTCTGGTGCGTGAAATCGTCCCAGCGGTCCTGCGCCTGCACGTCGATCTCCGAGAGCTTCCACTGGCGCAGCGGGTCGGTCTTGCGCCGCTCGAAACGCCGGGCCTGCTCATCCTTGGTCACGCTGAAGTAGAGCTTGATCAGGATCGTGCCCTGGCGAACGAGGTCCTTCTCGAAGCCGACCACGCCGTGCATGAAATTCTCGTACTCCTCGTCGGTGCAGAACCCGAAGACCGGCTCGACCATCGCGCGGTTGTACCAGCTGCGGTCGAACAGCACCTGTTCTCCCCCGTGCGGAAACTGCTCCACGTAGCGCTGAAAGAACCACTGCGACCGCTGGTGCTCGGTGGGTTTGCCGAGCGCGACGACCCGGTAGTGCTTCTCGTTCATGTAGCGCGTGATACGCCGGATGGTACCGCCCTTGCCGGCCGCATCGCGGCCCTCGAACAGGATGATCATCCGCTGCTGGGTTTCTTCCAGCTGTTTCTGCATCCGGATGAGTTCGGCCTGGTACGGCTTGAGCGCCTGCTCCTGCCGACGCCGCGCGACCGCGCTGCGCGTCTCACGCTTCAGGTCGGCCAGCGATTTCCGAAGCTCCGCGCGTTCCTGCAGCAGCTCATCGACCGATGCCGGCGGTGTGTGCTGCTCCGGCCCACCCGCATCGACTGGCTTTTCCATCGTGTCTGCTCCCTACGCTCGTGTTCACCGCGTAGTATAAGACGAATCTGCCGGCCATCGGGACGGCGGATCAGTGACCCGAGGATCCGCGGGGGTCATCGACGGCCAGACCGCCGTAGCGGATCACGCGCTCGAGCTGGCCCGGATCCAGGACCAGTTCGTGGCGTTCCCGCAGCGCGTTGCCGATGGCCTGCCGGGTCCGTGGAACCGGGTCCATGTCGCGGATGAACTGCCCCGCGTCTTCCACCACGGCCCAGGGATAAAGCACCCAGCGCCACTCCCGCATCACCTCGGCCTTGAAGTCGGCTGGGCAGCGCGTGGTGGTCTTTTCGTGGAGAACGGCGCTGTGCAGCGCAGCCGGCGACTGATCGCGCAGATAAACAAGCGCCGCCTCCAGCGTATCGCCGCTGTCGTTGACGTCGTCCACCAGCAGCACCCGCCGACCCTCGATGTCACCACCGAGCGGGTACTCCACCGTTACCTCCCCGGCTGACCGCGCACCGGCCTCGTAGTGGCCAATCTGGATGCTCATGAGTCGCGCGACATCCAGAAAGTCGCAGAGAAACCGCGCCGGCATAAAACCGCCCCTGGCAATGGCCACCACCGTGTCCACTTCCTCCTCCGCGTCGAGCAGAACGCTTGCCACGCGGTCGCAGGCGTCCACCACTTCGTCGAGGCCGATGAGCCGCACCGGCATCGGTTCCGTATCAGCCACCTTCCACGACCTCGACACCAGCCTCGCGCATCCGTTCGAGCGCCTTGCGTCCGCCGTCAGCGNTGACCGGGCGCGTTCCCTCCGCGAANAGCATGACCNCGAAGCCTTCCCGCCTGGCGTCCAGCGCAGTTGCCTCCACGCAGACGTCCTGAGCCAGCCCCGCCACCCAGATGCGCGACACGCCGCGGCGGCGCAGCTCGTCGGCGAGCCCGGTCTGGTCGAAGGCGGAGTTCTGATCCTGGTCGAAGCGCACACCTTTGGTCACCTTGATCGTGTCTGCGGGCAGTTGCAGCCGGGGATGAAAAGCGGCCCCCTTCGTGTCCTGAACACAGTGAGGCGGCCATTCGCCCCCCTGCGCCTCGAAACTGACATGCCCCTGCGGATGCCAGTCCCGTGACGCAAACACGGGGATGCCGGCGGCCTGTGCCCTTTCGATCCATGGATTCACCGCTTCCACCACCTCGTCACCCCCCTCGATGGGCAACTCGCCGCCCGGACAGAAGTCGTTCTGCAGATCGACGAGTATCAGCGCATCACCGTTCCGGAATTCCGTGGCTGTCATGGCCTTGCTCCTTCGTCAATGTGAAAGTCGCGTACTCAAGGGGACAGATTTGAAAATCTGTCCCCTTGGAGGCGAGACGGCGGACCAACAGCGGCGACAGGTCTGCAGAACTGACCACCGGGCGCCACACTGCCCCGTCCCGGACGCTCAGCCGTCGGCTGCGATCGCCTCGCGCACCCTGCGTTGATATTCCTCCAGCGCGTCACTCACCCGCACGGGATAAGGGGGTTCCGCCTTCGCGAGGGCGCGGACCGCCTGCGGCAGTCCGGCCACCGACGCGGCTGCATGTTTGCGCAGGCGATCGAGGTCCCGCTCGTGGGTTTCCAGGCGTTTGCCGTCCTCCATCACCTTTGACAGCAGCGGGTCACCCGGCCGTTCCTCATCGCAGCGCCCGATCACGTCCCCGGTGAAGATGCCGTCGCGCTGTTCGCGAAACACCTGCTTGCGCCCGGGCAGGATGGGCTTGCCCGACGACAGCTTCAACCGGCCCTTCCCGGCGTATTCCGCAAGCTTGTAGGCGATGTCGAGATCGGGAACGTCACTGGAGATTCCCATGCTCGTGCCCACACCGAAACCGTCGATCGGAGCCCCCGCAGAGACCAGGCGCTGGATCGCGTGTTCGTCCAGTCCACCGCTGGCGAAGACCTCGACGCCCTCCAGCCCTGCAGAATCCAGGATGCGCCGGGACTCCCGGGACAATGCATCCAGATCGCCGGAGTCCAGCCGCACCGCACTGACGCGGAATTTTTCGCCGAGTCGTTCCTGCAGATCCACGACCCGCCGGACCCCATCCAGCGTGTCATAGGTGTCGACCAGCAGCACGGTGTCCGGGTACAGGCGGGCAAAGGCATCGAAGGCCTCGCGCTCCGTGTCGTGCGCCTGGATGTAGCTGTGCGCCATCGTCCCCCGCACGGGAACGCCGTAGATCCGGCCCGCGAGCACGTTGGAGGTTCCCGCGACACCGGCAATGTGAAACGCCCGGGCGCCCTTGATCGCGGCGTCGATGCCGTGGATGCGTCGGGCGCCGAAGTCGAGCACCGGACGACCCGCCGCCGCGCTTACCAGCCGCGCGGCCTTCGTGGCCAGAACGGTCTGCACGTGGATCTGGTTCATCACCAGGGTCTCGACGAGTTGCGCCTCCGGCAGTGGCGCGACGACCTCGAGGATCGGCTCGTTGGCGAACACCGGTGTGCCTTCCTTCACCGCGTACACGTCACCGGTGAAACGCAGGTCTGCAAGCCAGCCCAGGAACCGGTCGGAGAAGGGACCGAGCGATGCCAGATACTCGAGATCCTTCTGCTCGAAGCGAAGATCCTCCAGCTGACCGAGCAGCGAATCGAGTCCGCAGGCCAGAAGGTAGTTGCGCCCTGGCGGCACCTTGCGCACGAACAGGCTGAACACTGCCGGGTCGTGCATGCTCTCCTCGAGGTAGGCCTGCAGCATCGTGAGTTCGTAAAGGTCAGTGAACAGGGCCAGTTCCTGGTCACAGGCCGTCACCGGTGCCTGCGGGTCTGCGCGGTTCATGCGTTCATACCTCCGTGGCAGCCGTGTGTGAGCGACGGATCGCCAAAGCGGTTTCCGGGAAGCCCTGCGGCAATGGGATCCCGGCTCGTGCTTTCAGGGCAAGACCGGAAAATGGATTTGCCGCCTTCAGGCCGCGTCCCCGGAAACCGGCCGGATATCGAACTGCAGGAATTCCTCGACCTGCTTGAAGCGGTCCAGTAACTGCTTCTGGCGGTCGGCACCAAGAAACACCACCGCGATCTCGTAGCTGTAGCTGTCCTGGAACGGCAGATCGCTCAGGCGCATACCCTCTTCCACCAGAAGGTCCACGCGCGCCTCGGGGAAGGCCTCGGCGATCCGGTCGAGGTCCTCCTGGCTCGGTACCGCGTCGACCACCCCGTCCCCGATGCTGTCCTTGAACAGCCGCATCATGAACTTGCCGGCCAGCTTGTGCGGTCCCTGGCGATAGGGCGGTTCCGGCTTCCGGCCCAGCGCCAGATCCATCGCCACCTTCTGGTTGGTCTCACCATCAACCATCAGGAACAGCGGCGAGTGGGATTTCGAAATACGTGGATTGATCTCCAGCAACCAGACGCGATCGTTCTTGTGGTCCCAGAAGAACTCGATGTTGAAGGGCGCACCGTCGTAGTCAATGGCACGAATCAGCTTGCGCGCGGCCTCGATCATGCGCGCCTGGACCCGGCGCGGAAGCTTCGAGGGGTACTGGTAACGCGAGAAGCTCGAACGGTGCTTGCCGGACCGTATCGAGTCCACCACACCGAAGACCTGCACCGCCCCCTCCCAGGCAAAGCCCTCGATGGTGGCCTGTACCCCCGTCGAGATGATCTCCTCAGCGATGCAGTGGTAGCCGTCGATCTCGGCAATCTCCGGTGGCAGATCGACGTGGGCCAGGAACTCGTTGAATGGGCGTCCGACCACGCCGATATTCTCGCGGATCTCGGGAATCACCTTCTCCAGAGCCTCCGCAGAGTCGATGTAGAACCCCAGAAACGAGGAGTGCGCCTTCACCGGCTTGATCCAGAACGGGTAGCGGATTTCTATCTGTCCGACGGGGTCTTCGCCGAAGGGGTCGATCGCCTGAAAGCTCGGAATCATTTCCCCGAGCGCCTTTTTCTGCTCCTTGCGGGACCAGTATTTGTGCTCGCAACGGGTGACCGCCTCGAGGGAAGGACCCGGCAGCCCGGCATCCCGGGCGAAAAGCGGGACGCAAACGGTGGTCGGAAAATCCCAGAATCCCATCACCGCATCCGCACCGCCGGACACCGAGGCAAAGACCTCCGGCGCCCGTTTCCTCAATTCGTCGATCGACGGATAGGTGCCGCTCTTCGGGCGCACCACCTCTGTGTACTCGAACAAACGGTGGAAGCGGTACTCCTCGTCGCCTTCGATGGTCTCGAGCAGTTCCCGGTTGAAGCCGTCGAGCCCCATCACAAAGATGTTCTTCATCTGCCACACTCCTTTGTTCTGGCCGCAAGTCGCCTGGTGGGCCATGCGGGAAGTCGGGTAACGACGAAGCAGCCGGATATCCCGGAACAACCCGGATCAGTGCGGGAACGGCCACCCTGTTTCAGGCGTGCCCAATCCAGCGCCGGCCAATCTGGGACCGCGATCTGACCCCGAACTTTCCGCATCGCCCACCAGCCTCTTTCATTGAGGCAACCAGGGCGGTTCCATGTTCCGGGCAAAACACAGCGAACGCGCCAGCCCGTTGCCCGAACCCGCGTCGAACGCAATTGCCCGCGATGTCACCCCGCCTTGCCGCCCTTGTCATTGAGTATAGAGAGCGCAAGCCCCGCCCTCACCCCGGTCCCGGCCCTTGGCCCTTGCCGGTAGCGTCTGCGGGCGGCCCCGGCGTCGAACCGGCCCGTGCCGAGCCTGGAGATAACGACCAACGACCCTGACCGCGGGCGGGTCAACAGCGGTGACCGCCGAGTTGAACGATAATGAAGCTCGCGGGAAAGACGTGCCCGCCGCGATAACGGGACTGCTGCCCCGGACCCTGATGACCCAAACCCCGCAACCACCGCCGACAGACGCGATGCGCGCCCTACCGCCACGTCCTCCCATTGCTGCCCCAAGGCGCTCCAGCCGCGCCGCAGGCATGATCCCGCTGCTGCTGGTAATGCTCGCGCTGTCCCCACTTGGCGCCCCGCATCCAGCCGATGCGCAGGGCGGACTCTGGCCGGGAAATACCCCTTCTCTGTGCACGTTGCCGATCACCTACACGATCGGCGACGTGGATCCGCGCTTCGAGATCGACGTGGCAGACTTCGGGTCTCTGGTAAGGGAGGCGGCGGCATTGTGGGACCGTGAGATCGCTGGTACGGCCTTCGTGGCGGCGCCGCGCGGGGAACTCTTGATCGAGCTTGCATTCGATGAGCGTCAGGAACGCTGGCAGGCGCGTCAGGAAGCGGAAGCGTCGCTAGCGGTACTGCGCGAGCGTTACGAGGGGCTGCTTGCCGAACTGGACGGACATCGCAGCGCGCTCCGGGAGGTGCGGGAGCATCATGACCGCCTGGCGGCCGCCTACCGCCTGCGTCGCGAAAACCTTGCGGCGTCATCCCGCTTCCGTCACGGCGCTCACGGGTCCCGTGCCGGCGACGAACTGCAACAGCTCCTCGAGGAACTCCGGAAGCTCGCTGATGCGGAGGAGCGCGCACGCGAGCGCTTCAACGCGTCACTGTCAGATGTCCGCTCCGCTGCCGATGAGCTCGACGACAAGGTCGCGCACCTGAACGAGAAGTTCAGCCAGGACCGCGGTTTCGACAAGGCTCTGTTCACCTTCGTCCACCGCCGCGGGATCAGCCGGCGCAGCATCACGGTGTTCCAGTTCGACGACCGTGCCGACCTGCGCCAGGTCCTGGCGCACGAGCTTGGTCACGCACTGGGCATCAACCACGTGGCCGACCCCGCGGCCCTGATGTTCTACCGCGTGACCAGCGAGAACCGGGGACTCACGCGCCTTGCCGAGGCTGACCGCGAGGCCCTGGAGCGCGCGTGCGCGGGCACCAGTGCGCTGCACGATTCGCGGCGATGACTCCTTGCCGGGGGTCTGGCGGGTCGCCGGGCATTGCCGCCGTCTACCCCGGGTGGTGGGTACGCCCCGGGTCGCGACAGCAGGCGTGAAAGCTGGGTGCAGACCGGAATGACGGGGTCCGGCAGATCACCGAAGTGGCAGAACGCCTGGCGGGAGCGGATCATGTTCGCGCTGGCGCTGATCCTGCTTGCAAACCTCGCACTGGTGCTCCCCCACAGCATCGCGGCCGAGAACGTTGCGGCAACAATTTGGGAGGTCGATGCGGTCCGCTGGATCGTGCTCGGACTGTGGATCGCGATCGTGCTGGACGGAATCCTGGGATTCGTCTCCTCCGTACGCAATCGAAGACCGGGCGCGCTCGCGCGGTTCCTGCTGGTGGCGGCACTGCCACCTTTTCGCCTCGCCGTTTCACCACAGTCGGCGCCCCGGTGGATCTGGCTCCCTTTCACCGGCTGGCGCCGACACGGGCCCGGGCTGTTCCGCCGGCTCGAACTGCGCTTCGCGATTCCGATGCTCATGGTGGCCGTTCTGATCATCCCGGTGATCGGGGTGGAGCTCCTGTTCGCCGACGAACTGGCCCGGGATCCGCGGCTGGCCGCCGCATTGCACGGCGTGACCTCGCTGATCTGGATCGCCTTCACGACCGAATTCATCCTGATGATCACGGTTGCGCAGAAAAAGCTGCAGTACGCGCGGGAGCACTGGATCAACCTGCTGATTATCCTGCTGCCGCTGGTCGCATTCCTCCGGATGCTGTTCCTGATCAAGGCCCTGCGGGCGGCCAAGATGAGCCAGGCGGTACAGACGGTCCGGCTGCGGGTGGTCCTGACCCGGGCCCACCGCATCGCAATGCTGCTCAATCTGCTCGAAAGGCTGCTGGTCCTGAAGCCGCGCCTTTACCTGAAGATCCTGCGCGGCCGTGAAGAACGAAGCCTGCGTGAACTCTCCGACATCCGCACCCGGATCCGCGAGATGGAGATGCGCATCGCCCGGCAGGAACGCAAGACCGGAGACTGAAGTCCAAATCGCTTCCGAAGGCCAGACCACCTGACCGACCCTCCACCCCCGGGTGCTCCTCAGGCGAGATCAGCTCGCCTTGCCTCCTGGATCTGCTCCCGGCTGATGTCCAGGGCCTTCATGCGCGACGAGAGCGTCGTGGGGGGAATGCCCATCAACTCCGCCGCGCCTCCCTTGCCAAAGACCTTTCCGTTGCAGGCCTCGAGCGCGACCAGGATATTCTCGCGATCGCGCTGACGGCGCTGCGATTCGGTAAGGATTGCGTCGCTGGGACACTCCGTTGATGTGCAGTCATGCTGGTACGCAGGGCTCTCGCGGGACTTTCTTCGAACCGGCAGTTCGAGTCTGAGGCGGCCGCCGTGCCCGAGGATCACCGCCCGTTCAATGACGTTCTCCAACTCCCGCACATTGCCGGGCCAGTCGTAGGCAAGAAGCGATCGCAGATCACCCTGGGTCAGCCTTACACCCGTCTTCTTCGCTCGTCTGCAGGACCGCTTCACGAATTCGGCGGCCAGTGGGGCGATGTCGTCCGGACGCTCGCGGAGCGGTACCGACTGGATCGGAAACACGTTCAGCCGGAAGAAGAGGTCCTGACGGAAACGCCCTCGCCGGACGTCTTCTTCGAGGTCACGGTTTGTCGCGGCGATCACGCGGACATCGACGCGGCGGGTGTGCTCCTCCCCGACCCGTTCGACCTGGCCATCCTGCAGCACACGCAGCAGCTTGCCCTGCAATTCGGGCGGAATCTCTCCGATCTCGTCGAGAAACAGAGTGCCCCCGTCCGCGAGCTCGAAACGACCGACACGGTCCCGGGTTGCCCCGGTGAACGCGCCACGCACATGGCCGAAGAACTCGCTTTCGAAGAGCTCCCGCGGGATCGCGGCGCAATTGACCCGGATCAGGGGACGTTCCGACCGTGCGCTGGCCGAGTGGATCGCATGCGCGATCAACTCCTTTCCGGTACCGGACTCGCCAACGACGAGCACGCTGGCTTCCGTCGGTGCGACCAGTTCGATCTGCTCGATCACCTTGCGGATCGGTGCGCTGGTGCCAATGATCCCGTCGAAGGCGCATTCGGATCGGATCTCCTCCTGCAGATACGCGTTTTCCATCTCCAGGCGTTCGCGTAGCTGGTTGACCTCTGCCAGCGCGCCGCGCAGGCGCTCCTCGGCCTCCCGCCGGGGGGTGATGTCCCGAAAGACCACCACGGCCCCGATCAGAACCCCCCGATCCCGGATCGGGGTGCTGGTGTATTCCACGAACACCGGCCTGCCGTCCTTGCGCCAGAAGACCTCGCTGTCGACGCGGTGCACCGTTCCGTCGCGGAACGCGGCATAGATCGGGCAATCCTCTTCGGGATAGTGCCTGCCGTCGTGGTGCGTGTGGTGCACCAGATCGTGCATCGTCTTTCCAACCATCTCGGCCGCCGTCCAGCCCAGGACCCGCTCCGCGGCGGGATTTACGAAGGTGGTCACCCCGTCGGCGTTTACACCGTAGATACCTTCCCCGGCTGCGCTGAGGATGAGCCGGTTCTCACGCTCCAGATCGCGGAAGAACTGCTCGGCATCCCGCCACCAGGCATCCCCGCGCCGGATGCGGTGTACCGCCTCACGCCGGGCACAGCGCATCCGCCGTGACTGCAGGTCATCGATGATGACGAAGATCAGCACCCTGGATCGCATCTCGACGCGTGTTGCCGAATACTCCAGAGCCTTTCTAGAGCCGTCGGGGCGCCGAAGCTCCAGCACCTCCGAGCGGGCATGTCCCCGTTCCAGGGTCTCCTCCGAGAACACCTGCAGATCCGCCAGTTGTCCCGGATGCAATCCGCTTGCCCTTCGGCCAATCAACTCATCCAGCGGAATCTCAAACAGCGTGGACGCGGCCATGTTGGCCTCCATGACCCGATCACCCCACGGGTCCAGCAGCATCATCGCCTCCGCGCCTTGCTCGAAAAGCTCCCGATAGGAGGCCTCCGCTCGCTGTCTCCGCGCGGGTTCACGGCCCCTGCCGTGCTCCACGAACTCTCGTGGTGCACGCCACGAAAGATCGTGGAGCACGAAATCCCGTGGTGTAGAAAGCCCGGTGCCCGAGGCCTGGTTTTTCCGCATTTTCATGATCTTGCAGATCCCGTTCAGTGGTTGGCATGGCAGGTGCTTCCGCACTACACGAGGCGCCATGGCGTACTCGGAAAAGAATTGCAGCTGGATTTCGCCCCAATGTGGTGCCGACGGTGCCCCGTGGGTCTATTCCAGAGCGCTTCGCCGTAACGCAGCACATGCCGTGCCAACCCGATGGCCGGTTCGCGAACCCATCACCGGAGCCAGACCATGACGACCAAGAGCCTGCAGAACCCCTTCGACCCAGACAGCGACCTAATGCACAGCCACGCCGATGAGGCCCGGGAGCATGGCGCAGAGGGCCATGTCTGCGGACCCGGCTGTCTGCATCACCATACCCGCATCGATGGTGAGGATGTGCCCCTTGAGATGGCGCACTACCACACCCCGACCGAGCCGGCGATGGATCAGGAGGCGATGATCGATCGCGCGGTCGAAAGCGCGGTGGTACGCGCCGTGTTCAACCACAGCGAGGTGGACCGGCGCCGGTTCCTGAAACTGATCGGGGGAGCGACTTTTGCTGCTGCGCTCGGCAGCATCTTCCCGCTCGATGCCCTGAAGGCCGCAGTGAAGGACAGCGTGGGCCCACTGGAAAAGACCAAGCTGAAGGTCGGCTTCGTGCCGATCACCTGCGCTACGCCGATCATCATGGCCCACCCGATGGGCTTCTACGAGCGCTACGGTCTCGACGTCGACGTCATCAAGACGGCCGGCTGGGCGGTCTCCCGCGACATGTCGCTGAACCGCGAATACGACGCTTCCCACATGCTGTCGCCGATGCCCCTCGCGATGAGCCTCGGACTCGGGTCCACTGCCGAGCCCTTCATTATGCCCGCGGTCGAGAACATCAACGGGCAGGCGATCACCCTGCACAACAAGCACAAGGACAAGCGGGATCCGAGCCAGTGGAAGGGCTTCCGTTTCGGTGTGCCCTTCGAATACTCGATGCACAACTTCCTGCTCCGCTACTACGTGGCCGAGCACGGTCTGGACCCGGATCAGGACATCCAGATCCGTGTGGTCCCGCCACCGGAGATGGTTGCGAACCTGCGCGCCGAGAACCTCGACGGCTATCTGGCGCCCGACCCCTTCAATCAGCGCGCGGTGTGGGAGCGCATCGGCTTCATTCATCTGCTGACCAAGGAAATCTGGGAAGGACACCCCTGCTGCGCATTCGCCTGCTCGCGGGAGTTCGCCGAAACGAATCCGAATACCTATGGCGCCCTGTTCCGGGCCATCGTTGATGCCACGCAGTACGCCTCCGATCCGGAGAACCGCGGCGAGATCTCGGAGGCCATCGCCCCGACCGCGTACCTCAACCAGCCGGTACCGGTACTGCAGCAGGTCCTGACCGGACGCTTCGCCGACGGTCTCGGCAATATCGTCGATGAACCCCAGCGCATCGACTTCGATCCCTTCCCCTGGCACTCCATGGCCGTCTGGATCCTGACCCAGATGAAGCGCTGGGGCTACCTGCGCCGGGACATCGACTACAACGGTGTCGCGGAGCAGGTCTTCCTGGCCACCGAGTGCGGCGAGATCATGCGCGAACTCGGATACGAACCACCGGAGAAGACCTACAAGAACTTCACGGTGATGGGCAAGGTGTTCGACTACACCGACCCCGAGGGCTACCTCAACAGCTTCGCGATTCGCAGGACCTGATGATGGCAGGCCTGAAAACACGCGCGGCGATCCTGTCGGTCCTGTTTCTCGTGGTGTTCCTGGGGGCGTGGCAACTGGCCACGGCGCCCCCCGGGGCTCCCGAACGCGAGCTGACCGAGTACGAGATCATGATGGGCCTGGGTGCCGGGTCCGGGGCCGGCATGCCGCGCCCACCGAGGTCTTCAGCCTGGCCTGGGAGGAACTGTCACGCCCTTTCCACGACAGTGGTCCGAACGACAAGGGCATCGGCCTGCAGCTGTTGTACTCCGTAGGCCGTGTGCTGGCCGGCTTCGCGCTGGCGGTGGTCGTCGCGGTGCCGATCGGGTTTCTGATCGGCATGTCCCCGGTGCTGAACAACGCCCTCAATCCATACATCCAGGTCCTGAAGCCGATCTCGCCACTGGCCTGGATGCCACTCGCCCTGTTCACGATCAAGGACGCGGCGACATCCGCGATCTTCGTGATCTTCATCTGTTCGATCTGGCCCATGCTGGTGAACACGGCCTTCGGGGTGGCATCCGTGAAGCGTGACTGGCTGAACGTCGCGCGCACGCTGGAGCTGTCCAGCATTCGTACCGCCCTGTTCGTGATTCTTCCGGCCGCCGCCCCGACGATCCTCACCGGCATGCGGATCTCCATCGGCATCTCGTGGCTGGTCATCGTAGCCGCGGAAATGCTCGTCGGCGGCACCGGGATCGGTTACTACGTCTGGAACGAGTGGAACAACCTCGACATCGCGGCCGTGATCTTCGCCATCATCATGATCGGTATCGTCGGCATGCTCCTCGATGCGGTCCTTGCCCAAGCCGGACACTTTCTGCGCTACCAGGAATAAGGAGACATTGAATGAGCCTGCACTTCATCGAGGTCGAGAACCTCGCCCGAGCATTCCCGCAGCCAGGGCGGCAACCGCCGCTCAAGGTCTTCGAGCACGTGAACTTCACGATCGAAAAGGGGGAATTCATCTGCGTGATCGGTCATTCCGGATGCGGAAAGTCGACCATCCTCAACATCCTGGCCGGCCTCGACGCCGCGAGCGACGGGGCCTTCGTGATGGATGGCAAGGAAGTCAGTGGACCGAGCCGGGACCGGGGCGTGATCTTTCAGAACCACAGCCTGCTTCCGTGGCTCTCGGCACTCGGAAACGTATCCTTTGCCGTGCGCGCCCGCTGGCCGGAATGGTCGCGGCGGCAGGTCCGCGAACACAGTCTGAGCTACCTGAAGATGGTCGGCCTGGCAGGGGCCGAGCACAAGAAGCCGTCAGAGCTGTCGGGCGGCATGCGTCAGCGCGTCGGGATCGCCCGGGCCTTCGCCATCGAACCCAAGCTCCTGTTGATGGACGAGCCGTTCGGTGCGCTCGATGCGCTGACCCGGGGCGTCATCCAGGACGAACTTCTGGAGATCTGGGGCCGCACTCACCAGACCGTGTTCATGATCACCCACGACGTGGATGAGGCCATCCTGCTCGCGGATCGCGTGATGCTGATGACCAACGGACCGGATGCGCGCATCGCCGAGTCCGTCGTCATCGACATTCCCCGCCCGCGCGATCGTTCCGCCATCCATCAGCACCCGGAGTACTACACGATCCGCAATCACCTCGTGGACTTTCTGATCACTCGCTCCAAATCCCTTCAGGGCCGAGTCGGCGGCCCCGGACAGCAGCCCCGCTCGGTCAACCCGGTCAGGGGGACCGGAGTCCCCGACCGAGGCGGCACACCCAGGGTTGTCGGCGGAACCGGATGACTATTGGATCACCGCCGGCCGATCACCCCGGGCCGCAATCACCCCGGACCGATCACCCGTCGAGCCTTGTCCACCTGCGAGACCATTCGACTTGTGTTTGCGGAAACAACCAGAGGGAACAACCCATGATGACCAAGATTGAAATGACGGAAACGATCCTGAAGGCCAAATTCGACAAGGGCTGCCGCTGGAGCGACATTGCAGAGGCCGCCGGAATGCACGAGGTCTACGTCACCTCGGCCTGCCTTGGGATGAATCACCTGGACGGTTCATCCGCAGAGCGCCTGTGTTCCTATCTCGGGCTGGACTCCGCGGTGTCCACGGCGCTCGAGGCCTTCCCGCACAAGACCTGGGACAAGGCCATCCCGACCGATCCTCTGATCTACCGCTTCTACGAGGCCGTGAACGTGTACGGAGACACCATGAAGGAACTCATTCACGAGAAGTTCGGTGACGGCATCATGAGCGCCATCGACTTCACCATGGATATCGAAAAGGTTCCGGATCCCAAGGGTGACCGGGTCAAGGTCACCTGGAACGGGAAGTTCCTCCCTTACAAGAGCTGGTAGCGCCCCTGACCAACGGGCACGCGATACTGCCTGAGGCCGCTCCCTGTCGCGCGCTCCCTGCAGGGAAGCGGCCTCCGGTCGGGCCCGACCACGGCCTGATCACCGGGG
>SL_5KL_010_SEDDRAFT_10000495_pt1 | contig 25220 bp, 30 predicted proteins | sample SodLakKL_010_SED_FD_9118 | JGI IMG/M metagenome (IMG submission 9118) | reverse complement strand
GGGTTATTATCAATTGCTTCAACAATACATCCTTTTTCTGCAAGCATTATTGCTGAAAAAGGATAAGGCCCGCAGCCAACCTGGAGAACACGCATACCCGGTTTGACTCCTGCAATTTTCATCTCTTTTTCCACAAGTTTTTGATAAAAAACCCTGTGATAAAGCCTGCCTAGGGTTGGGAAACTTGCACTAAAAAATTCCAAACCTTGAACTGCTTTCAATAATTTTTTATAAAATAGTTTTTTCCCTTTTTCATGCATTCATATTCCCTCCCCTAAAAAACTCTTTCTCTCAAATTTTTTTAACACCACAATCGCGGCCAATCCTGACCAGATAAGCGGAACCCAGAAAGTGATCATTCTTGAAAACAGAACAAGAGCCAGTCCTTCCTCCAGCAAAACCCCGTTCAAATTTAAGATTAACACCAGGATACCTTCAAATGTCCCAACCCCTCCAGGAGAAAGGGGCAACATGCTGACCAGATAAGCCAGGAAAGTAGCCAGGCTAACAAGGATAAAATTTAATTCCAGCCCAAGGAAATTACTAATCAGGAAAACTTTTACCGGATATAAACTCCAAATCACAATTGAAATTCCCAGCATTGGCAGTAGAGATATTTCTTTTCTGTTTTCTTTTACAGCAATAATAGTTTTTAGAGTAAAAGTTTTTAACTTTTTTAAAAGTCCATTTTTCCCTTCAAATGGAGTTCCAATTTTTCCCCGGAAAAAAATGTGGGTTAAGATAATAAGTACCCCCACCAAAAAGAAGAAAGCCCCATAAAACCATTGAGGAATTGAAAACCTGGAAAAGCCAGCTAAAAAAACAAGGAATAGGATTACAGTAAAGGGAATTAGAGAAATAAATTTCTGGGTTATAAAAACCCCTGTCAAATCTTCATAGCTTCGCCCGGTGATTTTTTTTAAAAGAAAAATCTTGGCTCCCTCCCCTCCAAGCTTAACCGAGGGGGTAACACTTTCCACAAAGCCTCCCGCAAGGTTAACAGAAAAAATATCGGCAAGAGAAACATTTTTTCTTTTTTTCCCAAGAAGGTAAAAAAGCTGATATGCCCCCAAAAAAAGAGTTAAAAGCTGGAGAGTAAGCATAAAAACCAGAAAAGATGGAGTAACTCCCTGCCAGACCTTCCATATTTCTTCCCAACCTGCCCTAATAACCAGGAACCCTATTAAAGAGATCCCAATTATGCCAAAGAATATTTTTTTAGACATTATTTTTTTCTCCCTTATAAAGGAGTGACTTCCCAAAAGTAATCATTGGCTGGCTCACCTCTCCCTGGGGCTTATACCCAACTGGGACAGGTTCATAGCTTGAATAAAAAATTTTCCTGGGAGCCCTCATTACCAGGCGGGCCCCTTTTGGAGCGGTTCCGAAAAAATTATTTAAAATTTCCTTTTTTGGTTCAACCTGAAGGGCTGTTACCACTACCGAATATTCAGAAAGGTCAATTGAAGCCCCATTTCCGAGCTTTAAAGTGATATTTCTCAATCCCCTTTTCTTTAAAAGGGTTTCAGCTTTTTCCAGAGCAACAGGATCAACATCCAGAGCAGTAACAGGGTTTCCAGTAATTTCCCTTAAAAAAATTGCGGTAAAGGGGATTGCTCCACAACCCAGGCTTAAAATTCTTTCTCCATGTTTAATTTCCGCCAGTTGTGCTTCCCTTTTTACAATTTTTTTATAAGGATATGAGTATATTTCTTGCATAATTGGACTGATGGTCCAGCCTTTTTCCAATAGTTGAACTGCTTTTGGAAGTGTTCCCACAGAATTTCCTCCTCTGAAAATGAAAATCATCCTCAATTAAATATTCTACCTCATTTCTTTTTTCCCTGCAAATAATTTTTTTTTCGAGGAAAATAAAAACCCCGCCTCAAAGCGGGGCTTTATTATTATTTCACTTTTTTTATTATCCGCAAACCCATGTGAACCCCATCAACTTCTCCATTACCTCCCCGCAAAAATTGAATAATACTCTTTTCTCCTCTACGGATAAGGCTTGCTTTATCAACTTTTACCGGGGTTAATTCCTGTTTTGTATTATTGAACTCAATAAATAGTTTATCCTTTTCTCTTGTTACTTCCACCTCTGCTCCTTCAGGAGAAATATATTTCCCAGGCCAGTCTTTAGTAGATTCTGGTAACGAAGAAAGGGGTGGAAAAGAAAACCTTTCTTCATCAATGGACAACCCCAGGGCGAGATTGATTAGAGCATTCCAAACTCGAGTAACAGGCATCTCAACCAGATTGATTAAAACGGTTCCAACAAGGTTCTTTTCTGGAATAAATCCCAGGTGGCTGGAAATCCCCTTCAAGCTTCCCCCGTGTTCAACAATAGTGGACCCCTTGTAATTGGGCTGAACCATAAAACCATAACCATAATATTTTTCTTCCGGCAAAGGAAAATAAGGGGATCCCATCCTCATTAATAAAGGCGAATTTAAGTAGGAATTTCCATACTTCAAAAGGTCTAAAACATTGGTTTTTAAATATCCTGCTCCAAGCATCGCCTCAGAATGATTCCATAGGGGAGCAGGGACAATATCATCATCAATTCGGGCATATAGCTGGGTTACATCATTCCATTCCTTAAGTTTTTCGGGGTCAAATGTAATTTTCTCCATCTTTTGGGGCTTAAAAATTTTTTCTTCCATAAATTTGGCCAGACTCATTCCGCTGACCCTTTCAACTATGGTTCCTAAAAGAGCATAGGCATCATTGGAATAACTAAATTGTTCTCCGGGAAGCCCAAGGGGTTCGGGTTGTTTTCTTTCCCAGAATTTCAGTAAATCATCACAGGTTTCTATTGGAGGCTCTTCAGTCCACTTTTCCCATTTTCCCTCTTCTTTTAATTTTTCTGCCGTTGGATCTCCTTCGATACTCTTAACCATAGCATACATTAAAGCAGGAGTTGGAGGAAGTCCAGCAGTATGGGTAAGAAAATGGTGAATATTTATTGCAGGAGTTATTTGCTCCCCCGCTTTAAATTCAGGCAAAAATTTTATTACCGGATCTCCCGTAGATAGCTTGCCTTCTTTTTCCAGGATCATAATTGCCAGGGCGGTAAAAGATTTGGTAATTGAAGCGATACCAAAGACAGTTTCTGGACTCACTTTCTTTTTTTCTTCCCGATTTTCATAGCCAAATCCCCTGGCATAAATTACTTCCCCGTCCTGAGCCAGGCCAACAGACATTCCCGGGATTTCAAACTCTTCCATAATTTTCCCTGCGAACTCTTCAAATTCATTTTCCCAATCATTTCTACGTGTTATCAACAAATTTTACCTCCTGTCTATTCAATTCTATACCCAAACCGGGTTTTTCAGGCAGGGTACAAAGGCCACCTTTTATTTCAATCCCTCCAATAATGGGATCAGAGCGCAAAAATCCGGGAGCATCAAGATCGGCCCTGGTAATATTAGGCGAACTTGCAACAAGATGAGCTGCCGCAGTTACCGATAACCTGCTTTCAATCATGCAACCCACCATACATTCAAGGCCGGCAGTTGAGGCTATTGCATCAATTTTCCGGGCCGCAAGAAGACCTCCGGCCTTCATAAGTTTAATGTTAATTAAATCAGCGGCGCCTGCTTTTATTACTTCAAGAGCATCTTTGGGAGAAAAAACCGTTTCATCGGCCATTATTGGGACCTTAACCCGGTCCCGGATAAAAGCCATTCCATCCAGATTACCTTTTAGGATAGGTTCTTCAACTAACTCAACATCAAATTTTTCCATCTCCTGAATAGCAGCTACAGCTTCTTTAATACCCCAGCCCTGATTAGCATCAATTCGAATTAATGCCCTACCATTAACTGCCCTGGAGACAGCAGCAATTCTTTTTACATCTTCTTTTCCATCCTGTCCAACTTTAACCTTTAAGGCCGTGTATCCTTTTTCCAAAAGAGGCTCAACTTTTTCAGCCATTATATCCGGCTCATCAATACTAATTGTATAATCACTTTCAAAAGAGTTGGCATTACCTCCCCACAAAATGTAAAGAGGCATTCTGTAAATTTTCCCCAGCAAATCGAAAAGGGCCATTTCTACAGCAACCTTGGCCGCTGGATTTCCTTTTAGAACTTTATCCATTAAGGAAGAAATCATCGAAATCTGGCGGGGATCCTTCCCCAGTAATAGTGGTCGTAGAAACTGAAGGATGCCCTGCAGGGTTGCCTCCTGAAAATCCCCCGTTACAATTGGCATGGGAGCAGCTTCTCCAAAACCAACCAGTCCACTATCCGTTTCAATCTCAACAACCACATTTTTTGCCTCCGTCACCGTTCCCAGGGCAATAGTAAAAGGTTCTTTCAATTCAAGGTTTAGATACCCAGCCCTTACCTCTCTTATTTCCAACTCAAAATCCTCCTAACTTTTTGATTTCAAAAAAATTCAAATATAATTAAACTTATTAAACAATTAATTATAAACCCCTCTTTTTTCCTGCATCGAAAAAAAGAAAGCCCCTGCCCTAAAACAGGGGTTATGGAAAAATTAAAAGGATGGTGGTGAAATAGCGAAAACAACAGTAACAATAATGTTATCAATATTTTCCCATTTATGAGGTTTCCCCGGCGGAATCCTTATGCTGTCACCGCTTTCTAACTCAAATACCCCATCTTCCAGATAAATTTTCGCCTTACCTTCAAGAACAAGTGCAGCTTCTTCCCCTTCGTGACTCATTAGGCTTTCTGTTGTTTCTTCTCCGGGGTTTAACCTCAGCAGAACCATTTGAATTTTTCCGCTTAAATTTGGGGAAAGTGATTCATATACAAATCCATGATTGGAGGGCATCATTAATTTTTTTCGCTGATCAGCCCTAACCACAAGATTTTCAACATTATCTTCATCTTCAAAAAAATTAACCAGAGGAACATCAAGGGCTTTAGCAATAATTCGCAGAGAATTAATCGATGGGTTAGCATTTCCTCTTTCAATCTGGCTTAACATAGAAGAAGTTAGTTTCGTTTTTTTTGCAAGTTCTTTTATAGTATACCCCTTTTGCCTTCTGTATTGTAAAATTTTCGAACCAATATCTATCTTTGCCATTCCTTACCTCCTTCCCAAAAAATCAAATAATAGGGTATTAAAACGCTTAATTCTTTTTATCTCCTGCGCCTTCTCCCTCTAATGTGCAGCCATATGTAACAGATCAAAAAACCAAGCAGAGCAGAAAGAAATAGCATTATTATCTGGGGAACTTCTACTTCCCAGAAAAGAAATTCTACATTTATTGGCTGAAAGTTCTGAACCAGAACTATAAAAAAAACGATTGCCAGAATAATAATTAAAACTCTCTTAAAATCCATACTCCCCCTCCTTTTCTTTTTTTACCTTATTTCCTCGGGGTAAGCCCGAGCATATGAACCAGGTATAATTCCAGGTACACCCAGTTCACAGGCCGCGTTTAAGACCCAGTTAGGATCCCGCAAAAGAGCCCTGCCTAAAGCAACAAGATCTGTCCGGCCATTTCCAACCCACTCCTCTGCCATCCCCGGATCTTTTAAAAGGCCACAGGCAATTACAGGAACGCCCAATTCTTCTTTAAATTTTTGCGCATAGGGAACCTGATATCCTGGCCAGACTCTAGGAGGGGAAGGTCCTGCCCCTCCAGAACTTACATCCAGAATATCAACTCCAGCTTCAACAAAAGCTTTAGCCGCATCCAACATATCCGAAAAGGAATATCCCCCTTTTATGTATTCCACAGCAGATATTCTAACCATCAATAGTATTTCGGAAGGTAAAATTTCTTTTATTTCTCTAATTATCTCAAGGGGAAAGCGAAGGCGATTTTCCAAACTTCCCCCATATTTGTCCCTTCGCTTATTGGAATAGGGTGAGAGAAACTGGTGGATTAAATAACCATGTGCCCCGTGTAATTCAATAATATCATACCCAGCAGCACAGGCCCTTTCTGCTCCTTTTTTAAAGGAATGGATTACATCCTTAATTTCCTTTTCTCCCATTTCTATAGGGTTGGGAAACTCATCCGAAAAAGCAATTCCACTCGGGCCTATTATATCCCTTGTGCCAGGTCTGGCTTTTCTCCCCCCATGGCCCAGTTGTATGGCCACCTTGCTTCCAAAATTTTGGAGAAGAGTAACCATTTTCCCCAGAGGTTCAATGTGGGTATCATCCCAGATTCCAAGATCTTTTGGGCTCAATCTTCCCCTTTTTTCAACGGCAGTTGCTTCCTGAATAATTAGGCCAACCTTCCCAATTGCCCGGGCCCCATAATGCGAGTAGTGCCAGGGGGTCGGAAAGCCCTCTTCTCCAGAACAGTACATACACATAGGAGCCATAACAACCCTATTAGAAAGGTCAAGGCTTTTAAAGGAAAAAGAACTGAAAATTTCAGACAAAACATTTCCTCCTCATTTATTTTCTTTCCCTTATTAAGTTTTTCTACTTTATTCCCAAATTCCCTCTATTTTAGAACCCTATTCCCACCGAAAATCGCACTCCAAAACCCGATGTCCTTAAATCAGGTCCGCAGGGAGAAATATANTTATNATCTAAATCCTGCCATCTGTTTAAAGGAGTTGCAAACCTTCCTATCCCCTCAATTGAAATGGTCATTCCGTGTTCCTGGCGGAGATAATATTTTATCCCGGGTAAAACTTCAATAAAAAGCCCCGCAGAGCTAAGAAATTCATCACAGGCTTGAACCAGGCCCATTGAAATCCCCGCTCTCCCACCAATAGTTCCGTAAAGGCTCCCGGGATTTAAGGGGAATTCCCTGATATGTTCCCCTCCCACATCAAAAAGAAAAGCCCCACCGACTCCTGCAAAGCCAAATGAAATGTTGCTTGAGTGAGAAAAAGGAACCTCGCTCCCAACTTTTAAACCAAAAACATTAAGACGCCCTGTCCTTTCGTCAACGCTGATCCCCGTATTGCTATACCAAAGGCTGAGAGTTAAGCGAGACCTGGAAACAATTTCTTCTAAAACGTTTTCCCTGGTTATATCTTTTTTTGCATAGATTGCCTGGCCCCTTGAAATATCCCTGCCTACCTCGGTTACTTCCAGCAAGCCGATCTGCTCGTACCTTGCCTGGCCACTAAATTCATCCTCGACTCTTTCTAGTATTTTAAAGCGGTCTCCCTTCCGGACCCCTAAATCCCTGCCTCCAAAAAAGACAATATCTTCTCCATCCACTTCCTGGATAGCACTGGTTAGCAAAAATTCTTTTTTAATTTGATTAACAAAGGAAGAAGAAAAGCAATTTCCCAGGGCCTGAAAAAGGGCACTTTCCCGATCCCCGTGGGAAGAAGAGCCCCGGCCGGAAATAAAAGACAATTCTCTCCCGGTAATAGAATCATAAATCCTGATTGTTACTTCTGCTTCAGCCCGGTATCTTCTTTGATTGGAATCCCAGTAAGCTTCAAGGTTTTCAATACTACCGGCAAACAGGAGATCTACTCCTGTTATTTCACCAATCCTTTTAACTTCCTCTCTTTCCAACCTGGAATAATACCTGATTCTATACCTATCCAGGACCCTATCCATCTCCCTTGGGAGCATAACCTCAAAACGACCTATATCTATTAATATATCCAGGATTTTTTCCCTGGAAAAATCCAAGTATCGAGAGTGGTACCTTCCTTCGAACGCCAATACCCCGGCTTTTTGAGCAGAAACCTGGTTCTCAGGAATAATTTCAAAAACTATGAAAAGAAAACACAATACCAGAAAGAAAACCCCTATCTTTGATTTAATGGCCATCTTTTTTTCCCTCACCTTTTTTTGTTTTTCTATATCCTTTCCACATCTGCCAGACTGCTTCTTCATAACCCAAGCCTCCAACCCCTGTTCCAAGGCCGGGTATAGCAAGTTTTTTTATTTTCCCCTCAGCCCTTGCGGCTTCCAAAATAGCCTGCATGGCTTTCTCAACATTATCTGTTCGAGAAATTTCCCCCGGGAAGATCATAGTTGGGGCGGAAATAAACCAGGGAATTTGGGGATCATCTGTTGGTAAAGTAATAGCAGTTCCTATTGGAAGATGCCCCCCAAAACAATCTTCGATTTTTTTCTTCAACCTTTTCTCAATTCTGATCCCAAATCTTTCTCGAACCGCTAAATCAAGACCCCCACCCATATCCCCTTTTGAATTCCCAGGACTTGCAATGGCATCACAGGTAAGGTTACAGATATCTCCCTTAATTATTTCAAATCCTTTTTCCGCTCCGAACCTTTTCCTGAACTCATCTCCAAGTTTTTCATCTCTATAAACCAGAAGAATTTTCATTTAAAAATCCGCAAAAATCTCACCAAAATTTATACCCGCGATCTTTTTTCCAGAATAATTCTTTTTTATAGAAAGGGCTGCTTCTTGAAATTCGGGGCTTACCCCTCCATTATCCATGGCAACTCTGGCTTCGATAAAAGCTGCAAGTCGGTCGATTGCCCTAATAAGCTCTCCATCCCGCGGGTTAAAAACATCCTCATTATACTTTTGGCTGATTTCCCAGGCTGATTTAACTTCCTTTTGCTTACCCTCAAAAAAGATTATGTTGGAAAATTCATCCTGGGTAAACATTTTTACTTCTGGAATAAGTTCATCGGGTAATAAAGGATAAACATCTCTTTCCATCTGTTCAACTTCAATCTCCTTAATCAGCTCATCTAAACCTTCAATGGATTTTTTTATCGGGGAAATAATATCCCTTGTTAAAACCTCGGGGAGGTCATGAAAGAGCCCGGTGAAAAAATTGTTGTAACGACGGCGGGGGCATCCCCCAATTTCCATAGTTAATAGGTAAGCTAAAATTGCAACAAACAGGGAATGGCCAAGGACTGATGTTTTTGGAACCCGGTGCAGGTGGGACCAGCGCGCCTGGAATCGTAAATGCCCGCCTAGATCAATAAAGGAGCGAAATGATTGATTCTCCTCAAGTGCAATCATCCCTGGAAGGTCATTATATTTCTCCAGGCGTTCTCGGAAACTTTCTTTTATCTCTTCCATTTCAAAACCCTGAGGATTAAGGTTTTCAATTAAGGAAAATTCCCAGCGAGAGGCATAGTTGTGGGCAGCCTCCAGAACTTTTTTGGTGGAATCGTTCTCAGGTTTAAAAAGGTAATCTTTAAAGCGAGAAAAGAATCCTTTCCCAAGGGGAGTAAGGTAAGTCTCCATCTCTTTTATTACAAATTCATTCAACCTTAAATATTTATCTCGATCCCCTTTTATTTTATAAAATACCGGGGGTTTAATATCGGTAATAACAAGTCTTTGTAAAAGATCAAAAATCCCTCCCTCGATTAATCCCATCCAATTAAAATCCGGTTCCTTACTGGAAAACTGGCCAAGAAAATAAGCAACAATCATTTTATGGGCTTGTTTGTCCAGTTCAATTAATTCCATAGGCCGGAGTTTATCATTCCACCTTTGCATATAAGCGCCATCAAATATTTTTAAAATCAAGCTTTTTCTTAACATTCAATACCGACCCTTTCCATGGATTCTAAAAATTAAAAAAAAGAAAAAACAAAAGCAAAACTTGAATTAGCAGGATTAATTCCCACTTTTTTTGTAAGCCCCGGGTTTTCTTTTCCTGTATATTCAAATTTTTTTCTATAAAAACTATTCTCTCCAATATATCTATATTATTCCCCTTCTTAGTTTTTGATACCTGCTCAAGATCCTTTTGGAAATGATTAATTAATTTTTCCATTTCCTTTATTTTCCTATCCCAGGTTCTCATTTTTCCCCTTAAATCATTAAGTGTCAATCTAAATTCTTCCTGTAAATCCTCAAGTTCATCCACGATTATTTCCTCCTAAACTCTTTGCAATCTCTTCTGCCCAGCTCTGCATGCAAAACAAGGCAAATTTTTTCCGTCTTTTGGGATTTAAGAAAAGATATCCGCAAGAAGCAAGATAAGTCTTTTTTTTCAACTTTCCAAATACTTTTAAAGCATTTTCCTCGTCAATCAATATAAGTTGGCTCAGAACATCTCTTGCTCCCATATTATCCCCATTTTTTTGGAGTTGTAAAATACAGGATAAAAAGAACTTTAAATCCTCTCCGGTTCTTTGGTCTATCAATCCCCTGGTAAAAAGAGCCCCCGGATTTTGAGGATCTTCCTTAAGCTTTTCAAAAGCCATTTCCTCTAACTCGTTAACCCTTCCTTTGCTTTTTAAACTTTCCAGTTTTTCCAACAGCTCAAAAACAGGAAATTCTTCCTCATCAAACAATCTAAAGATCTTTTCCTTTTCTGCCTTTTTATTATTTTGTGCTTTTATAGTTTGGGCTTCGGAAGAGAAAAGAGTTTCCTGATCGCAAAAACCACATCTTGATTCTGGTTCTACTTTTTGACCCATATATTCTAGGAGGATTGAACGCCGGCATCTTGTTTTTTCCAGAGCATATTTCTCCACCATACCCAGGGCCGCATATTTCCGCCTTTTTACTTTATAATCCTGAAGGTTAAAACCTGAAATCAGTTCTTCTTTTTTGCCCAATCCTTTCTCTGATCCTTTCTCCACCCGGAATTCAAGTGTTTTTTCTGCAAAACTTTTAATAAAATAATTTTTTATTAAATTTGCCTCCTGGAGAAAAAGAAAGTACCTTTGAAAAAATATTTGCTTATCTTCTTCCAGGAAAAAACTAATTTCTCTTCCCTGCCTACGGGTTATTTCCTTAATTAAAAACAGGAGGTTATCTTCATGTTTTTCAGGCTTCAAATGCTGATTTTCAATAAAATTGGCCTGAACTCCAAAATCGCACAATTCTCCTGAATGGAAAAAACAACTCCACTTCCCCGAACAAGGGGGTTCCAGTTTTCCATTGGTTTTCAAATTCTTTTTGCATTTTTTCTTCCTGGGTTTATACAATAAAACAGAGAGAGTTCTTTGCCGGTTTCGCCCTCCCCTACCCAACTCCTGGAAGTAAGCCTCCAGGGATCCGGGAGCAAAAAAATGGATTGTGTAATTAATATCCGGCTTATCTATTCCCATACCAAAAGCCTTTGTTGAAACCAGGATTGGAATCTTGTTATCCAGAAAACTGGCCTGAACTTCTTTTTTTTCTTTTTCTTTTAAGGCCCCGTGATAAAACATAACACAAAAGCCACTGTCCTCAAGATTATCCTTTAACCATTCAGTACTTGCCTCCTTTGTATTTTCCCCACGGGCCCGGGCAAAAGGCGTAAAAATCACCCCAGCTTTTTCTTTCACAACATTCTCTTTTTCTTTCCAAAAAAAATCCGGGATCCTTTCTTCCAAAATTTTTTGCAAAGCCGAAAAACGGTTTTCTCCTTCTGAAAGCAATTTTACCTCAAGGGCAATTTCCGGGCGATCGAGATTCTTTGTTTCAATAATATCCTTTTTCCCTAAACTAAATCTTTTCTTTAAATCATTTTTCACTCTCCCCGGAGCAGTAGCCGTTAAACCCATTAAACCCTTATTATTCCTCTGGGGCCCACTAACCAGTTGAAGGTAAGCCGGGCGAAAATCATGTCCCCACTCGGAAACACAATGAATTTCATCTATTATCAAAAATCCCTGCCGGTTCCTTCCTCTTTTCTGTAAAAACTCCCGGATTTTTTCCTGCTGTAATCTTTCGGGAGAAAGATAAATTATTTTCAAAAACCCCTTGTCCCATCTCTCCATCACTCTTTTTTTTGTGGGTGATGATTGAGAACTATCAAGAAAATCCACACAAAACCCTTTTCCTGATTTTTTTAAATTGGATACCTGATCATAGATTAGGGATTTTATAGGAGNAACNACAATGGANGTCCCTNNAGATAAAAGGGCGGGAAGTTGAAAACAAACCGATTTCCCCGCTCCAGTTGGCATTATTCCCAAAACCTTCTTCCTTTCTAACCCCCTTTTGATTATTGAATACTGGTCGTTTTTTAGTTCATTAAAACCCCATAATCTTAAAACAATTTTATCCAGGATTCTTTTCTCCAAAAACCTCCCGGAAATTCCACCTTTTTCAGGAAAAAACTCCTCATCCCAATATTTTTTGTGGATAAAAAACCGAACCTCAGCCAAATTCTCTCGGGAGGGTTGAAATACTTCTCCGTACCCCATTTCAATCATTTCTTTCTTTTGTTCGGGTTCAACCCTGCAAAACACATAAAGATCAGCAAAAACCCGAAAAAATTCTTTTTGGGGCTGAACTCCACCAATGATTAAGGATTTCTCCTTTGATTTTTTTATTTCTTTCAAGTTAAAACAACGTTTAACAATTCTTGTGTCGGGGGTTTTACCAGAAATTTTGGCCAGGTTTTTTCCCAACTCAATTAAATCCTGAACTCCCTCAAAAATTAATCCATCCAATTCATCAAAAACAAGATTTGTTTTTTTTATTATCCTCAGGAGCAGAGACTGCAAATCCCTTTGCCATTTATTCCTGAAGTATTGGGGAACTGTACCATTGATGATAGTAAAAATCAAATTTTTGTCCAATAAAAACACCTCTTGTTTATTTTTCTATAATTGGAATTTTTTTCCTTCTACTCCCAGAAAAAAACCCACCCGAAGGTGGGTTACCTGCCCCGTTCTAAATCCGAAAGAATTTTTTCCAAATACCACTGTTCACTTTTTCCGGGGTATTTTTTCTTTAATCTACCTTTCATATCCCTAATATATTCATCTGCTCGCGATTCACTTACCCTCATTTTTTTCTGTATCTGCTGTTGTAATTGGCCCTTTTTCCTTTTTTCCTTTTGCCCGGGGGACAAAAATACCAGGGCCAGGATTACAATTATTACAATTACCAAAATCCATACCATTATATTGTCACCACCTGTTTTGCTTTTGCCAAAAGATCAGTGATTGTTGTCATGTTGGAAATTTTAGCCAATAGGGGTTTTTCCTTCAATCCATAATAATCCAGGCAGGTTCCACAGGCCAGGATTTCAGTCCCGCTGGCTGAAAGCTTTTCCAATGACTGGGAAATCTCCGATCCTTCCAGGGCTAAAAAAACTCCCCTGTTCATGAAAATAACTATATCTGGGGGGGGTTCTTTTTCGGCAATTGAAAAAATAAAGTTGTGCATTAAAACTTTTCCGAGTTCTTCCTCCCCGCTTCCGAGTTTATCCCCGGTACAAAAGATTATATTTTTACCCAAAAACCTCAACTCCCCAAAGCATCTTAGTTGGATTATTCACCTAAAACTATTTTATTTACCCCCGGTTTTTTATCAGGTTAAGGACCTCTTCAGCATGACCTTCCACCTTAACATTCCGATATTCTTTTATTATTTTTCCTTCTTCATCTATTACAAAAGTACTGCGGATGGTCCCTCCTTTTTCATTTATAATCCCATATTGCTCCAGAACTTTCTTTTCCGTGTCGGAAAGAAGGACAAAAGGCAAATCATATTTATCTTTAAAGTTATGGTGTGATTTCATACCATCCTTGCTAACACCTAAAACAACGGTATCCAGCTCTTCCAGAGCCTGATGCCTGTCTCGAAAGGAGACGGCTTCTTTTGTTCAGCCCCCTGTATTATCTTTGGGGTAAAAATATAAAACAATTTTTCTTCCCCGGTAATCTTTTAAACTGTGATCTTTTCCATCCGTTCCGGGTAAAGAAAAATCAGGTGCAGCTTTTCCTTCTAAAATCATAAGCCAAACCCCCTTTAGCTTTTTAATTAAATAATGCTTCTCTAAAAAAACCCATAATCCTTCAGTCAAAAATTCTTTTAAAGTTCCAGAAAAGAAGGGACAACCTTTTCCTTCTCGAAGTTTTTTAATATTAAAGAGCAGGGCGGTGGAAGCTTTGAAACCAGTAGCCGATTTACATACCCATACTGTTGCCTGTGGCCACGGATTTAGTACAGTAAGAGAAAATGTCCTTGCTGCAAAAAAAGCAGGGCTGCTTGTCCTCGGAATAACAGAACACGGTCCCACAATTCCCGGAGGCCCCCATCATTATTTACTGGGAGCAATGCTCCAGATACCATCCCAGGTAGATAATATTCGTATCCTTCGAGGAGCAGAGTTAAACATCGTCGATATTCAGGGGCAGTTGGATTTAGATGAAAGAAGAATGAGCCGCCTGGAAATTGTTCTTGCAGCTTTTCATCCCGGAACTCCTTACAGGGGAAAATCCCAGGAAGAAAACACTATGGCCATATGTAATGCGATGGAAAACCCCTATCTGGATATTCTTGCCCACCCCGACAACCCGGAATATCCAGTTGATTTCAAAAAGGTAGTTAAAAAAGCTATTTCTGAAGATGTTTACCTGGAGGTAAATAATAATTCCTTAAATACAAACCACCCGGGGCGGAAAAATGGAAGGAAAAACTGCCTGGAATTTTTGAAAATAGGGAAAAAAGAAGGCCTTAAGATTGCCCTGGGAAGCGACGCTCATATTTCATTTTCTGTGGGAAAAATGCAGAAAGCAATCTCCCTTTTAGAAGAAATTAATTACCCAGAGGAACTAGTTCTTAACAGATCCCTTGAAACCATTGAAAGTTTTCTGGAAAAAAGGCTCCAAAGAATCAAGAAAAAATTGCAAAGGAAAAACCGAAGCCAAACCCAAAACAACACCTGAAAGGAGTTATCTTGATGGATCTTTCAATCCTTCCACAAAAGGTAAAAGGCTGGTTGATTGAGCTTGGTAAATACCAGGTGGAAAAACAACACCAGGACCTCAGAATTTCCACCAAGGAAAACCCCTCAGATATTGTAACTCAAATAGACAGGGAATCGGAAAATTGGTTGATAAAAAAAATAAAATCCTCTTTCCCTGAACACACCATTCTGGGAGAAGAGGGAGGTTTAATTGAAGGGAAATCAGATTACCGGTGGGTTATGGATCCTTTGGATGGAACCATGAATTATTCCCACGGGTTACCCCTTTTCGGCATTTCCCTGGCCCTGCAGAACAAAGAGGAAACGGTTTTTGGAGGAATCCACTTTCCCCGACTTGGAGAAACTTACCTGGCATTAAAAGGAAAAGGAGCAGAATGTAATGGGAAAAAGATAACTGTTTCCCAGGAAGATGATCCAGGAAAGGCCCTAATTGGTATTTCCATTCCCTACCCAAAAATCACCGGAAAAACCCAGGATGACTTTCTTGCCCCGTTTCACTCGCGCTTTCAAGGTTTAAGGTCCTTCGGTTGTGTGGTTTTTGACCTTTGCCAGCTTGCCCGAGGACACCTGGATGTCTCCCTGGCCCTGAAGATGAACCCCTGGGATGTCCTGGCGGGAATGCTTATTATCAATGAAGCGGGAGGTTTTTATGAACATCGCCTGGAAGGAGAAAACCATTCTATCCTCTCTTCCAATGAAACTTTGCTTTCCATATTGAAAAAAGACCCGGTTTTTTCGGACCTTTTAGCCCTTTAGATTAAATTTTTCTCGTTATCCATTAAAAACCCCGAAGGTTTTACCCTTCGGGGTTTTCTGCTTATCCCAAAAACAATTCAGTTTACTCTTAAAAACCTTGAATTCACAGCAACTATAACGGTGCTAAGGGACATTAACATTGCGCCAACAGCGGGGATAAGAACTATTCCGTAACCATACAATATTCCCGCAGCAAGGGGAATGGCAAATAAGTTGTAACCAGTTGCCCAACCGAGATTCTGAACCATTTTTCTAAAGGTCGCCCGAGCGAGAAATAGTATGGTTGTTACATCCTTAGGGTTATTTTGAACAAGGACAATATCTGCAGTAGCTACTGCTACATCTGTTCCAGCTCCTATGGCAATACCCACATCGGCCTGAGCTAAAGCAGGGGCATCGTTAACCCCATCACCTACCATTGCCGTAACTAGACCTCTTGATTGAATTTCTTTTACCTTTTCAGCCTTTTCATGGGGAAGGACCTCGGCGAAATAGTCATCCAGTTCCAGTTCTTCAGATACGTAACGGGCAACTTTTTTATTATCTCCGGTAAGCATTATTGCTTTTATTCCCATTTCTTTTAACCTTTTTATTGCCTCCTTAGATTCTTCTCGGATAATATCTGAAAGAGCAATAGCACCTTTAAGCTCTCCTTCTACAAGCAAAAACACGACAGTTTTGCCCTGGGAAGAAAGCTCATCTATTTTTTTATTTGCAATAGAAATTTCCATTTCTTTTAAGTATCCCGGGCTTGCAACAATAACCTCTTTACCATCTACTAAACCTTTTACACCCTTTCCTTTTATGGCCTGGAAATCCTTAACTTCCTTAACTTCCTTAATAGCTCTTATTATTCCTTTTGCAATTGGGTGTTCTGAGCGGGATTCCACTGCAGCAGCATAGGAAAGGATTTCTTTTTCGGAATAACCTTCATCAAGAACAACCGTATCTGTAACTCCAAACTTACCCTGAGTAAGAGTCCCAGTTTTATCAAAAATAACGGCCTGAATGTTTCTTGCATTTTCAAAAGAGGTCCTATTTCGAATTAACAGCCCTCGTTGGGCAGAAATACCTGTTGAAACGGCCACAACAAGAGGAACTGCCAGGCCCAAAGCATGGGGGCAGGCCATAACCATAACCGTTACCATTCTTTCCATGGCAAAAGATAAATCAAAACCTGCAAAACCAAACCAGATTATAAATGTTAAAGCCCCTCCCCCAAGAGCAACCAGTGTAAGCCAAAAAGCAGCACGATCGGCAAGGGCCTGAGTCTTTGACTTGCTTGCCTGGGCTTCTTCTACAAGTTTCATTACCTGGGAAAGATATGTATTTTCACCGGTTTTGGTTACCTGAATTGTTATCGACCCTTCAGCGTTTATACCCCCTCCAATTACCTCCTCGCCAACGCCTTTGTTAACGGGGACCGATTCTCCCGTTAGCATGGATTCATCAATTGTAGTTGACCCATCAATAATTTCCCCATCCGAGGGAATTTTTTCCCCTGGCTTAATAACAATTTTATCTCCATCTTTTATTTCACCGATGGGAACTTCTTTAATGGTCCCGTCTTTCATTAATTTGTTTGCGGTAGAAGGCATTAATTTCGCAAGTTCTTTTAAGGCTTCTGAAGCACCCATTACAGATTTCATTTCAATCCAGTGGCCTAAAAGCATTATGGTAACAAGGGTTGATAATTCCCAGAAAAAAGATTCTCCTTCCAGGCCAAATACAGTTGCTGAGCTATAAACATAAGCTGCGGTAATTGCCACTCCTACAAGCGTCATCATTCCAGGCAGGCGATTTTTTATCTCATCCCATAACCCTTTAAGAAAGGGAAACCCTCCAAAAAAATAGATAAAAGTGGAAAGCCCAAAAAGAACAAATTGATCCCCTGGAAACATTAAAACTTCTCGAATCCCTAAAAACTCCTGAATCATTGGAGATAAAAGCAAAATTGGAATGGTTATGACAAGAGAAATCCAAAACCTCTTTCTAAAATCCTCTAACATATGGGCATGGTGATTATGGTGATCCCCTTTTTGTTGGTGACCCTCATGGTTTTCATGGTGATGTTGATGCTTTTTTCCACCTGAAGCCCTCTCCATTCTCTCCCTCCTTTCCAATTTTAAAAAGCCCCACTATTTTAGTTCTTTGCAATAAATTATTTCTCCTAAATATTACCGGATTAAAGGGGTTCTTTTAATGTAAAATTAAACTTTTTAGTCCATTAATCCTTTATTTTCAGCTTTTTCAATTCAACCATCCTTATCTTTTTTCCCAACCTGCAAAGAAAAAACCCCGCTCATTAGCGAGGTTTAAAAACTCTTAAGGTTGGAATTGTTTCCGACAATTTTGCCGCCTGTTCTGAAGAAAGACCATTTTCCATCGCGGCTTTTCGGAAAACTCTAACTGCTTTTTTCCTTTCAAAAACCAGAACCAAAAAACGGATACCCAGCTTGAAAAAAAGAATTACTAACCTGACCCCGATACGAATGTAGTTTCCCACCATTTAGTAATCCTCTCCGGATTCTTTCTTTTTTTCCTTTTGAAAATTCATATTCCCCATATTTCCGATATTTTTTAAAGCAGCAAGGTAATCCTTTGTTAACTCAAAAGCCTGCTCTTCATTCATCCCTCCTTCTTTTAATTCTTTGAAGAAGGAAGCTGCAGATTGCCCCAAACCCCGGGCTGCTTCTTGGGAATAAATTACGTCTCGAAGTGTAGAAAATATCTCGGGAATTTTTTTGGTAACAACCTCCAGAATGGCTTCAACTTCCTGTGCTTCATTACCCTTCATCCTTAATCACCCCCTACATTAATTTACTAAATGCAAGCATCTGAAAAATAAGGCCTTCCACTAAATCATCAACTTCTTTTCTCCAGTATTGAGGGTTGCTTTGAATAGGAATTACCATTTCGGTAGGCTTTTCTATTTGCGAAAACCCTTTTTTAAGTCCCTTTTTTATTTTCTCAGCCAAAATTAATTCCTCCCTGCAATCTCTGCATTGAGCAATGTGAATTAAAGCCTTGTAATATTCTTCCCTGGACAACCGGTTATTAATAAAAAGAGGGATGTTTTCTTGAGTTAACCTGCAATCCATTCTTAATCACTCCTCAGTCCAAATCTTCTTTGAGTTTCTTTTTTGCGTAAAAAAGTTTGCTTTTTAGGGTCCCAACCGGTATTTCCATCTGTTTTGCAGCTTCCTGATAATTAAATCCCATGTAATAAACCAAAAACAGGGCTTCTCTGGCCTGGGGCTCAAGTTTTTTCCAGGAAGAAAATAAATCTGAATAACTTTCCTGGAGTTTTTCCATCTCCCCAGCAAGAAAAAACTCTTTACTGGAACTTAAAATTTTCTGTTGTTTTTCTTTTTCCCGGAAAAAATCAGAGATTTTTCTTTTGGCCAGAGAAAAAATCCAGGTTAGGGGAGCGGCTTCATTTCTATAGGAAGGGGCGCTTTTCCATATGGCAAGGAAGGTCTCCTGCAAAATCTCCTGGGAGGCCTCGGGATCACTGGTTTTAAAAATTATGTAGTGGAAAATTTTGTGCTGCCAATCCCGGTAGAGCTTCTCCAGGGCCTTTTTCTCTCCCCGGCCAATGGCATTAATAAGCCCTGGTTCTAAGTTTGAATTCGCCATGTTTTTAAACCCCCTGATTTCCCCCAATCCCGTTTAACCTTCTTCTAATATGATTAGTCGGGGAAATCCCTGAAAAGTTCAAAAAAAAATCAGCCTTACTGGCTGACTTTTTTCTGAGTTTGAGTTTCTTGGGTCCAGACCCCTATTTTTCCAATTCTTTCCCACCGTCTCTCTAATAAGGAAGAAGGGTCCATTTTTTGCAAATAGGGGACAATTTCTTCCAGGTGTTCACCAAGTCTTTTACCCATTTCCTTGGGGTCTAAATGACAGCCTCCTTCAGGTTCTTCGATAATGGCGTCAATTACTCCTGCCTTTTTTAAGTCCTCTGCTGTTAATTTTAGAGATTCTGCAGCCCGCTCAGCCTTTCCCGGATCCTTCCAGAGGATGGATGCACAACCCTCGGGTGATATTACAGAATATACAGCATTTTCAAACATACCAACCCAGTCCCCTACGGCAAGNGCAAGGGCCCCTCCNCTGCCTCCCTCTCCTGTTACGNTAACTATTATGGGAACCTTTAATCNGCTCATCTCCCTTAAATTCCGGGCGATGGCTTCTCCCTGGCCTCTTTCCTCGGCCCCAAGCCCGGGATAGGCCCCGGGGGTGTCAATAAAGGTTATAATCGGTCGGTTAAATTTGTTGGCCTGCTCCATTAGCCTCAAAGCTTTCCTGTATCCCTCAGGATGAGGCATACCAAAATTTCGAGCAATATTATCCTTTGTTGAACGACCTTTTTGATGGCCAATTACTGTAACTGGTTGTTCTCCCAACCGGGCAATTCCGGCAATAATTGCAGGGTCATCGCTAAAAAGTCGGTCCCCATGAAGTTCTACAAAATCCTCGCAAATCATCCCTATATAATCAAGGGTGGTAGGTCTTTCCATGTTCCGGGCCAGTTTTACCCTCTGCCAGGGGGAAATTGCAATATCCTGGTCTTGTTCCCCTTTTATTTTTTTTGCTTTTTCCTGGAGGGCTTTAATTTCCCCGCTTAAGTCAATATTTTGTTCTCGGGCAAAAATTTCCAGTTCTTTAATTTTTTCTTCCAGGTGAGCAAGTTGCTTTTCCCAGCTAGCCAACTTTTTCACCCCCTTCATGTAATTTAAGGAGGAGAGCAAGTTCTTTTTTCAACATTTTTCTTTCAACTATCCGGTCGATAAAACCATGTTCTAATAAAAACTCAGCCCTCTGAAAACCTTCAGGGAGTTTTTGCCCAATTGTTTGCTGGATTACACGGGGTCCGGCAAAACCAATTAATGATCCGGGTTCAGCAATGTTGATATCCCCAAGCATGGCAAAACTCGCGGTTACCCCTCCTGTTGTGGGGTGAGTTAAAACAGAAATATATAGTTGACCTGCCTCGGAAAAACGAGCAAGAGCAGAGCTGGTTTTTGCCATTTGCATCAGCGAGTAAATACTTTCCTGCATACGGGCACCACCTGAAGCGGAAAAAATTATCAGGGGTGTTTTCTTTTCTCTTGCTTTATTGATAATTCGGGTAATTTTCTCCCCAACAACTGAACCCATACTTCCCAGCATAAACTCAGGGGCCATTATTCCAAGGCCCACTTCAGTCCCCTCTACCTTTCCAAACCCTGTTATAACTGCCTCATTTAACCCCGATTTTTCCCGGACCTGCTCCAATTTTTCTGCATACTCCGGGAAATTTAAAGGATCGATGGAAGTTAATCCACTATCAGTTTCACGGAAGGTTCCTTCATCAACAATTTGTTTGAGTCTTTGCTTTGCAGGCAGGGAAAAATGATGCCCACATCGGTCACAAACTTTCAATTTCTGGGAAAGGTCTTTTTCTATATGAACATGTTTACATTCGGGACATTTGCTGGCAATATTTTTGGGAACATTTTTTATTTCCCTGGTTCCCACCTGGCTGTAACGGGTTTTTCGAAAAAGAGCCATCCTCAAACGCCCTCCTTACCTTCAATTAACCCTGGTAAAAACCCAGTATCATAATTACCCGAGCAAAAATTATCATTTTCCAAAATAACCTTATACAAATCAATTGGAGTTGGGACTCCTTCAAGGCGCATTTCTCCCAGGGCCCTACACATTCTTCTTCTGGCTTCTTCCCTGTCTGTTCCCCAGGCAATAACCTTTGCCAGAAGGGAATCGTAGTGGGGAACCACCACATAACCAGAATAAATAAAAGAGTCCACCCTAATTCCGGGGCCTCCCGGAGGAAGCCATTCCTTTATTAACCCGGGCCGGGGCAGGAAATCCTGGGCAGGATCTTCAGCATTTATTCGGCATTCAATGGCAGCCCCTTCCAGTTTAACATCTTTTTGCTTCAGATCCAGTTCTTCTCCGCCAGCAATTTGAAGTTGTGCTTTGACCAGGTCAATTCCGGTAACCATTTCGGTCACGGGGTGTTCAACCTGAATCCTGGTATTCATTTCCATGAAGTAAAAGTTCCCGTCAGCATCCAGCAGAAACTCAACAGTCCCCGCCCCGGTGTAATCGACAGCCTGAGCAGCTCGAACAGCAGCATCGCCCATTTTCTGACGAAGGTTTTCATCTAAAACCGGGCAGGGGGCCTCTTCAATTAGCTTTTGATGCCGGCGTTGTATTGAACAATCTCGTTCTCCCAGGTGGATAACATTTCCATAATTGTCAGCCAGAACCTGAACCTCAACATGGCGGGGACGAGAAATAAATTTTTCCAGGTAAATCTGGGGGTTAGAAAAAGCTTTCTCGGCCTCATTTCGGGTCAGGGAAAATGCCCTTTTTAAAAAATCTTTTTCTTCTACAAGGCGCATTCCCTTTCCCCCACCCCCTGCAGCAGCCTTAAGCATTACTGGATAACCAACTTTCCCGGCAACTTCCATTGCCTCCTGGGCGTCCTCGAGATCTCCTTTACTCCCGGGAACTATAGGTACACCAGCTTTCTCCATTAATTTGCGGGCCCTTTCTTTATTCCCCATTTCCTCAATTGCCCGGGGGGAAGGACCAATAAAAATAAGACCACACTGTTGACATAGGTCAGCAAAGGTTGAGTTTTCCGCAAGGAACCCGTAACCAGGATGAATTGCATCAACCTCAGCTCCAATAGCTGTGGAAACAATATTTTGCATATTTAAATAACTATCTCGAGCCGAGGGAGGCCCAATACAATAAGCTTCGTTTGCCAGTTTCACATGTAGAGAATTTTCATCTCCACGGGAATAAACTGCAATGGGCTCAATTCCCAGTTCCCGACAGGCCCGGATAATCCGAACCGCAATTTCTCCCCTATTTGCAATCAATACTCTTTTTATCATGTTCCCACCCTGATTCTAAAAAGTGGCTGGCCGTACTCAACCATTTCCCCGTTTTCTACAAGGATTTCCACAATTTCTCCGGTCTTTTCCGCCTTTATTTCATTCATCAACTTCATAGCTTCTAAAATACAAAGAGTGTCCTCGGGTTGAACCCTATCCCCGACTCTTACAAAAGGATCGTCTTCGGGGGATGGAGCCCGGTAAAAAGTTCCTACCATTGGAGCATTAACCTCTACAAGGTTATTGTCGGCAGGCTCAGTTGGTTTTTGGGGCTCTGGTTTTTTTGTTTCAGTTTTTGGTTCTTCTTCCTTAACAGGAGAAACCGGGGAAGAAATTTTCTGAACCTCTCCCCTTGTTAGGGATAGACGAAATCCCTCATTTTCAAGGGTAAATTCTGAGATATCACTATTTTTCACAGCTTCGATAAGCCTTATAATCTCATCAGTTTTTATGGGAATCACCTCCAGCAAAAAGGGCAAATTTTAGCTTGCCCTCAACAACCGGCTTTCCAGTTACCATAGCTTTTCCCTGGCCAATACCAAAGGTTTTTTTGGACCGAATAATCTCAATCTCCAAATCCACCAGATCTCCAGGTCTGACCTGTCGGCGAAATTTCACCTGATCAAGTCCGGCAAAAAGGGGAATATAACCTTTAAGGTTGTCCTGGGAAAGGACAACAACAGAACCAAGCTGCGCAAGAGCCTCCGTAAGAAGAACACCTGGGAAAACGGGATAATCGGGAAAATGGCCTTCAAGCCAGATCTGACTTGGGGCAATTTCCAGGCGCCCCCTCCCCCTTATTCCCGGAACCAGTTCGGTTACCTCGTCCAGCAGTAAAAAGGGTTCCCTGTGGGGAATTATTTTTTTTATTTCTCTCTGATTTAGCATTTTTTACTCATCCCATTTCTCTACGGCAAGAGTAGCGTTGTGTCCACCAAAACCCAGTGAATTTGAAAGGGCTCTTTTAACTTCAACTTTTCTGGTTCCATTGGGAACATAATCCAAATCACAGTCAGGATCAGAATTAGTCAGATTAATAGTCGGGTGAACTCTTCCTTCCTGAAGGGATTTAACGGCAGCAATCAATTCAACAGCCCCTGCAGCTCCTAAAAGGTGTCCCAACATGGATTTGGATGAATTTATAACCATTTTATAGGCCTGTTCTCCACAAACCCTCTTTATTGCTTCTGTTTCTAAACGGTCATTGTATTCTGTACTGGTCCCATGGGCATTAATATAGTCAACCTGGCCCGGCTCCCATCCAGCATCTTTAATTGCCCTGGCCATTGCCCTTGCTCCACCGTCTCCCTGAGGATCCGGCTGCACTTGATGGTAAGCATCTCCTACGGAACCATATCCCTTTATTTCAGCAAGGATTTTTGCTCCTCTTTTCTGAGCACTTTCCAGGGTTTCCAGGATAACAATACCTGCTCCTTCACCCATTACAAATCCATCTCTTTCAGCATCAAAAGGTCTGCTGGCCTNTTNNGGAGCATCATTCCGGGTAGAAAGGGCNCGGGCAGAACAAAAACCTCCTAAGCCCATTGGAGTTATTGAAGCTTCCGTTCCCCCGGCTACCATTATNTCTGCATCNCCCCAGGCAATGGATCGAAAAGCGCTTCCAATTGCATCGGTTCCAGTGGCACAAGCACTGACAACTGAAATAACGGGTCCTTTAAGCCCCAGATTAATTGATATATTTCCCGCAGCCATATTACCAATCATCATCGGGACAAAAAATGGGCTGATTCGGCGACTTCCTTTTTCCAGGTAATTACAATGCTGCTCCTCAAGGGTCCCCAATCCACCAATTCCTGACCCTACAAGGACCCCAACGGTTTCTGGGTCCGGTTTTTCCTTATCAAGTCCCGCCATTTCCCAGGCTTGATAGGAAGCAGCAAGACCGTACTGGACAAAAAGGTCAAGCCTTTTAGCTTCCCTTTTATCAATATATATGGTTGGATCAAAACCTTTTACTTCTGCACCAATAGTGGTTGAAAACCCCGAAGTATCAAACCTGGTTATTGGCCCAACACCACTTTCTCCCTTTAATAAATTCTCCCAGGTACTCTCAACATCATTTCCGAGGGGTGTTATTGCACCCATTCCTGTAATTACAACCCTACGGGCCATCAAAAAACCTCCTTATGTTCTACTGGCTCTCGATGTATTTAATGGCATCGCCAACAGTTGAGAGCTTCTCTGCTTCTTCATCAGGGATTTCCAGGTCAAACTCATCTTCAAGATCCATAATCAGTTCAACAATATCCAGGGAATCAGCACCCAAATCATCAATAAATTTTGCTTCCGGTGTTACCTCTCCAGGTTCAACTCCAAGCTTCTCAGCAATTAAACTAACCAAACGTTCTTGAATATTCATAGTAATCCTCCTCAATTATCTTTTTTAGGTTAAAACTTTTCCTTTGTAACCAACCTGGGAAGGGTCTATTCCCCCCAGCACCTGATATAGGGTGGTAAGATTTGAACACTGTACCGGTCTTTTTTTTCGGTCAACAGCCCGCACAAAAGACACCAGAGCTTTTCCCTCTCCAATAATTACAATGGGATCGTAATCCTCGCCTACAATTCCCTCCATGGTTTTACTCCAATAAACGGGAGAAGAAATTTGTTTAATTAATAAGCCCCTTATTTCTTCAGGTTCAGAAACCTTCTGTCCGGTCACGTTGGAATAAAAATAACACCGGGGATTGCTGAATTCAATCTCCTTTAAAAATCCAGCAAACTCCTCCCCAGCCTTTTCCATTAGCTCAGAATGAAATGGGCCACTTACTTTCAGAGGAACAACCTTCTGAGCTCCAGCCTCTTTAAGCATCTCCATTCCTTTTTTCACAGCATCCATTTCACCGGAAACCACTACCTGGGAAGGAGAATTAAAGTTTGCAACCTGCAGGATCCCTTCAACTTGTTCGCAAATATTTTCAATTTTTTCCGGTTCCATACCAATAACCGCAGCCATCCC
>SL_5KL_010_SEDDRAFT_10000494_pt1 | contig 25221 bp, 18 predicted proteins | sample SodLakKL_010_SED_FD_9118 | JGI IMG/M metagenome (IMG submission 9118) | reverse complement strand
AATAAGTTTGATTTTTTATACCAAAGTTGGTTAAAACCGTCCTCCGGCCTTTGGTGAAGACACCTACAAAACAAGCGAAAAAAGCGTTAAAAAATATTTGAAGTCGCTCCGTAAAGTTGTCGGAATGGATTTAAAATATAATACAGATTAAAACACTTACAAAAACAGATCAAAGCCAAAAGTGACATTGCAAATATTTTAGCCCTTGATGCGTATTTTTGTGGTGGCGGAACCACAGCCTTGAATTTTTGTAACTTTTTTTTCAAGAAAAAAGTTTAAAAATCAAATAATGAGAAAGAGTTTCTGTTTGGCAGGGTATATCAAGAAGCGGAGTAAATTGAAGAAAATGGAGACGTGCCGAAAGGCTCTGTACAATGCTATACGGATTTAGCAAAGTGAGACGTGCCGGAGAGGCACGTCTCTACCGGGTCGTATCATCGACAACATTATAGCAGAAAACTAACAGCTACAAGTCGCATAGCTACATAGCTACGACAATATGGTAGAAAACTAAAAATGGAAAAACGATTGGAAAAACAAAAGATGTTATATTTTTGCTGACTGATAAATAATATTACAGTTATTCCAAAAACATCACTCGTTAAGGAGGTTGGTATAATAATCAATTAATATTGATCAGGAAATAAGACCATAAGTAGTGTATAATAAAACTGATTTATCGAAGTAGATTTTAAGAAAATTAAATGAGCAAACTGTTTGAAATTGATATAATCATTCTCCGTCTGATTCAGAATAACAGAATCGAACTATTTGATTCTGTTTTATTTTGGATTTCGGAATCAGCGTATTTCATAGCAACAGGTATTATTCTTTATTTAGGATTTCTTGTCTTTATTAAGAAATCAGAAAGTATAAAAGCGATTTTTTTGAGACTGGTCTTTATGTTTTTTATGGTAACGCTAATTGTAATTTCATTAAAATATGGTGTATTACGATCAAGGCCTTTTGTATTATATCAGGATATAATAAATCTTACTGAAGCGACCACTCCATCTTTTCCTTCAGGACATACTGCCATTGTATTCACTTTAGCACTGGGTTTAGCATTTTTAGGTATAAAAAAGCTTTACTATTTACCGGTTTTAGTTTGGGCAATAATCGTAGCATATTCGAGAATGGCTTTGGGAGTTCATTTTCCATCCGATGTTTTTGCTTCAATGGTTTTAGCATTTGTTATTGTTTTAACCATTAAAAACTTACCAATAAACAAATGGAGGTTAAAACAAAATAAGGCTTAAAAGATTGATATTTTACGTCTTAGAAATTGTGCATTTATTGCAACGACAACGGTACTGGCACTCATAAGTATTGCTCCGAGTGCGGGGCTGATAAGTATTCCTGCCGTATATAAAACTCCTGCAGCCAAAGGTATAGCCACTACATTATAACCTGTTGCCCAGGCAAAATTTTGAATCATTTTTCTGTATGTAGCTTTGCCAAAGAGGATCAGTGAGGCGATATCTTTGGGGTTGCTGTTCACCAGGATGATATCTGCTGTTTCGGCTGCCACATCTGTACCTGATCCCACGGCAATACCGACATCGGCAGCTGCCAGGGCAGGGGCATCGTTGATGCCATCGCCGGTCATGGCTACAAACTCGCCCTTTTGCTGAAATTCTCTTAGCTTATCCAGTTTTTGATCAGGAAGCACACCGGAAAAATAACCATCCAGTCCCAGCTCTTCACTTACGCTTTTAGCAACCTTTTCATTATCGCCTGTTAGCATGTACAATTTCAAACCGCTTTGCTTCAATGTTTTTATTGCCTCGAATGATTCTTCTCGGATTTCATCGGCCATTGCAATGAAGCCGGTTAGCTTGTCATCCACCATCACAAAAACTACAGATTCAGCCTCGTTCCTGTGAGCTTTACCCGGTATGTCAAATCCTTTCTCTTTTACGAAATCGGGGCTTACTACCCTGACTTCGCGGCCTTCTACAACTGCTTCGACCCCTTTGCCCTTTATGGCATTGAAGTTATTTGCTTCGGGCGTCTTGATCTTTTTATCTTTAACCTTTTGCATGATGCCTGCAGCCAGTGGATGTTCCGATTTTTTTTCGAGAGCGCCTGCAAGACGCAGGATCTGATTGTCGTCAAAATTATCATTTAGTGAACCATAGCGGGTAACAGCGAAATTACCTTTGGTGAGAGTGCCTGTTTTGTCAAACAACATCATAGATATTTTTCTTGCATTCTCAAAGGCTGTGCGGTTACGAATCAGCAATCCGTACCTGGCTGCTATTGAGGTGGATATTGCCACTACCAGGGGCACGGCTAGTCCTAAAGCATGAGGGCATGTGATGACCATTACTGTTGCCATGCGTTCGAGTGCGAAAACAAAAGGCTGACCTATGATTAGCCATGCTGTTAATGTGCCAAAACCGACGGTTAGAGCAATAATGGTCAGCCAAAAAGCTATGCGGTCAGCCAGGTGTTGGGTTTTGGATTTCTTTGCCTGTGCCTCGTGTACCATGTTGATGACCTTGCTTAAATAGGCATCTTGCCCAACTTCCTGCACGCTTACCTGCAAAGAGCCATTACCATTAATAGTACCTCCTATAACTTTGTCTCCTTTTGCTTTTTTGACAGGTATGGACTCCCCTGTAACCATAGATTGGTCAATATTGCTGCTGCCTTCAGCAACCAAACCGTCAACCGGTATTTTTTCACCCGGACGAACCACAACCATATCATCCTTTTTAAGTTCATCAACTTTTATATCATGTATTTCTCCGTCTTTCAACAGATGTGCCTCCGAAGGCATCATTTCAACCAGTTTCTTCAATGAACGGGAAGCTCCCAGTACCGATTTCATTTCGATCCAGTGGCCTAGCAACATAATGTCAACCAGGGTAGCCAATTCCCAGAAAAAGGTGGCTCCTTCAACACCCATAGTAACAGCAGTACTGTAGCCCCATGCAACTGTTATAGCAACAGCAATCAGTGTCATCATACCGGGCCGCTTCTGTTTCAACTCACCAGCCAGTCCGCTCAAAAAAGGCCACCCACCATAGAAATAAACTATGCTTGATAAGACAAATAAGATGTATTTGTCATGGCCTGGAAACAATGTAAATTCAAACCCCAGCAGGTTCTGAAGCATTGGTGACAAAAGCAAAACAGGTATGGTTATTATCACGGAAATGATAAACCGCTTACGGAAATCCCTGATCATCATTTCATGATGCTCCGAATGATCATGACTCCCATGACCATGACCGCCACTTCCTTTGTGCTCGTGGTGACCATGGCTGTCATGTCTCTTTTTATCTTTTTGATGATTATGATCATGATGGTGCTTATGACCTTCATGATGGCTGTGATCATGATGACCATTTTGGTATTTATGGTCATTGCTGTGATTATTCATATTTAAACGCTTTGGTTAAGTTTAACATTTTTGATCCTGAAATGTTTGACAATATCGAACCAAATGTTCTTCTCTTCTATATTTTCACATTTAAATCCTGCTTTGAGTAAGTTAAAATAGGTGCGGCGATTCAAATTATCTCCTAAGATGCACTTAGGTACAGGGTTTAAAAAATCCATAATCTTTCCCTTCACCCTATGTTCACTTCTGACATGTTCCATCATTATAATTTTCCCACCATTTCTGCAAACACGCCTGATCTCTTTCAGACCGCCTACAGGATCTGAAACAGAGCAAAATACAAAGAAACTGACGATGGTATCAAAAGAATTATCTGCAAATTGCATGTTTTGAGCATCCATAACTTTAAGGTGGGTTTGGATAGAGCTTTTCCGGGCTTTTTTTCCGGCTTTTTTAAGCATATTTTCACTGAAATCTATGCCTGTCAGCACCGTGCCTTTAGGATAATAAAGGATGTTCTTTCCCGTACCGATGCCAACCTCAAGTGTTTCACCTGATGCTTCCTTTAGTAAATTCTTCCTCCATTTGGTGAAAACGCTTTCTAACGGCAATTCAAAGTAATCATAAATACCTGATAACCTGTCGTAACTTTTCTTTGTCCGGTTCATAGTGTTCTATTAATAACTCAGCTAAGCAAATAAAATAAAATAAAAATTTCAGTAATAAAGTTTTTAGTTTATGGTTTTAAGAGGCAAAAAACCTTCAGAATATATACAAGGTAACTATAATAAAATATTTCCGGTTCAGCGTGCAATTTGAACATTAAGTGTTTTCAAAGTCTCTTTTAAATAAATTTGCATAATGTAGGCACCCGGAGGAATATTATGCACGTCTAATTCCTTATATGATTCATTTATTTGAGTATTTTTCACTATCTGACCTGTTTTATTTATCAGCCTGATTTTTTTGACCGGTTTATTTGATTTAATGATAAACCTGTTGCTTGCCGGGTTTGGGAATATCATTATATTAGGTTCTGTTATATGCTCTGTATACATGGTATTTTTAAAATTTGCAGTGAGTTCTGTGTTATTGGCAGGCATGGTAACGTTTGCAGTAGCTTGTTCGGGGTTGTCGATATGTTGCGTATCGCCTGCCCATTCAACGAACTTCCAGTTTTCAGCGGGCTGGGCGACGATTTCTACCTCTTCGCCTTCTTTATACTCACCTTCACCTATTGTATTACCTCCTTCTGTGGGGTCTGCTAAAAGAGTTAGCATGTAGAGGTCGGTTGATAATAGTTCAAAACAGGCTGTGAGAGTGATGTCTTCAGCAGGCATGGTAACGTTTGCAGTAGCTTGTTTGGGGTTATCGACATGTTCCGTATCGCCTGTCCATTCAACGAACTTCCAGTTTTCAGCGGCTTGTGCGACTATTTCCACCTCTTCGCCTTCTTTATACTCACCTTCACCTATTGTATTACCTCCTTCTGTGGGCTCTGCTAAAAGCGTTAGCATGTACAGGTCGGTTGATAATAGTTCAAAACAGGCTGTGAGAGTAATGTCTTCAGCAGGCATGGTAACGTTTGCAGTTGCTTGTTCGGGGTTGTCGACATGTTCCGTATCGCCTGTCCATTCAACAAACCTCCAGTCTTCAGCGGGCTGGGCGTTTATTTCCACTTCTTCACCTTCTTCATAGTAACCTTCTCCATAAACATCTCCACCTTCTTTTGGATTGGCTATAAGATTGAGATGATGTTTTTCATAGGGGAAATTATGACTTCCGGGTTCTTCCTGCCATATTAAATAGGGATAAGTTACTTCTTCAATGATGCTCCAGGTGTTGTCGAAATCCCACTCTGAAAAAGTTTCCTGCAATATCATTTCTTCGGTGGTCTTACCGGTTCCGCCACTGCTGGATGTCTGGCCTGATGTTTCTGTATTCCAAAAGCTGTGTGAAACTGTACCTCCAAAGTTATATCCTATAAGGCCTCCGGCATCCATAGAACCGCTGACGCCACCGATAGCGTAGGTATTATCTATCGTTGTTTGCCAAACGTATCCCACAAGCCCGCCAACAGAAAACCCGCCACTTGCATCACCTGTAGCATAATTATCAAAAATCAAACCACCTTCACTGTCACCCACAAGTCCACCAATACAGTTGCTACCATCCACAGCACCCGTGGCATAAGAGTTTTTGACTGTTCCGTTATAGTTTCTTCCAACAAGCCCACCAACATACCAACCCCCTGTAACATCTCCAGCAGCAAATGAATCATATACCGTGCCCTGAACATTAAACCCTACTAATCCACCTATTCTTCCGTCATTTGCAATTACATCAACTGTGGCACCTGAATTTTCTACCGTTCCGGGATTATTTTCACCAACTAACCCTCCAGCCCTGTAACCACCGCTTACAGAGCCTGTAGCATAAGCATCCGATATTATACCAAGATTATATCCCGTGAGGGTTCCGACACCGTAAGCACCCCCACTGACGTCTGTATCCTCCAGTTTTATGCTGTAAACCTTGCCTTCATTACCTATATATGACCACAACCCAACATTGTTAGTACCCTGTCGGTTAATATATAAACCTTCTATACTATACCCACCGCCATCATAATTACCCATGAAATGGCTAGACTGACTGCCTATAGGCAACCATCCGGAGCCCTCATTCCACGGATATATGTCAAGATTTATGTTGTTAACCTGTTCAAAATGTTTGTCCTCGTGAGATGCTCCAAGATAATTGCGAACATTGTTAAGATGTTCGGGCGTTGATATTAACCAGGGATCATCAGAAGTCCCTGAACCACCGGCAAATTCATCCTCCCCTGTTGTATAATCATCATTAGCACCTCCAAAAAATCTATCAGATGCATTCAAAGCATTTTCCGAATACAAAAACGCGGTTTTGTTGCCCGGTAAGCCGATTTGCGTATTTCCTTCACCAACAAATGAATAAAACTGAGTATTTATATTATTGCATCCTGATGAATTTTTTACGGGAGTTTGTGTAAATAGAGTTATTGCCGAAAAAACAAAAAGTATAGTATAATTTATCTTCATTAGCCCTGGATTTTTACAAAAATTAGTTATCTAAAATAACAATTTATTTTAATACAATGTTGTTTTGTTAACCTGAAATTTATAACCGGTTATATACAACTTCGTTTTTTTATATGAGCTTTCTGACTAAAAGAGTTGTAAAAAAATACAGATTTATTGTGTGCTCTTACAGTTTCTTTGTTTGGGTAAAGCTTCATGTTTTTACAACAGGCAAAATAGATTTTTAAATCCGGGTTACTAAAACCTGTATTTTTGTTGTTAAAAAAATCATTACTTTTAATTCTTAAGCATAAAAAGAATTTATATATTTCATTATAAAGTTGAAAAATTCTATAATTGATATTGTTGAAGTAATTACAATTTCAATACGTTTTATCATTAAAGTATGAAGCAATATTAAAATTTATGAGTCAATTCAGCCTGAAAGTTTTATTAACTTTTATTATGTTAACACTGATTGTTTTTTCTTCCGTTGGCCGGGAAAAACGTTTTACTTTGTTACATACCAGTGATGAGCATTCCAATCTTCTTCCGTTGCCTTTTGTTGATTATCATCCGGATAAGCCTGACGGTTCTTTGGGAGGGTTTGCCAGGCTTTCAACATTGGTAAAGCAGGTGCGTGATGAGAAGCAAGATGAGCCTGTTTTATTGTTTTCGTCCGGTGATTTTATTGGGGGTTCTCCTTTTGCCTGGCTGGTTCCACTGGGGCACTCTGCTGAATTGGAGATTATGAAAGAAGTCGGGTATGATGCCATAGCTATTGGTAATCATGAGTTTGATTATGGGCCCGAGATACTGGCAGATTATTTTGAAAGAGCAGGATATCCTGACTATCATGAGCATCTCCCTTTGCTGGGAAGCAATTTGGATATTCCATCTGATATTAAATTAAAAGATATATTAATACCCGACAACCATCTGTTTAGCTTAAGTAATGGACTTGTTGTTGGTGTTTTTTCTTTACTGGGAGAGGGAGCCTATTCGGTGGCACCGTCAGCCTGGCCTGTTGGCATTCATCCTTCCACAGAAACAGCCCGGAAACAGGCCGGGTTGTTGCGTGAAGAAGGAGCCGATGTTATTATTGCTTTAACACATTCGGGCATTGTGCATGACCGTTTATTAGCTTCAAAAATTCAGGGAATAGATGTTATCCTGGGTGGCCATGATCATTATAAAACACCTAGGCCTGAGATTGTTAATAATACCATTATTTTACATAGCGGATATTTTCTAGAGTATGTGGGCAAACTGGAATTAGCTGTTGATGTTTCTACTGGTAGTTTAAGAATTTTAAATGATGAAAAAGATAATCCTTATTTAATTAAACTTGATAGCAGAATAGAAGAAGATCCTGTAATTACTTCTATAATAGATAGGTATGGCATGTATTTAAATGAATTTGTTAAAACTTTTACCGGGGGGCTGGTGGGTGATTATGGTGAAACTGTTTTGTATTCAGATTTTTCATTGATAAAAGAGTCAAAAATGGAAGAAACTACAACAGGTAATTTTATAACTGATGCCATGCGATTTATGGGGGAAAGATATACCGGTGAAAATGTAGATATTGCATTCCAGGCAAATGGTAATATACGTCATGATATTATTCCGGGCACTACTGAATGGTCAAAAGGGGAGGTGTCTTTTTTAGATCTGGCTTCTATTTCCGGAATTGGCATGGGAGAGGATATGAACCCTGGTTACCCTTTGGTTTCATTTTATATGACAGGGGAGGATGTGTTAACTTTGCTTGAAATAGCTTCATTAATGCCGCAGGTAATGGGAGATGCCTTTTTTTTGCAATTTTCAGGATTAAAGTATAGTTATGACCCCGGAAAAGCTTTATGGCTCACAATACCCATACTTGATATTCCGGTTCCTGCTTACCGTTCTGTGATCAATGCCGGGATTTATGAAGGAGAAAATATTCCGGCAAATGATAATTTCGAAAAGATTAAAGATAGTAGTGAAGAGCTTTATCATTTGGTATCGGATTATCATCTTGCATCTTTTCTCCCCATAATTAGTAAAGTGTCGGATAGGTTACATATAGTTTTGAGAAACGCAGAAGGTAAGCCGGTTGAAGATATCCGGCAAACCATAATAAAACATGATGAACGTGAATTTAAAGTATGGGAAGCAATAATCAGGTATGCTGCCACTTTCGAAAAAAATGAGTATGGAGTACCTGAAATACCTCATCTATATAAAGATATTCAGCAGCGCATTGTGAAAAAAGAAGGAATACCCTTGTATGTATGGTCTTACAGCACTATTTTACTGTTTTTTGCCGGAGTTTTTGTATTAGCCGGATATTTGATGATTAAAGTTAAAAAACGGCTATTTGATAATAGATGACCTGGTATTAAAAATAAACATCAACAACTTACCAATATTCACTAAAAGCTCTTATCAGTGGTGTTTTGTCAGCTCACTGATGATAATATATTTTATTGTGTAAATATTATCAATAAACAAATCTCATTGTTGCAATGGTACGGTCACCCCTGGCCATCATATATTCCGGACGGTTTTTATTTTCTATAAAATCAGGCATGCCGTAGTCCTGATCAGTTATATTTAGTTTGATCTCCTCTTTCGGATCGGCATATATTGTAAGCTTTATTCCATTTTCAGGCATGGCAAAATATCTTAATATGTGCCAATTGGTTTTACCGGGGCTTCTAAGTTTGTGTTTATTAAGATCATTTATACGGATAGAGACATCTGACCGGCCTGCTTTGATAAATGTTGTCATTTTAGCTGCATTTCTTTTTGAATTTATATGCAGGGTTAATACACGTTTGCCGTCTACTATGCTATCTGAAACCTGTTTTGCTGTTGGTACAGGTAATGGCGGTTGAGTTGTTTGATTATAAAGGTAGGAGTCACCGGTTACGGGAAAAGAAACTCCTATGGGTCTAAAACTATTTTTTATGGGGAAAAAATCAGTCAGTGTTGTAGTGTCGGGGCTGCTAGTCAGGAACTGTTCTGTGTATTGGTCGGTTTTTTCGTCTCCTGTAACCCAAAAAGTTTTACCTGTGAGGCCATTGGTAGCATAAGTTATGTTGTTTTTCTTTCTGTGGCGCTCATCGTATTCAAGGTTAATTGATCCTGATAAAATAAAAATAAGGCCCAAAACAAAAGCCAATGCAGGCACTAACCAGGGTTTTTGCCTGGTTATGATGTTAATATGGGGTATCAGCAAGCCCATCATCAACCCTATAATAATCATAGTAATTCCGGCTGCATAAAGCCCCATTGAAACCGAAAAGAGATGAGTAATAACCGGATACCAGCTTAGCACCGGAATAGCAAAAATAAATAGCAGTGAGCTGTTTAATAATATGGTGTAATATTTTTTTTGTTTCATAAAAAAAATAATACCTACAGGTATAAAACTGAACAATAATGGCCATTTAAATAAGTAGCTGCCTCCCGGCACACTAAAGCTGACAATCAGCATAACAACAGTCCATAATAAAAAAGAGCCAGTTGTTAAATTCCAAACCGATACGGGCTTTCGAAAAATAAAATAGATTAAGGTTGTAACTATTATAAATAAAATAATATTAAAAAGACTTGCCTGGCTGCTCAATATCATTAAAGAAATAATTATAACAAACAGGGTTGCTAGATGCCATAATTTAATTCCTTCAGTTAAAAGCCGGAAATACACCAATGAAAATGCAATTGATATTCCCGTAAATCCAAGCATAAGCTTTTGCTGATTGTATTGTAATAATCGAAAATCGCTACCTGTATAATAATTGGAAATGATATTATAAATATAATTTATACCGATGTATATTATGAACAGAAAAACAGCGAAACCAATTGAGCCATATAAAAACTGTTTTAGGCTTAAAAACCTGTTTTTAAATCCCGCGATAATTATTGCAGAAAAAGCCAGCAGGGTAATAATTGCAATTGGTATTACCCAGTTATAAGGATAGTATGCCAGGCCATAACCAAAAGTATTAAAAAATACTGCATTTTGTTTTGCTGAAATATCAAATGATTTATTTCCCAAATGCATTGCAAGTGAGCTGATATATGATCCATGATGTTGAATAGATGCTAAATCTGTATTTTCGATATTGTCACCTTTGGTATGATAGTCGAATGCATTTTCAATGTATGCGAAGTTAAGTCCCTGGTAACCACTTTGTTTAAACGGGGTGAAGTCAGTAACATTGGGCAGCATATTATAAATCTCGTAGCTTAGTGAATTAGTTGCAGGGTAGGGGACAGCCTTGGCAAACTCTTTAATTAGTTCCAGGTTATTATATCCTGTTTCGAACATTATGCTTTGCCCTTTAGTACCGCGGGCTTCAAGGTTTATGACTACATCAGCATCTTCAGCCCATGAGTGTTCTTTAATAAAAGCTTTGGCTCCCAGTAATCCTACTTCTTCTCCGTCGGGAAACAGGAAAATCAGGTCATTTTTAAGCGGGGGATGGTAGTCAAGTAGTCTGAGCAGCTCCAGCATAGCTGCTATTGCTGCTCCATTGTCGGAAGCTCCATAGGCGTCTTCAACAGTGTCGTAATGCCCCATAAACAATATTGCCTGCCCATCACCTGTACCCGGGATGCGAGCTATGATGTTACCCAATGTTGCTGCCCTTTGTAAAACCGGGTCATAAAATTCGGTTAGCTGTAGGTGGTTTTTAATGTTCATCTGATCTAATTGATCTGTAATGTAATGGCGGACATTTTCATTGGCTTCGCTGCCTATAGGATTCTTTTCTGAAGCTATATGATATAAATGCCGGGATGCCCTTTCTGCTGAAAACAAACTGTCGGGTGCATCAACTTTAACAACCTCAGGTGGAGTGCTGAGGCGAAAAGAAACCGCCACAACAATAAGCATTGCAAGCAAAATGATTATACCTTGAATAAGAGGGAAAGAAGTGCTAAATTTCATAAAAAAGTTGTTTTAAGGATGCTTTAATCATAAAATAATTTATGACAAAATAAAATATTTTATTGTCAAAAAGCAACTCTTTCTATACCAGAAAATAATGTTACTATATGTTGTTTGTTAATAATATTGTTAATAACTAAAACAAAAATAATATTTATAAATCTTGATAATATTTATTTTTACAAACGAAACATTAGGTCATAGTATTTGGCAGGTTTAAAGGGTTCGTAGTATTTTCCATGTTGCCAATAAATTTTACCATAATAGGTGATTTTATAAAATGCATGGATTATTTAAAGTCGAAACTAAATCTGCCATGTTTGTTTCGGGAATCTTTTTAATTGCTTTACATTTTTGTTAACTTTGCAATGAAAAGATTTGGCAATTAATTTTGTTGTAATTGCGCAATTTGACCAACGAATAAAACAAATTATTCTATTAAAAGCTGCCGGATAAAATATTATGAATTTAAATATTTTTGATAAGCAAAACAGACCACCTTGGCAGGTGTTAAAGTTTGAAGAACTATTAGGAAAGCAAAAGCCCATATATTTTGATGTTGATGATTTTGAAGAAATTATTGACTATTATTTTCTCAAGGGTCAAATAAAAAAGACTCTTAGAGTTGTCAACTATGCTACTTCAATGCATAAATCTTCTTCAGGTTTGATGTTAAAGCGTGCACAGGTTCTTGCTGCATCGGAAAAAGAAAATAAAGCCCTAGATATTTTGACCAGGCTGGAATCTTTGGAGCCTTCAAATCCCGACATATCTTTAACAAAAGGGGCAATATACTCTCAAATGAAGCAATACAAAAAAGCGATAAATGAATATAATAAAGCTGTTGATTTTACTGAAGATCCTGATTATGTTTATTGCAATATTGCTTTCGAATACGAAAATATGGGCGATTATGACAAAACATTGGAGTATCTTGGAAAAGCCCTTGAGATCAACCCTGATAATGATTTAGCTATTTATGAAGCAGCATATTGTTTTGATCTTTTAAATCTTAATGAAGAGAGTATCTCATTTTTCAAAAACCTTATAAACAGGCATCCTTATTCTATTGAAGCATGGTTTAACCTGGGTATATCATATATTAATACCGGTCTTTACGAAAAATCTCTTGAAGCTTTTGATTATTCGCTTGCCATTGATGATAAACATTTTGCATCGTGGTATCATAAGGGTTATGTATACAGTTTGATGGCTGATTATCCCAAGGCTATAAGTAGTTATTTGCAATCTATTGAAGAGGATGAGCAAGATGTTATGAAGTTTTATAACATAGGTGAGTGTTATGAAAAAATGGAAAATTATAATCAATCAGCCCGGTATTACAGAATATGTTTAGACAAAGACGATTCATTTACCGAAGCCTGGATGGGCTTGGGAATATGTGATGCTGAAACAGGTAATTTTAAATCGGCTTTAAAAAACTTTAAAAAAGGTTTGTCGATAGAACCTGATAATACTACCTGTCTTTGTCTTATAGCAGATACTTATATGAGCTGTAATATGTTTTCAAAGGCTAAGGATAATTTTGAAAAAGCACTGGAAATAAATCCCGGCGATAAAAATATATGGCTTGATTATGCTTATGCCTGTTATACTGAAGGACTTATTAATAAAGCCGTATCATTACTTTTTGATGCCAATAAACAGTATCCTGATGTTCCCGAGATATTATATAAACTATCATTTTACTTATTTACTGAAGGAAAAAATAAAGAGGCATCATATTATCTTGAAGAAGCTCTTTTAATAGATTATGAGGGGCACAAAAAGATCATAAAAGACAATCCTGAAATTATTAATAATTCAACTTTTATTGACTTAATAGAGTTATATAAACCAGTAAAATAGTTCAAAAATTTTTTTTTAAAAAAGTATAGTCATGGAGTTATCTTATTTGCCTGTGCGTGAGGACAAACCCAGGTCGACAGGAATTACAATGATGATGGACAAAGGCCTTAGTTTGGGGCAGGTTAGGGAGCTTATTTCAGTAGCCGGCCATCTTATTGATTATGCCAAATTAGGGTTTGGCACCTCCTTTGTTTGTAAATATTCAAAAGAAAAAGTGAAATTATACCAGGATAATGGTATAAAAGTATTTTTGGGTGGCACCTTATTTGAAGCTTATTCTGTAAGAAACATGATAGAGGGGTATAAAAAATTCATTGATGACCTTAAAGTTGATGCTATTGAAATATCTGATGGTTCTATCAAAATGGACCATGAAAAAAAGTGTGAATACATTAGGGCCTTTGCCAAAGATTATATAGTTCTTAGCGAAGTAGGTGCTAAAGAAGATGAAATATTTACTGATCCTGAGAAATGGGCTGAATACATGCAAAGTGAACTGGATGCAGGCAGCAGGTATGTTATAGCTGAAGCACGAGAAAGCGGAACAGTAGGTATATACAATAAAGATGGAACGGTTGATATATACCTTATTAATGATATATTAAAAAAAATTCCATCCAAGCAGATAATATGGGAGGCTCCGTTAAAGCAACAGCAAGCATGGTTTATAAAACTTATAGGTGCAAAAGCTAACCTTGGCAATATTAATCCCTACGATGTTATACCTCTTGAAACCTTGAGACTGGGTTTAAGGGGCGATACTTTTTTCGAATTTTTACCGGAAGAATACCAAAAATTCAAACTCAAAAAGAAGAAATAACCTGCCACAATAGTGTTAATTATTTTAATTGGTAATTAACTCTTAGTAACAATTAAAAAACATAACCGTTATTGTATCTGTTATTTTGCTATTATGAAGGAAAAATTTAGTTCAGCCTTATTGATGTTTTTGAGAGGCATGGGTATGGGTGTTGCCGATCTTATTCCCGGGGTATCGGGTGGTACAATAGCATTAATTACAGGTATTTACAAAAAATTTGTTGACAGCATTAAGTCTATAAATCGCCATTTTTTTCGACTTATATTTCGAAAACAATTTGTTAGTGCATGGAAACATATTAATGGCAACTTTCTTTTGGCTGTTTTTTCGGGCATACTGGTAAGTGTATTTTTTTTGGCGAGGCTATTATCATGGTTGCTGGATAATAGCCGGATGTTTGTATGGGCTTTCTTCTTTGGTCTTATTATAGCATCAGCTATATATATTGGTCGTAAAATTGAGAAATGGGATTTTTCAACTTTACTTTTCTTTTTTTTCGGTATATTAGGTTCGTTTTATATAACATTGGCAACGCCTGCTACTGCTCCCGAAACATTATGGTACGTTTTTTTCAGTGGTTGTATTGCTATTTGTGCAATGGTTTTACCCGGTATTTCGGGAAGTTTTATACTTATACTTATAGGTAACTATGCTTTTATTTTGCAGGCTGTGACAGATCTTAATGTTAAAATATTAGCCGTATTTGCTGCAGGTTGTATTGTGGGGATTATACTTTTTTCCAATATTATATCCTGGCTTTTTAAAAGATATGCTTATAACACTATGGCTGTACTTACCGGTTTAATGGTGGGTTCATTAAACAAATTATGGCCATGGAAAAAAGTACTCAAAGCCCGGCATATAGGAGGTGAAGAAGTGCCGGTTGTTGAAAGAAGCATTACACCGGCGCAATTTCAACAAATTGAAGGCACCGACCCCATGATTTTCCAAATATTGGCCTTAATGTTTACCGGTTTTATATTAATATTTTTAATTAATTACCTGGCCAACATTAAAAGAAATTAAACGGCCTACCTTTTTATTCGTGTAATATAAGCATATACAATTACAAAAGTAAAGATTAAGCCACTTATGATTCCCGCCATAGGATTAACATCCTCCACTTCTGTGAAAAATAACTGGTAAACGCCAAATCCTATTGCATAAAAGCCTACCAAAATCATAAACAAGAAAAGGATATTATCCAATATTTTTTCATGTTTATAATTACCGGAAGATGAACTAGTTGATCTGGAAGCGTAAAAAGGCCTCCCGGCATAACTACCATAATATGGTGTTCTTACTTTGTTATAATTCATCTTTTGTTTAATATAACTTTGTTTGAGCCTGTGGTCGTATAAGCGTCTTTTTTGTTCATCTTTCAACACCTGGTAAGCTTCATTTATGAGCTGGAATTGCTCCTTTGATATTTTTGCAGAGCTAATATCAGGATGGTATGTTTTAGCTTTATTACGGTAAGCACGTTTTATAGCTTCGGAATTAGCCGATTGAGAAACACCCAGTATTTTGTAATAATTTTTCAAAACTTTGATCAATTTACATAGCTAATATAAGAATAAAATAGTAAAAAGCTATAATATAACTTGCCTTTTTAGAATAGCTTATTCAAAGACCTATAGCTAAAATGCAAAAAAAATTTCTGCTATTTTGTTTTGTTTTTACCGGATTCGGATAAGACATACTTGTCGGTCAGGTTTAAGTTAAGCTCCGAGGGATATTGGTATATTTTAAGATCGAAAAATGGTATTACTGAAAAAATGTGATCAAAAATATCGGCTTGAATTTTTTCATAATCAGTCCATTTAACAGTATTGGCAAAGCAATAAATTTCCAGTGGCAATCCTTTTTCATTGGGTTGTAATTGCCTAACCATGTATAATAGATCCTTCTTTACCAATGGGTGATTTTTCAGATAATTTGTTACATATGCTCTGAATGTTCCCAGGTTTGTCATATGCCTCCCATTCACAGGTACAGAATCATCAAAGTTGTGCTTTTTATTATATTCATCAATTTCTTTCCTTTTAGTTTTTATATAGTCTTTTAGATAATAAACTTTTTCAAATCTATTAAGCATCTCTTCATCACAGAATCGTATACTTTTCATGTCTATATAAACTGATCTCATTATTCTTCTGCCACCTGATTTAATCATTCCTCTCCAGTTTTTAAACCCTTCGGAAACAAGTGCATATGTTGGAATAACTGAAATTGTCCTGTCCCAGTTTTGTACAAGTACCGTATGCAATGTAATATCAATAACATCACCATCAGCGCCATATTTGGGCATTTCAATCCAGTCACCTATCTGTACAAGATCATTTGCAGTTACCTGTACACCGCCAACAAAACCAAGTATGGTGTCACGAAAAACAAGCAGCAATACGGCTGTCATGGCACCCAAACCGGTTAGAAAGATAACAGGTGATCTGTCAAGTATAGCTGAAAGTATTAATATTCCGGCAACTATTCCAATAATTATCTTTAATATCTGTATATAACCTTTTATAGGCCTTGATTTTGAAATTTCGTAAGTATCATATACAGCTGCAACTGAATTTATAAAAGCGTTAAACACCAGCCAGCCTACAATGATAATGTAAATATGCGTGGCTAAATAGGTGAGATTGGCAATAGAGGGATATTCAACTAATATTTCCGGGCCTAATACATAAATAATTATTACAGGTGCCAGGTGTGACAAACGCCTGAAAACCTTCTTTTCAACCAAAAATCTAGCCCACTCACTTTTGCTTTTGGAAACAAATTTCCAAACCAAAACCAAAATAATGTTTTTAGCGATCCAATTGGCCAGGAATGAAAATAAAACCAAAATCAGTATAGCAATAACTGCTTTTGAATAAAATATAGCATCAGCAGAAAAACCACAGTATTCAAGCATTTCCGCAATCCAGTTATCAATTTCGAGCAAAGACAACAGATTTTTCATGATAATTAAATTAAAAAATTATTTACTAAAATGGTATTGACAATAGTTTAATTGTCGCAGAAATATTAATTCATTAAGCAAACATAAATAAAAATTACAATTATACAGCTATAAAATATTTGATTTTAAAATAATGAGCCGGAATAAAGCCTTGTTTTTTGCAATTTGCTTATAAATCATTCATTCGTATTAATGCCATTAATATGGAAGCTGCAGCCGAAGCATTTAAAGAGTCGGGTTTTTTAAATTGCTCTTTTTCATAAGCCGGAATGGTTACTTTAGTTGTTATGAACTTTTCATTTTCGGGAGATATTCCCTTTGACTCGTTACCAATAACCAGTATACCATTTTTTTCAAAATTTAAATTAAAACAATTTTGTCCATGCAGGTACGATCCATATACGGGGATTTTATCAATGCAATTTTTAAGATAATCAGTCAGATTTGTATAATAGGTTTCAACTCTGCAAAATGAACCCATAGTTGCCTGAATTACTTTGGGGTTGTATATGTCGACTGTATCCTCTGAGCAAATAATATTTTTTATTCCGAACCATTCGGCTGTTCTTATTATAGTGCCAAGATTACCCGGGTCCTGCAGGTTATCGATCAGAAGTGTAAGTTGGTTTTCGGGAGAGTGAAGCTCTTTTTTTCCGGGAATTTTCACAACGGCAAGTACCTGGTTTGGAGTTACCTGATGACTTATACTTCTTAATTCTTCTAATGATAATTTGACAGGTTTTAAATATCCGGGTAGTATATTACAGTTTTTTTTAATCCAGGCCGATGTAGCATATAGCTGGGTGATTTGATAATCGCTGAAAATCAATTCTTTTACGATTTTATCACCTTCGGCAATAAATTCATGGTACCTCAACCGATACTTTTTTATCTTGAGGTTCCGTATTTTTTTTGCATTATTTTTTGTTAGCGTTGGCATGTTTGGCAAGGGATACGGAATGTATTAAAACTACAGTTATAAATAATTAACTACAATAATATTGAATATATTAAGATATAGTTTTAACACATGCCGTACCCTGGTTAAAAACAATGATTTATTCGGAGAAAACTTCAAATTTCACATCAATTCGAATGTCTTTGTGAAGGTTTATTTTAGCTTTATATTCACCGACTTCTTTTATGGAGCTTCCTTCTATCAATATTTTCTTGCGATCAATATCCACATCATATTGTTTTTTTAAAGCTTCAGCAATTTGCAGTGGGTTTACCGAACCGAAAATTTTTCCTGAGGTTCCGGCTTTAGCCCCGATTTTAAGATGAACATCCTGTAATTTTTCAGCAATTTTTTCAGCTTCTTTTTTAGCTTTTTCTTCCTTAAAAGCCCTTTGTTTGAGTGTTTCTGCCAACATTTTTCTTTCAGCTCCTATAGCCATTACGGCAAGCCCCTTGGGTATAAGGTAATTTCTGGCATAACCGTCTTTCACGGTAACAATATCATCTTTAAATCCAAGGTTTGGTATATCTTTTTTTAGTATAATCTCCATGATTTCTCCTCCTTATTTTAATAGGTCTGTTACATACGGTAGCAATGCAAGGTGTCTTGCACGTTTGATAGCCTTAGAGACTTTCTTTTGATATTTTACTGATGTCCCCGTAACACGGCGAGGAAGAATTTTGCCCTGCTCATTGACAAATTTCATAAGAAAATTAGCGTCTTTATAGTCAATGTATTTTATACCCGACTTTTTAAAACGGCAATATTTCTTCTTTTTAACATCAACAGCTATTGGGGCTAAATATCTTATTTCTGAGTTTTGTTGTTGTGCCATTTTTTAAATTATTTTGAAATTCATTAATTTGTTTTATCTTGCCCGGTTTCTTTCGTCTCAGATTCTTTCGTCTCGGGTTCTTTAGCTTCGGGTTCTTTTGTTTCGGGTTCTTTTGTTTCGGTTTCTTTTGGCTCGGTTTGCTCTTCACTCTTTGTTGCTTCCTTTTCAGTACGCTTTTTTTTGTTATAAGCAATGGCATGCTTGTCAAGAGCTACCGTAAGGAACCGAATTACTCTTTCATCACGTTTAAACTCAAGCTCTAGTCTATCAATTAAACCGGGATCTGATTTAAACTCAATTAAATGGTAAAACCCGGTTGATTTTTTTTGTATTGGATAAGCCAGCTTGCGAAGACCCCAATGATTTTCAAAAATGATTTCGGCACCATTTTCTTTTAAAAAGTTCAGGAATTTACTTACCGCTTCCTTCATCTGTTCTTCAGATAAAACGGGAGTCATAATGAAAGCGGTTTCGTATTGTTTTTGCATCTTTTTTTATTTAATTATTTAACAAATGATTAATTTAATTTTGATCTTTTTCTTAAAAGTTAAACGAGCGGCAAAGATAGTAAAAAAATTAATTAAACGCAGTCTTGCATAAAAGAAATTTTTTTAATTTTGTACAACTTTTTGCCCAGGTGGTGGAATTGGTAGACACGCTACCTTGAGGGGGTAGTGGCCGTAAGGCCGTGCAAGTTCGACTCTTGTCCTGGGCACTGTCAAAAGGAATTCTGTTACGGATTCCTTTTTTTATCAAAACATACCGCCCGGATGGCGGAATTGGTAGACGCGCTAGTTTCAGGGACTAGTGTTGGCAACAACGTGCAGGTTCGACTCCTGTTCCGGGCACTAATTAAATGACATGGTTAAGGTTAATATGGTTTTAACCGGGCCGCGAAAATAAACCAGGATTAGCATAGCAATAACTGCTTTAAAGCCTTTTTCCCCCGATGTTTTCCTTATTCATAATTATTTTCCGGATTTACCCTATCAATTAATGATTATCGCGGAATCTCACTGCTTCGTCAACAGACATAACCAAAGGATGACATATATCAGTAAAACATTTCAGTGTAACTATACATCTTTGAACACATTTGGTTACGTTGCCGGGTTTATGGTACAGATAGTAATGGTTGCAATGTCCGGGGATTATTGATTGACCTCTGCATAATAACATATCCACTGTTGGTCCTTCTATGTCGGAGCCATCGTAGTGTCCATCGGCAATCCTGTTGAGGTATCCGAGCATTTGACCGAGGGTTTTTTGAAGCGGCACGCCCGGTATATTAAAATTATTAAAAACCTTTTCACCAACAGCCCCGACCGATATAACAGAAGCCAGTGTGGAATGTGCTTCACGATCACCCGGTCCGTTACGGGCAATATTAACCAGCTCGCCATAAGTTTTATGTGCAACACCCAGCTTGTTGGCATAATCTTTGGCATCTTTGAGAGGCTTTGCCAGCTCGCCTGCGAATTTTTCAGCCAGATCCGTTATAATGATTTCCAGTGCATCTTCAAGTTCAATATTGAAAGTGAGGCTGTTTTCTCCTTCGATGCAGGTCATAATGTGTGTTGTTTCATTGCGGTTGTCACCTCCTTTGCCGGTTCTTATAACTGCAATGGTAAGATCTTCAAACATCCAGTGTATCGGATAGAAATCTTCATCAAACATAATAACCACAGGTGCTTCTTCATCATGTTGGACGTTCATGTGCGTAACATCGAGCAGTTCCGGAGAATAGGACCCATAATAATAAGCGTTAACATCGCTTATATCTTCAACGTAAAATATCAATCCCTGGTCTCTGTCGGGCGGTATCATGATGCGTGATTCCTTATCCGGGTCACCATTATCATTGGGATCATCAACATCTTTCATGCAACGAACGGACAATCCGGCTCTTTTAGCAACGTTATGCCCGGCTCCTATCATATCTCCGCGTTTGTATTCGGTGTAAAGCCGCCTGGCTTGTGTAGCAGTGGCCTCTGTTGAAGTCCAAAAGCGTACATGCTCTCCGGCATTTTCTACGCTGAAGTTGCCGTTAGATGTTCGAGTGGCTGCCGGAAGCGCTGAAAACCCGAATAGATCAGTACCATGATGTGTGTCGTGAAAGTCCCACCTGGGATGCCTGTCTGTATTACAATCTCCGCTCAGAGGTGAACCGTCCTGCCGGCACGACTTTAAAGCATTTCCTGCTCCATCAGCACTGTTGGTATTCTCAATACCATACTTATCTTTTATGTAATCCAATAGCTTATTCCAATCATTCAGCGAGGGCACTCTCCAGCCTTCAGGGCATAGACAACGGTTGTCGACAACAGCATGCCAGTTGTATAATTTCCCAAAAGCCGTAACCATCGCTGACTCACTATCAATACCATCAACATCATCATGAGGATAAACGGCATATGCACCTTCATTTGTACTTGCCCATTCAGAATTAGATAAACCGGCCTGTATAGATGTTCCATCATCATACCTGGTGGTGCGAAGGTTTGCAGCCATCCACTCCTGATCACCAATGACAACCGTGTTATAACGGTTACCGTCAATATCAATTAAACCTTCAAATGGCTTAACTTTATCATCATCACGGCAACTTGCGATATATAACGTAATGGCTGCAAAAACAGCTGCCAAAAAAACCAAAGTCCTTTTTTTCATGATTATTTTGTTTTTTATTTATAACTAGGTTACTTTATGTGGAATTTATCTGAGAAATCGAAGCATCATTCTGAAATATTTTTGGCAAAATAATGACCTTTCGATTGTTAATGTTTTGATCAAATACAATAAATCCTTATTATTGACACAACATATACCTGACCGGACAAAACTCTAAATATTTTATTCTAAAGTTAAGCATTTATCTTTAAAAAGCAAAAAAAATAAAGAATTAACATTATTTAACATTTATAGGATAAATTCATAAATTTTTGATAATATCAATATATTTTTAATGTTTTTTTGATTTAAGCCGGTGTATTTTAATATAGTTTCCGTGCAAGGGGTTTAACATTTTCCGGCAATTTTCACAACGGCAAGTACAGGGTTTGGAGTTACCTGATGACTTATACTACCTTATACCTCTAATTATAATTTGACAGGTTTTAAATACCCGGGTAGTATATTACAGTTTTTTTTAATCCGGGCTGATGTAGCATATAGCCGGGTGATTTGATAATCGCTGAAAATCAATTCTTTTACGATTTTATCACCTTCGGACACAATTGATACACTTTCTTTTGTATGGACAAACAATTTATCTGTTTTTTTGTTAATTTTACCTAAAACATTTATCATGAAAACGAAAACCGTCCTTTTTCTGGTTGCTTCATTTATTCTGTTAATCTTATCAAAGGGTCTGTCAGCCGGGGATTATTCTATCGGACACATTCAGAAAACTTTCATTGACCCTGAGCGGGATGATCGTGAGATTTTGACCGAAATTTACTATCCTTCTGTTGATGGAGGCGATAATTCAGTGATGGCAGAAGAGGCTTTTCCCCTTCTCATTTTTGGGCATGGTTTTGTGATGACCTGGAGTGCTTACGAAAATCTATGGACTCACTTTGTTCCCCGGGGATACATCATGGCCTTTCCACGTACCGAAGGAGGGTTTAGTCCCAGCCATCAAGACTTTGGTTTAGATATGGCATTTTTGGCAGACACCATTCAGGCCCTCGGACAAGAGGCAGGTTCTTTTTTTTATCAAAATCTGAGCGGGCTTACAGCGGTGATGGGACATTCCATGGGAGGGGGAGCTGCCGTACTGGCCGCGAGCTACAACCAAAACATTAATGCGTTGCTGGCACTGGCGCCGGCCGAAACCAGTCCTTCTGCCATTGAGGCAGCCCAGTTGGTCAACCGCCCGTCTTTGATCTTTTCGGGAAGCTCCGATGATGTGACACCCGCCTCTGAGCATCAAATTCCCATTTATGAGAACCTGGGAGCATCCTCCAGAACTTTTGTGAGCATCACCGGGGGAGGGCATTGTTATTTTGCCAATTTTAATTTCAACTGCAACCTTGGTGAGCTACCCACTTCGGGAAATATTACCCTTACACGGGAAGAGCAGCAGCAGATCACTGCCGACTTTGCCACCCCCTGGCTGGATTATTTTCTCAATGACGATTGCGACCAATGGGAGCCCTTTACCGACTCGCTGAAAACCTCTCCGCGTATTACATTTATGCAGGATTGTATTATAGAAACTCCCGGGATTTTCTTATCGGGCGACACCCTTTATAGCACTCCTGCTACCACCTATCAGTGGCTTTTGAACGAAGAATCTATTGCCGGAGCTACCGACAGCATTTACCTGCCGGCTGAAAGCGGCAATTACCGGGTAGCCGTAACCTATTTAACCCAGTGTGCATGGGTTTCGGAACCTCTGAATTATTTGGTAGAATACAGCGTAAACCTTTCTGCAAAACCCGAAGAAGGAGGAGATGCTATGATGCTTTCCTATCCCCCGTTTTATGAGGGAGATACGGTTAAGATCAGGGCTATTCCCTCCGAAAATTTTGAATTCCTGCACTGGGAGGAACAAGGGGGAATTATTTCAGACTCGGCTGATTATTCCTTCGTTATCGAAAGCGACCGTAACCTGATTGCCCGCTTTAAAGAAACCCCTACCTATATTGAAGGGATCGCCGAAGAAGAAGTACGGGTTTTTCCCATTCCTGCCGGGGAAGAACTGCATATTAAGTTACCTGAAAACCATCATTATACCGGGATTTTTTTGATATCAGTTGAAGGAAAGGTTTTGATCCGGAAAAAAGCCGGGCCATCGCAATCATACCGTTTAATTACAGAAGGACTCCCTTCCGGGATTTATCATCTGTTACTTCAGGGCAATGAAGAGACCCGATCCGTCAGAGTTGTTGTGAAATGATCCAAATCAGGTATTATTAGCCGGCAAGCTAATGAAGTGTGCAGGTTCGACCCCAATTCCGGGCACTCATAAAGTAACATGGTTAAGGTTAGCAGTTATAAAAAGATAATCATAATGGTTTTTATTACCTGAGCATATCAATAGTATTCTCGAGCTTTCCGTCAACCTCAACAGGTTCAAGTCCCAGTATATGGGCTATCAAAGGATAAAGGTCTAAAACACTAAATGGAGGATGAACGTGTTCTCGTTTAAATGCCGGGCCCATGGCATAAAAGATAGTGTGCATGTCTTTTTTCGCATGATCCCAACCATGCATACCACCGGTATAATATGATCCTGTGGGTTCACCCCAACCAATACTCCATGTTGAATCAGCCAAAACAACCATATCCATAACTCTTGGATTGTTTCCAAAATTAAGTCTCGCAGGTATTTCCTCTCTTTTCCAGATATTGATATTATTTACGGTTTGAAGAATATTATATACAGTGTCGGCATATTGGTCTTTTGGTTGAATATTTAAAAAAGGGTTGCCTCCATGAATTCTTTCAAACCAATCACGATCAACATATTCTGCCAAATCAACGTATCTTTCGGGAGTAACTTCACTCATTCCGTGATCGGAAGTAAATATAAGGTTGATATTATATTTTGGCGGAAATTCATCAAGTTTGTCAATTAAGTCTCCCAAAAGGCTGTCAATGTATTTAACAGTTTTATCTATTTCAGGATGGTCGGGGCCATATTCATGACCACTCTTGTCAGGCTCATCAAAATACAATTTGATTAACCGGGGTCGTTTTTTTTCAGGAAGTTCAAGCCATGAGATTACTTTATCAATACGTTCTTCAAATGGTACCGAACCATCATATTCTTTCCAGTATGTGGGCTGAATTCCTTTGATAGCAGCTTCAGAACCAACCCAGTAATAGGATGCCGATGTTAGGTTTTGCTTCTCAGCTGTGACCCATATAGGCTCCCCATCATAAAAATCAGGATTTGTCATTGATGCTTCATCACCTATCCTAAAGGCGGCACCAATCTCACTACAATAAAAATTGTTGTCAATTATACCATGGTTGTCAGGATAAAGACCGGTAGCCATTGTGTAATGAATAGGAAATGTTTTGGATGGAAAAACCGGTATCAGGTATTCTGCTTTAACGCCTTTGTTTGTCATTTTGTCAATGTTTGGTGTTTCAACCCTGTCAGCATAGTCCCACCTGAAACCGTCAGCGGATAATATTATTAAGTAGTCGTTTTTTGATAACTCTTTATCATCATTTCTGCTGTATATGGTTGAACTAACAATAATGAAGCACAGCATCAGTATTAAATTAATTTTTTTTACCATAATAACAGTGTGTTTAGGATTTTATGAATATTGTTTTTGAATATTTTTATACTTCTTAGATTTTCACGGTAAATGCAACTTAAAGGGATTTAATTAAAATAGATATTTTCAAGAATGGGAAGAGGTAAAACCTCCTCCCATCTCTTGAAGGT
>SL_5KL_010_SEDDRAFT_10000493_pt1 | contig 25237 bp, 16 predicted proteins | sample SodLakKL_010_SED_FD_9118 | JGI IMG/M metagenome (IMG submission 9118) | reverse complement strand
ATGGCCCCGGTCTGTTTGATCCTGGGAGGGCAATTTGTCTTTCTTTCCCGGGTGTGGCGGGAAAGTGATAAAGCTGAAGATACATCCGGGGCCGGTAAAACCTATGTCGGTGAAGCAGCAGGAAATATGCTGGGCGGTATCTTATTCACCTTTGTTTTTGTCCATTACCTGAATGCTTTTGAAACAGCGGTATTGGCCGGCTTTTTTATGCTCGGGACGGCAATGGTTTTCAACTACAGGGTTAATTCGGGATTAGCCGGCACCGCCAGGCTGCGTAATGCCGGGCTGGTTCTCCTGGCAGCAGCCATTCTGTCCTTTCCTTTTTTGAAGGATCTAGATCAGTGGGCTTACCGCCTCCAGTGGCAGTATTTCACCCCCGGACATGAACTGGTGGAAACCCGGCAGTCAGAACATGGTACAATTTCAGTAGTCCGGCGCATGGATCAGTATACTTTTTATCAAAGCGGACACCTGATTTTTAGCACGGCAGGCCCGGAGACCACTGCTCCCGGCCTGGAAGAGCAGGAAGCGGTGGAATTTGCCCACCTGGCCATGGTCCAGCACCCACAACCGGAACGGGTCCTTTTGATTGGCGGAGGCCTGCGGGGTGTTCTGAGCGAAATAGTTAAGTATCCGGTTGATCGGGTTGATTATATCGAACTGGACGAAACGCTGACCGAAACCGCCCGTCCTTATGTTTCCCGGGCCACCCTGGAAACACTGGCAGATCCCCGGGTAAATTTAATTCATACTGACGGGAGGCTGTTTGTAAAAACAGCCCGGGAAAATTACGACCTGATCATTGTCGATACCCCTGATCCCGCCACAGCTGTTATGAACCGTTTTTACACGAAGGAATTTTTCATGGAAGCGCAAGAACTGCTTTTCGAAGATGGTGTCCTGGTTGCCGGAGCTGTTTCAACTCCCGATCTGAGGGGTACTGTAATAGCAAACCGCAATGCTGCCATCTATCACAGCCTGAGCAGGGTCTTTAACCGGGTTTTGCCGGCCGGTGAACGCTTCATGCTCTATTTTGCCTCCAACGAGTCTGAGCAGGTTTCCTTAGATGCCGGCATTCTTACAGAAAGGTTTATTGAACAAGGTATCGAAACGGAAGATTTTTCACCCCGTCATTACCAGGTTTTACTTGAAGAAGGCCAGTTGAGGCGGGTGAACTGGGTTGTGCGCAACCACGGGCGCACCGCCGATGCCCACCTGGTGGGGCCCGAAGCGCCGCCTGTATCACCGGCCCCGGTTGATGAACAGGAAGCTATGGAAAAAGAGCTTGCCCCGGTTGAAGAGCGCTATTTCATCAATGCCGATTTCCGGCCGATCGGTTATTACTACACTCTCATGCACTGGGATCAGCTGACCCGCCCGGATGGTGACCGGACTTTATGGTGGCCGCTGCAGGCCAGCTGGTGGTGGATCATACCGCTTGTTTTTATTCCTTTTTTAACGGTCCTGGCACTGAGGTTGAAGGCTGATAACAGGGAAAGAAATGCTCTTACTGCTCCAGCCGGTTTTTCTTTAATCCGTGCGGATACTAATTTCGCGGTTATTTTTACTGTTTTTACCACCGGTTTTTCAACCATGGCCCTGCAGGTTGCCCTGCTTTTTTCTTTCCAGGCCATATATGGTTTTATTTATGAAATTGTGGGTTTGATCGTGGCCATGTTCATGGGCGGCCTTTCTCTTGGCGCTTTTTTGACCAACCGCTACGTAAAATACAAGGCCAGTTTAAAAACCCTGGCGACAGTTCAGATTGTTATTTCTATCCTGGCTATTTTGATTGCCTTTATCCTCCCCCGCGCTGCAGCCGTGGAATCTTCTGCCTTGATTTTTATACTATTTTCTATTTTTACTTTTACTGCCGGCCTGATCAACGGTGTCGATTTTCCCCTGTCCCTGGCCTGTTACATGGCCCTGAATAAAAATGCTGAAAAGACTGCGGGGGTCGTTTACGGGGTTGAACTGTTCGGGGCGTGCCTGGGAGCTGTTTTAACCAGTGCGATGGTGGCGCCGGTGTTTGGTATTGTTGCAGCCTGTATCCTGGCCGGTATTGCCAACTTCACCGCTTTTGTAGTACTCTTGTTGAGCAGGAGGAAAGAACTGTGGATAAACAAAAACAGCTTACATACAGGTTAGACCGCCGCAATTTTTTAAAGGCGGGAGCCGCCGGGGTTTTTTCGTTCTGCCTGGCCGGCATATACGGCTGTGCCCCTGCAGAGGACACCCGTGAGGAAACCCCGCCGGATAAGGTGGGAGCAGGGAGCAAGAAAGGCCTGATTAAAACCAAAAAATCTCCCTGGTACACTGAACTTGAAGGCGGCAGAGTACGCTGTGATCTCTGCCCGAGGCTGTGCGAACTGGAAGAAGGTGAACGGGCGCCCTGCCGGGTCCGCGAAAACCGTAATGGTGCTTGCTACAGCCTGGTTTACGGCAATCCGGCCCTGGTTCAGGAAGATCCGGTTGAACGCAAACCTTTTTTTCATGTTCTTCCCGGCAGCCGGGCCCTATCTATATCAACTGCCGGGTGCAACCTGGCCTGTAAATTTTGCGAGGTCTGGGATATGGCCCTGGTCTCTCCGGAGGAAGTTCATGCTTACGACATGCCTCCTGAGACAGTCATGAAACATGCCGGTTCCGGAAAAGTGCGCTCTCTTAGTTATGCCTTCGGTGAACCGGTGATTTATTACGAATACATGGCTTCGGTGGCCGATCGGGCTAAAGAGGCGGGCCTTTATAATTTGATGCACACCGCAGCCTATATAAACCCGGAGCCTTTGAAGAAGATCCTTGCCAAGATGGACGCGGTCAATGTGGATCTGAAAGGCTTTGATGAAAACTTTTACCGGGAGTACGTGGGTGGTGAGCTGGAAACGGTGCTGGCTAATTTGAAAATAATTCGTGATGCCGGGGTTCACCTGGAGATTACCACCATCGTAATACCTACCTTAAATGATGACATGGAAAAAATTGGCAAAATGTGCCGGTGGATTGCCTCTGAATTGGGTCCTAATGTACCCCTTCATTTTGCCCGCTTTTACCCCCTGCACAAGCTTTCCGGCCTGCCGCGGACGCCGGCGTCAACTCTTGATGATGCCAGGAATACTGCCCTGGAGGTTGGACTTAAGTATGTATACGTGGCCAGGGTCACCGGTCACGAGGGTGAAGACACTTTTTGCCCTGAATGCGGGGAGAAAGTGATTGAACGGGAAGGTTTTGTAATTGCAGCTTTAAAACTTCAAGATGGATCTTGTGAGCACTGCGGTGCCGAAATTCCCGGCCTGTGGGGTTGATAACAGTCAGTTTAAAATATCTGTCATTGTATGCTCTTCGTTAAATGTATACCTGTGTTAACGGGTTGAGCAAACCGTAAAGCTGTGCTTCTTAACCGCAGCTAACCGATACGGTTAAGGTGAATTTCATAATTGGCTAAAGAGCGTTGATCGAGGTTTGTCAAGCCTGCTTCTTTGGCCCACTCGATTGCTTCTACAAATTCTTCCGAAGTTATTGCCCGGGCAATTTTGTCGTATTCAAAAGCCTCAAACTCGACCCGGTACTGGGACATGATATTTACATAAGTGTCTTTTGGTAAATTTTCAGCCACCCAGAATGCAAATTCCCGGGGGTTTGAAACCCGGTTGGGCATGACCAGGTGGCGGATCATCAGTCCTCTTTTGGCAATACCGCGTTCATCGGTCTGCAGAGTGCCTACCTGGCGGTTCATTTCGATCAGGGCTTCCCGGGCTTTTTCCGGGTAGTCATATGCTTCAGCCAGGTTGAATTTTTCAGCGTAGTGGTTGTCCATAAACTTCATATCGGGCAGGTAGATGTCGATAATGCCGTCTAAAAGCTCAATGATCTCTTTTCTTTCATATCCGCTGGTATTATAACAAAGGGGCAGGTTCAAACCTTGCTTGTGAGCAATGCGGGTGGCATTGAGAATATTGGGCATAACATGAGTCGGTGTGACCACGTTAATATTATGACAGCCAGTTTGCTGCAGGTGGAGCATCATTTCTGCTATTGTTTCATCGCTGACTTCCTGACCTCGTCCCAGGTGGGCGATCGGATAGTTCTGGCAAAAAACACAGCGCAGGTTGCAGTTGGAAAAAAAGATAGTTCCAGAACCACCTGTTCCCACCAGCGGCAGCTCTTCGCCAAAATGCGGTCCCCTGGTGTAGACTACAGCCTTGTCGGTGGTCCGGCAAAAGCCGGTTTCTCCCCTGCTGCGGTTTTCAGCGCATTGGCGGGGGCACAGTTTGCAATCTTCGAAGATGCTGTAAGCTTTGTCGATTCTGCCGGCGAGTTTGCCTTCCGCTTCCAATTTGGCGTAAGCTGGCTGCCATTCCCCAAATGGCTTTTTCGGTTCGGCTGCCGGTTCTAAGGCCGGATCTTTTTCAGGGGCGCAGGCCTTTAACAGCCAGGCGCCACCGGCAAGGTAGACCAGCCCTGCCCCGCAGGCAAGACAAATGTTTTTAATAAATTTTTTCCTGTTCATTTCTTGTTTGTTCATGTCCATGGTTATCGCCCCGGGGTTATTTAAGGCCTGGACCGGCTTCAAGGTTTTGCTCTGGCTGCGATTACTGCTATTGCAGGTAAAAAAGGGCATGTAAACGGTTGTAATCGAGAACTGGCCTGGGATGATAGCGATTACTTTGTTTTTCGTATTTATATTATATCAACCAGGTCAAGGCTGCAAAAAGACTAACCGGCGCTTCATTTATTGCCGGGCAGGATCCGGATACCCCATATTCGCTTTTGGGGTTTTACCCGTAGTTCCAGCTGCGGAATCTGCGCTCTAGAAGCCGCCGCCAGGCTGAGGCTTGCTATAAAGCGGCCAAACGAACCGGCCTTAATAGAGTAACCCCGGACTATGAAGTACTACTTTTTTAATGATCAGGGTTATTTCCAGGCAGGACAATCTCTGGTCCCGGTAGAATTAAAAGGAGTAGTTTTATCTTATCTTCTTAGAAGAGCCTGCAATAATTACCAGTCTTTAATCCATTTTATCAAGGCAGGTGTAAGCATGTATTGCAATTTTGACGAAGTGATTGATCGGCGCGATACCGGATCCTTAAAAGGGTTTGTGAGAATGAACCTGGGCTGTCCGCGTTCGGTCGTAGAGGAAGTCCTGCACAAACTAGAGCGTGCCGTAAATTGTTACTGCCGCTGACAGGTTGTCAAAGAGCCCTGTTGCCGGTATAATTTTAAAAATATATTTAATCGCTGTTAACGCTTGTTTCAAATTTTGGATTTGCTGTTTAAATATAGAAAGGGAGGAGATGGCCCTGCAAGCACTGCTGGTTTTGGAAGACGGTTTTACGATGAAAGGAGATTGCTTTTCCGGGCCGGGTGAAGTTTTTGGGGAAGTGGTTTTTAACACGGCTATGACCGGTTACCAGGAGATGATAACTGATCCCTCTTACCGGGGGCAAATCCTGACCTTTGCTTACCCGGTGATCGGAAGTTACGGGATAACTGAATATGATATGGAATCGGACTCTCCCCAGGTGGAGGGTCTTTTAGTAAAGGAATGCTGCCGGAGGCCGCGCAACCAGCGGGCCCAGGATTCCCTGGCCAATTATCTCGAAGAACACGGGATCATGGGAGTGGAAGGGATCGACACCCGTTCGCTCACCCTGCACCTGCGCAGGGCGGGCACCATGAAAGGGGTTTTGTCTACTTTAGAAAAAGATCCGGAAATTCTTCATCAAAAACTGCTGGCCAACCGGGAGTTAGATTCCCGGAACCTGGTCGATGAAGTTTCGAACCCGGAATCTTTCAGCTGGGCTTACCCGGAAAAAGGTTATCATGTCGTAGTTTATGATTACGGAGTCAAATACAACATACTCAGGCACCTGACCCTGAGAGGGTGCAGGGTAACCGTGGTTCCCCACAGGACTTCTGCGGCAGATGTGCTGGCTCTAAAGCCGGACGGGATTATCCTCTCCAACGGGCCCGGCGATCCTGCTGTCCAGAAGCAGATCGTCACTGAAATTAAAAANCTATTAGGTAAAGNGCCGATGATGGGCATTTGCCTCGGACATCANCTTTTAGGGCTGGCTTCGGACCTGGAAACTTATAAATTGACCTTCGGCCACCGCGGGGCCAATCACCCTGTCAAAGATTTAGCGACCGGCAAGGTTCACATTACCGCCCAGAATCACGGCTACTGTGTGGATATGGGGAAAATGAAACATGAGACTAAAGCCACCCATATTAACTTAAACGATAATACCCTGGAAGGGATGGAAAACAGGGAGCAGAAGTGGTTTTCTGTGCAGTACCACCCTGAAGCTTCTCCCGGACCTCACGATTCGACCTACCTTTTTGATAAATTTATGCAGTTAATGGCAGTAGAAACCGGAAAGGGGCAAGCCTGATCATGCCGAAAAGAACAGACCTGCAGAAAATTATGATCATCGGTTCCGGGCCGATTGTGATTGGCCAGGCCTGCGAATTTGATTATTCCGGGACCCAGGCCTGCCGGGCTCTGAAAGAAGAAGGATACGAAGTAGTCCTTATTAACAGTAACCCGGCTACAATCATGACTGATCCCGTTATGGCCGACCGGACCTACATTGAACCGCTGACAATTGAAGCGGCGACCATGGTGATTGAAAAAGAACGCCCCCAGGCTTTACTGCCCACTCTTGGCGGTCAAACCGCCCTTAATATTGCAGTTGAACTGGCCGAAACCGGGGTTCTGGATCACTTTGGCGTAGAATTGATCGGGGCCAATTCCGAGGTAATCAACCGGGCTGAAAACCGGGATCAATTTAAAGCGGCCATGGATCGAATCGGCCTGGAATCGGCAGAAAGTGTTCACCTGAAAAGCATCGATGAAGCGCTGGCCTTTGCCGAAAAAAAAGGATATCCCCTGGTAATCAGGCCTTCTTTTACCCTGGGTGGCGCCGGGGGCGGCATCGCCAAAACCGAAGCTGAATTGATTGACATGGTTGCAACGGGGCTTTACAACAGCCCGATCAAGCAGGTTTTGGTCGAGGAAGCCCTGATGAACTGGAAAGAGTTTGAACTTGAAGTGATGCGTGATCGTAATGATAATGTAGTTATTGTTTGCTCCATAGAGAACATGGATCCGATGGGAGTGCATACCGGTGAAAGCATAACAGTAGCCCCGGCGCAAACTCTTAGTGATCACGAGTACCAGATGATGCGTGATGCTTCTATCCGGGCTTTAAGAGAAATCGGGGTTGAGACGGGGGGCTGCAATATCCAGTTTGCCATGGACCCGGAAACGAGCCGTATGGTCGTGGTAGAAATGAACCCGCGGGTTTCCCGTTCATCGGCTTTGGCTTCCAAGGCGACCGGCTTCCCGATCGCTAAAATTGCCGCCAAGCTGGCTGTTGGCTACAGCATGGATGAATTATCCAATGATATCACCCGGGAAACCCCGGCTTCTTTTGAACCGGCCCTGGATTACGTGGTGGTAAAAATACCCCGTTGGGATTTTGACAAGTTTCCGGAGGCCGACCAGGTATTGACTACCCGTATGAAGTCGGTAGGAGAAGTAATGAGTATTGCCCGTACCTTTAAGGAAGCCTTGCAAAAGGCTTTGCGTTCTCTGGAACAGGGCTTTGACGGTTTGATGGAAGCAAAAATACCGCCTGAAATCAAAGATCGGAAGGGCTGGCTCCAGGAACAGTTACAGCTGCCCCGGCCTGATCGGATTTTTAGCCTGGCAGCTGCCCTGCGAGAAGGTTTTACACCTGATCAGATAAGCAAACTAAGCGGGATTGACGGGTGGTTCATAGATCAGATGGAACAGTTGATCGAAATGGAAAAAAAATTGCAATCGTCCGGAGCATTAAACGAAGAATTGCTCTGGCAGGCCAAAGCCTGGGGTTTCTCAGACGAGCGTATTGCCAACCTGGTTGGGGATAGTGAAGCAGAAGTACGCCGGTGCAGACAAACCTGGTCTGTATATCCTGCTTATCGTCGGGTGGATACCTGTGCCGGGGAGTTTGAGGCATACACTCCTTATTTTTATTCAACTTATGAAAGAGGCGCCGAGGAAGGAATATCGCCGGAACTTGTTTCTGGCAAGAAAGAAAAGAAGGGAAAAATCATTATTTTAGGCAGCGGCCCCAATCGTATCGGCCAGGGGCTGGAATTTGATTACTGCTGTGTTCGGGCGGCTTTAACGCTCCGTGAAGAGGGTTACGAGGTAATAATGGTTAACTGCAACCCTGAAACGGTCAGCACGGACTATGACATTTCCGACTGCTTATATTTCGAACCCCTGACCCTTGAAGATGTGCTCAATATCTGCCATGAGGAAAAACCCGACGGTATCATACTACAGTTTGGCGGCCAAACACCACTAAAACTGGCCCAGCCTTTAATGGAGGCAGGCATGCCTTTGTGGGGTACTTCTCCCCGGGATATTGACCGGGTGGAAAACAGGCGCGAGTTTGCTGCAGTTATTGACAAACTGGGCTTGTGGGAGCTGGCACACGGCACGTCCGGCAACCCGGAAGAAGCCCGGAAAATTGCAGATAAGTTAGGCTTTCCACTGCTGGCCCGTCCTTCATATGTCCTTGGAGGAAGGGCCATGCGGGTAGTTTACAATATCGATGAACTGGAAAAATACATCTCATTACTGCCGGAATTAAGTCCTTCCAACCCCTTGCTTTTAGATAAGTTTTTGGAGGGGGCGGTAGAGATCGATGTCGATGCAATATGCGATGGAAACCTGGTGGTGATTGGCGGGATAATGGAACACGTGGAACATGCCGGAGTACATTCCGGTGACAGCTGCTGTGTTTTGCCAACCTACAGTATTGGTCCGCAGCAGTTGAAAGAAATTCGGCGGCAAACCGAAATGCTGGCCCGGGAACTGAATGTTATCGGGCTTTTAAATATTCAGTTCGCGGTTCGCGGAAGGGAGGTTTTTATCCTTGAAGCAAATCCGCGAGCTTCCCGGACTGTGCCCTTTGTGGGTAAAGCAATCGGTATACCACTGGCAGGCCTGGCAGCCCGGGTTATTGCCGGGGCTTCTTTAACGGATTTGAATTTTACCGATGAAATTATTCCTGATTATTATTCAGTAAAAGAAGCAGTTTTTTCATTTATCCGTTTTGACCAGATGGATATTGTCCTCGGTCCGGAAATGCGATCAACAGGTGAGGTTATGGGCATTGATCATGATCTCGGTATGGCCATGGCCAAGGCTCAGCGGGCAGCCGGCACACCACTACCCCTGGAAGGTAAAATTTTTATCACTGTAGCTGACTGGGATAAGCCGCAGGCAGTCGAGCTGGCCCGGGGGTTGGCCCGATTAAAATTTGATCTGCTGGCCACTTCGGGCACTGCTGCAGCCCTTATGGATGTTGGTATTAATGTCGAGACAGTTAATCGGATTAGTGAGGGTTCGCCCCATATGCTGGACTATATTTCTGAAGGTAAGGTAGCCCTGATTATAAATACACCCGAGGGGTCAGGCGCCAAATCAGACGGTGCCCGCATGCGTCGTCATGCGGTGCAGCGGGGAGTTTCTATTGTTACTACCATGCAGGGGGCCCTGGCCGCCCTGGAAGGGATCCAGGCCATTACAAAAAATAAAATGGAAGTCCGCTGCCTGCAGGACTATTATGTTTAGATTGCAGGTGCCTGTTTAAAGCTTGCGCTTGGAGGCAATGAACTTGGAAAAACAGGGAACAGCCAGAGTGCTGGAAGAGATCGGGGTTCTTCTTGAGCTCAAAGGAGAGAGCACCTATAAAAGCAGGGCTTATTACAATGCTGCCCGCACGGTGGAACTTATGGGTGAAGATGAGCTGCACAGGCTGGTGCATGAAGATAAGCTAAAAGATGTTAAGGGTATCGGCGCTGCCTTGAACGAAAAGCTTAAAGAGCTGGTGTTTACCGGCAGTCTGCCCTATTATGATCAATTAAAGTCAAGCATTCCCGAGGGGCTTTTGGATATACTCAGGGTGCCCGGGCTTGGCCCCCGTAAAGTAAGAACACTTTACGACATGCTGGAGATCACTACTCTTGCTGAACTGGAGTATGCCTGCCGGGAAAACAGGCTGGTCAATTTGAAAGGCTTTGGTCAAAAGACCCAGGAAAACATCCTTGAGGGAATTGAATTTTTGAGGCGTTACGAGGGTCAGTTTTTCTACAGTGAGGCCAGGGAGATTGCCGAGGATTTGCTGGAAAGGATTAAAGAATTTTCCGCCCTGGATGAGGTTAGCCTGGCCGGAAGCATCAGGCGCTGCAGGGAAATTGTTAAGGACATTGACATTGTTGCTGCTACTGATGAACCGGGTCGCCTGGCCCGTTTTTTTTCGGAACTTCCTTCCGTTTCAAGTATAATTGCTCTAGGTGAAACTAAAGCTTCCGTCCAGCTGGAAGAGGTTATTAACGCTGATTTGCGTGTGGTGAAAAATGCAGAATTTCCCTATGCCCTGCATCACTTTACCGGTAGTAAAGAACACAATACAGCGCTGCGTCACCGCGCTAAAAAAATGGGCCTGAAAATTAACGAATATGGCCTATTCCAGGATCAAAAACTGCTTACCTGCCGTAATGAAACCGAGTTATTCAGTGCCCTGAATCTCTCATATATCCAGCCGGAATTACGTGAAAACTACGGGGAAATCGAAGCAGCAGAAAAGGGTTTACTGCCCATCCTTTTAGAAGAGCAAGATGTTAAAGGAATATTTCATGTTCATACCGACTACAGTGATGGCATCAACACCCTGGAAGAAGTAGTCCGCCACTGTCGTGATCTCGGCTACGAATATGTGGGTATTACCGATCACAGCCAGTCTGCTTTTTATGCCGGAGGGCTGAAAGAAGATGACCTGGCCAGGCAGGCAGAAGAAATCGAAGCACTGCGCGAGAAGTATCATGATATTGGTATATATCATGGTATAGAATCTGACATCCGCATTGACGGAACCCTGGACTACGAAGATCAAGTTTTGGAAAGGCTTGATTTTGTTATTGCCTCGGTTCATTCCGGGTTAAAAATGGAGCGGGAAAAGATGACTGAAAGGTTAAAGCGGGCCGTTGCTCATCCGCTGGTCACCATGCTCGGGCATCCGACAAACCGTCTCCTTCTCGGTCGGGAAAGTTCTCCCTATGAACTGGAAAAGATTTTTCAGGCTGCCCTTGAACACGAGGTTATCCTGGAATTAAATGCCAGTCCGGCCCGCCTTGATCTTGACTGGCGGCATTTAAAAAAAGTCAAGGAGATGGGTTTGCAGGTATCGATTAATCCGGACGCTCACCGCCTGGAGAGTTTCAGGGATATAAGCCTTGGTGTAGCTATAGCCCGCAAAGGCTGGTTGGAAAAAAAGGATGTTTTCAACACCCGGACCCGCCGGGAGGTAGACCAGTTTTTTAATCACCGCTGATTGATGACTGGCCACTTAGATTAAACGCCATATCAATTTCTTATAATATGCTTAATAATGTACTAAGCAGGCAGCTAATATTTTAGGTAATTTTCTTACGCTCGGGCGGTTTTGGAGAAAGCTCGGGCTGTTTAAGCATTTTTTCTCTCAGGTAATCTGCCCGCTTGCACATTTCTACAAAATCACTTCCAAAAAGCTCAAACCTGGCCAACCAGACTCCTGTTGTCCTGGTCTGACGGATTTGAGTCCCTTTGGGAGTAAAAATTTCAACATTAGTGTCATCGATGGTATCTATAAAATCAAAGTCCAGGAAGTCATCAGCTTTCCCTTCACCGTAGGTGATCACGTGGAACTGGGCTCCAATCCGGTCTCGCTTTACTCTCTGGGGGGATTCATTGTAGGTTTTTTCTCCTTCACCGCAGCAGAGATAAACCATGGCCCTGGACAGGGACTTGTCGAAAGTCCTGTAGTAAAGATCATACCAGACCGATGCCGATCTGGCGTTAATTTCTGTGGCCGTGATCCAGTCACCTTTGCGCCAGATCTCAACATTCCAGAAGCCGGCTGTAATTCCATGGTCCCTGACGCACTGCTTGGCATATTCAATCAGTCTTTCTTTGAGATCTTCGGGTAAAACAGAGGGGGTGACATATACATCTACAGACTTTCTTTTTCCAGGATAATAAAAATGGTCTGATACTTCCCACAGCTCTATATTACCTTCGGGATCAAACCATCCTTCCACGCAGTGCTGGTCTTCTTCTTCCACCAGGTCTTCCACTACAATGATGTTTTTGTTGGCCAGGGGGTATTTATTTAAATCTACGTACTCTCCAAAAAAGTCGGTAAACAGTTTTGTCACAGGGGGCAGGTCTTTTCTTAACTTGTTGATCGCATTATTCATATCTTCTTCGCTGTCAATCCTGTACTGAAAAAGGGTCATGGTCAGGGAGGGGGGCTTTATATAGCAGGGATAGGTCGGCTCCAGTTCGCCCCACTGACCTGTTTCCAGGTCTATATAGTCAAACCAGATAGCATTGGGTTGGTTGGCCCGGGAGTAATACTTGTGGTTGCTGATAAACATTGATTCCAGGTCCGGTCCCAAAATATTATGTCTTTCACACAGCACTCCGGCTACAATGTTGGAAAGATCGTGGGAATAAAAAACACCGTCAATATGGTTATTTTTTATATACTCAGAACACTTTTCCGTGTATTTTCTAAGGTCAAAATTATCTTTTGGATGCGGATAATCAAAATCATCATCATCCATCCAATGAAGGTGGTAATCGTCGCCAATCATTTTAGTTAAGTTTCTCTTATCTCTTGCATTGGGCAAAACAACCATGACCTCTTTTGCTTTTTTATTCATTTTTCTCCTCCATAAATTAAATTGTTAAATAATTTGCTTAAAGCAGGCATAAAAAGAGCATTAATTTGAATAATTAAAGAATTTTGTGCTACCAAAAGTACCATATAAAAATCACTTTGTCAATGAAAGCAAACTAATTAGCGGCTTTTTTAGTTGATAAATAATGGAATAATATGATATCATTTATCAGCCCAACAATTATGCTGCCTTATTTCAGGCAATATATAACCTTATTTATTACCCGGGGGATGAAAAGTGCAGGCTGCAGAAAAGAACAGGAATATTTTTTGGCGGTTCTTTAAATGGGTCGGTTTACTGCTGGCAGGGCTCTTCTTATTGTTAAGTATACTGCCTTATCTGATACCACAAGAATCAAATGCCATCACCCGTCAGGAGCTGGCTTTCCCTAACAGTGTTTTTGATCAAGTAAGAGATGTTGAGATGCATTACCGCATATGGGATAGCATTAATGAAAGAGAAAAAAATATACTGCTGGTGCACGGGTTTGGGGCATCGACTTTCTCCTGGCGGTATACCGCTTTTACTTTACAGGAGGAAGGTTTTCGGGTATTTGCTGTTGATTTACCCGGCTTTGGTTTGAGTGAAAGAAAAAGGGGACTGGATCATTCACCGGAAGCAAGAGCAGAAATACTCTGGGTTATGCTGGAAGAGCTGTATCCAGATCAGCAGTGGAACCTGGTGGGTCATTCGATGGGTGGGGGCACAGTTGCTGCCATGGCCTTGCAGAAGCCAGAGCAAACAGAGAGTTTAACCCTGGTGGCGGGAGCGCTTTTCCCGGGTGAGCCTTCTTTCTTCAATTATATATTAAAATATCCACCGGCTGGTCAGTGGGTCAGGGTGGTGAGCAGCCGGTTTTTGCTTGATGAAAGCAGAATCGAGCAGTTTCTAGCTTCCGCTTACGGACAACAGCCGACGCCGCAGGAAATCAGTGGCTATTACCTGCCATTAACCGTGGAAAATACTGATGCTGTACTGGTAGACCTGCTTAGAACGGTTTCTGAATCCCTTATCGGCCGGATTGATCAGTTAAAGCTGCCCGTGCTTATTATCTGGGGAAGTGAAGATGCCTGGGTGCCGGTTCAGCAGGGGAGAAAACTGGACCGGCTGCTGCCCCGTTCAGAGCTGATCGTCATGCCGGGGGAAGGCCATTGCCCGATGGAAACTGCCCCGGATCTATTTAACCGAAAGCTGCTTGATTTTATTGATAGAAAGGATATGGAACAGTAGAAGAGCCGACCTGAAAAGCGCTAGATAAAATTGGTCATTATAAACAAACTGAAAGCCTGTGTTATCCTGGAACAAGTATTATATAATGCAATTGGGATAACCCGGGCTAATTTGTTATTCCTGAATCCTATAACGGGTGAATAGCAATGCAAAAGATAAAAACAAGCTGCCCGCTTAATTGTTGGGACCAGTGTGCTTTTATAGTTACAGAGAGTAATGGGGTAATTGTTTCTATTGAGCCCGATCAGGACCAGCGTGAAACCGGCACTATTATATGCAGGAAGGGCAAGTATCACCTGGACCGGGTTAATCATCCCGGTCGTTTACACAGGCCGCTGCTCAAAAAAGCCGGTTTATTTAAACAGGTTAGCTGGGCCGAGGCCCTGGATGTAATGGCTGAAAAAATAGATCATGCCCTTAAAAAACACGGACCGCTGTCCCTGCTGCATTTTTACGAGGGTGGTTATAACGGGCTGCTGAAAAATATTGAATCCCGTTTTTTCAGTGCCCTTGGTGGTTCTACCATTCACAGAGGCAGTCTTTGTTGGGGGGCAGGCCTGGCTGCCCAGCAATATGACTTTGGATCTGTGCTTTCTCATCACTATCATGATCTTATCAATTCAGATTTAATCATCATTTGGGGGCGAAACCCGGCCAATACATCTATTCATCTTCTGTCTGCCATCCAGAAGGCCCGTCAAAAAGGGACCAGGATAATTTTGATTGATCCTGTGCAAACCCAAACTTCTGCCCTGGCCGATCAATATATCAGGATCAGGCCGGGTACAGACGGTGTGCTGGCCCTGGCCCTGGCCCGGGTAATTATAGATAGAGAACTAACTGATACCGGCTTTGTCGATAATTACAGCAGTGGGTTCCGGCGGTTTGCAGACCTGTGCAAGGAATATACCCCGGAGAAGGCAGCCGGGTTAACCGGTATTGCCGCAAAGACTATTGAAGAGCTGGCTGTTGATTATGCTAAAAGCAAGCCGGCGGCGCTCTTAATCGGAATTGGCCTGCAGAGGCACAGCAATGGTGGGAATACCGTGCGGGCCATAGATGCCCTGGCCGCAGTTACGGGAAATATTGGTATTCCCGGGGGAGGAGCCAACTATGCCAACTTCAGGGTTACCCGTTATATTGATCATGCTTATCTTAAAGGTGATGATCTTAAGCCCCGGCAGAGATTTTATCCAAAGCCCAAACTGGCCGAAGCCCTGCTTAACCTGCAGGATCCCCCCATTGATTTTCTTTACATCAGCCGTTCTAATCCCCTGGTCCAGGTTGGTGACAGCAGTAAGCTTATCAGGGCTTTTAATAAAGTGCCTTTTATTGTTACCTGCGAGCATTTTATGACCGATACAGCAGCGGCCTCTGACCTGGTTTTACCATCGACCTGTTTTTTGGAAGAAGAGGACCTGTTTTTTAACTCGATGAGCCATCAATACCTGAATTATGGGCCAAAAATAGTTGATTCTCCCGGAGAATGCCGAACTGAACATGATTTTTTAAATGATCTGAGCGGTTTGCTTGGTCTGAATAATTTTTCCGCTCAAACCTCTGAGCAAATTTTAACCCGGGTATTAAAACCGCTGACAGAAAATACTGGGATAAAATTTGAAGATATTAAAGAGAAAGGTCCACTGCTGCTGCCGGGGGGTGAGACGATACCCTGGGCCNATCGAGTTTTTGATACGGCTGACCGAAAGTATAATTTCTATTCTGCGAAAGCAAAAGCCGAAGGTGGCGATGCTTTACCCTGCTTCCGGGAACCGTTTGAATTAGGCAACCCCGATTTGTACCGGGAAGGATTTCCCTACTGGTTTCTTACCCCCCATCCGAGAGATTCCATTCATTCCACGCACAGGCTGCCCTGTTCAGAAAAAGTTCCCAGGGCCTATATCAATCCCCGTACAGTCCAAAAAGAAGGTTTGAACAACAGCCAGCAGATTCGTATATCTTCTAAAAGGGGAAGTATTACAGCTAAGGTAGCTGTGAATGAAATGATTCCTCCTGAAACGGTGATGGTTTATGAGGGTTGGTGGCATTCTTCCGGGGCGGCAGTTAACAACCTTACCCCTGATCACCTCACTGATATGGGCTGCCAGGCAGCTTACTATGATTGCATGTGCCGAATTGATACTTAGGAATTCTCAGCAGCAGTAAATTTCTTGTTCATTTAAAGACGGCCGTGTTTTTGACTCAGATTTATTTTATGATAGTATGAAATTAAGAGCTTTAGCATAAAAAGTGCAGCAATTGTTTTATTTTGAATTTAAAAGGAAGGTAGATTTATCCTGAATATTTTAGCAGTTGTAATTTTAGTATTAGTTATTATCTGGGTTTTTTACAGCAGGCAGCTGCAAAATCTGGCTCGCCCGGTTAAGCTTCATGCTACCTGCACCGGTGCGCCGAATTATGTGGTCGGCACCACCAGCGGCTCACCTTTAAGCGATTTAGGCAGCCATTGCGGTTTTAAGGCTGTACCTGAAAAGAAAGCTGCCGCCCGCAGCGCTCTTTTTGCCACAGTGGCTTCATTTGGAGCGGGACGGCTTTACGATTTTGCTGCCGGTCTTCATACTGATGACGGCGGCAGGTATTTTCAGTCTCCACAATCAAGAAAGATCCATTTTAGACCGTACTGTATTGAAGAGACCGCTAAAGATGAACAATTTACACTGCACAGCAGGCTGTTTTTTCTGCAGCCTAACCTGGCAGTTTTTGAAACCGAGTGGCAAGTAGAAGAAGGAAAAGCCAGGGTAAGGCCAACCTTTTTAATGCTGCCCATCCTTGGTCGTGACCTGGAGAACCCCTATCCTCATTTTAACGGGTTTACTTTTTTTAAGAAAAGAGGTAAGGGGCTGCAGTTATCCAGCCATCACCGTCTGCCGGGGTTGAAGATGCATGCTTTCTTTCTTCCCTCCGCAGGTGAGTATGGCGGCAAAAAGCAGCTGTATGGTCCCTGGACAGATTTGAAACCGGGCCAAAAATTGAGCTGGTCAGTAATTATTTCTTTTTCTGTAGCTGATGACCATAAGATTATTGAGCGAGCCGAACGGGCGCTCCGAAACCTGGATGGTTTGAAAAGCGGTGCAGAAAAACACTGGACAGGGTTTGAACAAAAACTACCGGTGCCTTATGAGGTAGATAAAGAGTCTGCACAAACTGTATTAAAGCTTGCGGCCTGGGCTTTACAGAACAGCCTATATTATCCACGTGCCAGGATGCAGCGCTGGGGATCTGTGCCCGCAAAAGTCTACTTTCCTTTTTTCTGGGGTTGGGATACCCCTCAGCACGTATTGGGTATAAGCGAATGGAACCCGAAAAAAGCAGCTGATATTGTACTGAACCAGCTGGATGGGAATTTTTTTGCTCCCCGCAGGGCCCGGTTTAAATTGAAAATAAAGGGAATAACCATAGTATCGGGAACTCAGAGCAACCTGATCCCGAGCAAACTTAACGATTATCTGCGCGGGGTTGTTGATTTTTATTCCCAGCCTCCCCTGCAGTCATGGGCGGCAGTACGGGTTTATGAGCGGCTAAAAAATACAGATCAAAAGCAGCAGTTTTTAAAGCAGGTTTTACCAAGGCTAAAAGATAATTTAGAGTGGTGGGAAGAAAGCAGGAGGCTTACTAACGGGTTTTTCTCATTTTTAAATGGCCTGGAATCGGGTTTGGATGATAGCCCCCGGTTTTATCCGCCCAGTTATTTCCCCAGCTTTATCATTGGTCTGGTTCCCCGTTTTTTCTCAGCCATTGACCTTAACTGCTGGATTTTCCAGTCATACATAAACACTTCGTACCTGTGCCGCAAGGCCGGTCTGAATAACGAGGCTGATGATTACCGGGATAAAGGCAGAGATTTAAAAAGAAGAATTGATGAAGAGTTATGGTCGCCGGAGCAACAGGCCTGGCTTGATCGGCGTAATGGAAGTTTTATTAACGTAATTACTCCCACGGTCTGGTGGCCTGCATTTGTTGGTGCCAGTTCCAGCCTGGAAAAAATCCGCACAGTAATCGAAAAATATTTGTTAAATCCGGATAAGTTCTGGGGTCAACATGGTATACCAAGCGCAGCTTTCGATGACAAATCTTATAACAGCCGTAAAGACGGCTATTACTGGCGGGGGCAGATCTGGATGATCAATAACTATGCCGCCCTGGAGGTGCTGTACCGCTTTGGCTATAGCGATAAAGCAGCTGAATTGCATAAGCGGGTTATTGAGACCCTGTATAATTCCAGGGGCCTTTATGAAACCTATAATGCAGAAAGCGGTGAAGTGGGATGGAGTTCGCGCGGCCCCGGAGATCCTGCTGTAATGCAATTTGGTATGACATCAGCAGGAGCTACGCAGATATTATTCTGCCGTTATCAGCATTTCAGGTATATATTTCCTGAAACAACTGAATTAGAAGGTCATATTCAGTGGGCGACCACCTTTGATCAGGAGACTGTTTTATCACCTCCGGGTGTGGAAGAGTCTCCGCAAAAAGCAATTATGCAGGTAGAGGTAAAAGGCGATCATGCTTATAATGTCCCGAAGCTTATCTTGAAGAGCTGTGATGGCAGGTCCCTGCTTGAATCGTCATTATTAAGCCTTCGCTTTGAGAATCCGGCCGGCTGCATTGATCAAAATTGTCCAATCAAATTTACCTGGAATGGTGAAAGTTTTCAGGTAGGCCTGGATAATGACTATATGTTAAGGCCGTTTGCCCGGTCAAGAAAGCTTAGTTCAGCCTGATAAAGAGTTGTAGAAGAAGCATTATTTGCAGGAGGTAACGACTTGATCATAGATTTATTTATTAGAAGTCTGATCATGTTAATTTTTGTTTCCGGTTCGGTCGTGATTAGTTTTTTTGTAACCCGTTTACTGGCTTATTTAGTTCCCTTTGCTGTTGTCAGTGATGTTTTTCTCTGGTCAGGTACAGTAATACTTTCTGCTGTGCTGTTAATGGGTGTTGCTTATTCTTATGTTTATCATGGTTTTGGAGCCCAGACTGACATTGTTCGACGGAGGCCGTCTGCAGGCAACAAGGTAGTTTTAACTTTTGACGATGGTCCGAGCGAGGCTTATACACTGCAGATTCTGAAGGTTCTTAAAGAAAAAGGAGCACCTGCTGCTTTTTTTCTGGTCGGGTCCCAGGTAGACAAATTTCCGGAGATAGCTCAGCAAATTGTTGAAGAGGGCCATGAAGTGGGCAACCACACTTACGGACATATCACGGTGCCCAACTCTCCGCCACCCCGGCTGGCTGCGCAGATCATGCGTACCAACCTGGTTATATTACAGCATGCAGGTACGTATCCCTTATATTTACGGCCGCCTCGCGGTTTGTATGATATGCGGATGAGACGTATTGCCAAAATTTTGGGCCAGGATTTGATTTTGTGGAGCCTTTCCTCTCAGGACTGGCATCCCCGGGCTACAAAGGAATCAGTTACCCGCCGGGTTATTGAGAGGGCTGCGGGCGGTGATATTATCTTGTTTCATGACAGCGGGTCTTTAATGGGAAGCAGTGTGGCAAACCGCCGACCCACGGTTGATGCCCTGGGTCCGATAATCGATGGTTTGCGGGCAAAAGGGCTGGAGATATCCACATTGGAAGAGTTTATGTTGTATCCGCCTGAAACCACCCGGAGAGCATCCGGTTGAAGTTAACATTATTGTTATAATGCAGGTATAAAAGTTTATAGAAGGGTTGGGATCAGATGAAGTTCAACGAGCTGCTGCAAAAAAAACAAATTGTGGTTTTTGATGGGGGGATGGGTTCGTTACTGGCCAGACGTGGCTGTGATACCAGTGGTATGAGCAATATAAAAAACTCCGAAGCTGTAAATGAAATCCACCGGGAGTATGCCGGTGCAGGCGCCGATGTTTTAATTACCAATACTTTTACGATGAACAGGATCAACATGGAAGCGCAGGGTCTTGAAGCAGATGTCAGGAAAGTAAATGCTGCCGGAGTCAGCCTGGCCCGGGAAGCGGCCGGTCAGGATCGCCTGGTCTTTGGTGATATCGGACCTACCGGGCAATTGCTGGAACCTTACGGTTCCTACACTGAAGAGCANTTTTATCAGAACTATGCCCAGCAGGCGGAAATTTTGAATAAAGAAGGAGTAGACGGCCTGATTATTGAAACTTTTACCGATCTNCGTGAAGCTATATGTGCCCTGAAAGCTTGTAAAGACAACACGGATCTGCCCCTGATCCTGTCACTGGCTTTTTCAACCACTCAAAAAGGCGGGAGGACCATTATGGGCAGCACTGTTGAGGGAGCAGCAGAAGCAGCTGAAGAATACGGTGTTGCAGCAGTAGGTGCCAACTGCGGTGATCTTGACCCTTCCGGGATGGCTGTGATTACAAGTATCTTCAGTGAGACCACTAAATTGCCTTTAATTGTTCAGCCCAATGCCGGTATGCCCAGGCTTGTCGGCAGTGAAACAAAGTATGACATGAAGCCTGACGATTATGCCGAAGGGGTTATTAAATGCATCGAAAACGGGGCATCAATTGTCGGTGGTTGTTGTGGAACCACTCCTGATCATATAAAAGCGGTAGCAGGCAGGTTGAAAGAGTTGAATTAATTAGCAGTCAACAGGCGGCCGTTATCTTAGAACCATTTCCTTTTCACTTTTTCTGGTGGATCGTATTTTACACTGTGGGTATCTACGGTAATGTGCTTAATTTGCTGTTCTTCTAAAGGCCTGTTTTTATTGTCCTGATCAACATTAACGATGCGGTCTGCAACTTCCATACCTTCAACAACTATTCCAAAGGCGGCGTACTGGCTGTCCAGATGTTCAGCATTATCAACTGTAATGAAAAACTGTGATCCGGCTGAATCATAATCATTTGAGCGGGCCATTGAAAGCACCCCCCTCTGGTGGCTGATCGAATTGGGGTGTCCGTTTGCTGAAAACTCTCCTTTAATTTTATAGCCCGGGCCGCCTGTTCCATTACCGTAAGGACAGCCGCCCTGGATCATAAACCCGGGAATAACCCGGTGGAAGATCAAATTGTCATAAAATTGTTTACCGGCCAGGTGGATAAAGTTTTGCACTGTATTTGGGGCGTTTTCCGGATCAAGCTCAATTTTTATGATTGATCCGTCTTTCATTTCGATGGTTGCCAAAGGTTTCTTTTCTGTCATTTAAATCACCCTTTTTAAATAAATCTTTTAATCAGATTATCTATGTTTAATCCGGCTTTGATTCCAACCGGTATGTTTGGTCCAGGTAATTTAAGGCAAATGTTTTTAAATCTGTTTGGTCGCACATGGTCCCCATCATGGCATACATGGCTGCAATACCTTCACAGGCCTCGGGCCCCTCTTCCACCCGGGGGATGCTTTCTTCCAGATCTGCCAGGAAGTTTTCCCTGACTTTTGTATGCGGCGGGGTTACAATGAAATGCAGGGCTGCCGGAAGCTGCTGGCGTCCCAGCTGCCAGCCCTTTTCGGCCATTAAGTCGGCCAGGGTGTATACATCCAGCTGGTTGGATCCTACAGCAAATACGCTCATTACCGGGCTGCCCAGGATTTCCAGTTTGCCGGTTTTTTCAATGCCCTCCTTTAGAACACGGGTCGTTTCCATTACTTCTTTTGTCAGGCGCATATATCCTTCTTCACCCAGGTAATTGAGCACAGCCCAGGCAGCAGCGATGGGACCACCCGGTCTGGTTCCTGTTACGCTGGTCGATCCAAAGAGACCACCAGGCCAGTCTGTTAAAACAAAAAATTGATGGCGGCGCAGTTCCGGGTAGCGATATAGAATCACCGAGGCTCCCTTGGCTGAATAACCGTATTTATGTAAGTCAACAGAAATTGAAGTTATCCCGGGAACCCTGAAATCAAAAGGTGGTACCTGATAGTTCAGGCGTTCCAGAAAGGGAAGAACGAATCCCCCCAGGCAGGCATCAACATGCAAATTTATCTTCTTTTCAAGGGCCAGTTCACCCATTTCTTTGATGGGGTCAACTACTCCATGCGGGTAAGCCGGTGCTGAACCAACCAGGAGGATGGTGTTTTTGTTTATGGAACCGCGCAGGGCATCCATGTCAGCCTGAAAATTTTCATCAAGGGGTGTACGCACAGCCTTAACTCCCAGGTAGTGAGCTGCCTTGTCCAGGGCAGGATGAGCACTTGCGGGAATAATTATTTCCGGTTCAGTAATTTCTGGTCGTTTGGAGCGAGCCTGGTCCCGGCTGGCTTTGACTGCCATCAGCAAGCTTTCAGATCCTCCTGAAGTTACTGTGCCGACGGTTTCATCTTCACCATTAAGTAAAGAGGCTGTTTTAGCCACTATTTCTGTTTCGAATTTTTTTAGGCTGGGGAAGGCTTTAGGATCGAGTGCGTTGCCATGGGAAAAAAGGGTGTACGTTTCCCTGATAATTTGATCAACTTCTTTTCCTGCCTGATAGACCAATCCCCATGACTGGCCGTTTTCCCAGCCCACATCTGCCCTGCGGGCATGGTTCATTTCTGAAAAGATCTTATCCCGGGCAATGCCTTTTTTGGGGAAATAACCCCGGTTGTTCTTTTTCATTTTTTATCGACTCCGCCTGTCTTTAAGGATTATCTGGAACAGCATATAGATCATTCCTCGTTTTTGATGGGCTTAATGTACTCATAGATGTGAGAAACTATTATTTTGAGCACGGTAAAAGTTGGTATGGCCAGGATAATGCCCAGCAGTCCGCCCAGGCGACCTGCTACCAGCACAATTAAGATGATAGCCAGGGGACTCAAGGAAAGCTTACGGCCCATGACCTGGGGAGAAATGATCATGCTTTCTGCCTGCTGGACAATAACAATTACTATGATCACCAGCAGCATTGTTAGTGGTGAATCGATCAGTCCGACGATCACAGCGGGTATAGAACCGATAAATGGTCCCAGGAAAGGCACGATATTGGTTATCATAATAAAAATTGAAAGGAGCAGGGCATACTCTAAGCCGATAATTAAAAAACCGATATAAGCCAGGACTCCTACGAATAAGCAAACAATACCCAACCCCTGGACATAATAGCTAAGGAGCCTGTTAATCTCGGCCAGGGCATTGTTTATGTTAACGGCATAATCTTTTGGAGCCAGGTTGTTGACAAAATTCGTTATTTGTTTGCTGTCTTTTTCTTTAAGCATGTAGTAAAGCAGGAAAGGAACAATAATAACGGTTACAAATATGCCGGTAACAAAATCGATCATTGAAGAGATGCTGGTTGCTATTCGGGTAATAGACCTGCTGATTGTTCCGGCCACGCTGTCTACAATATTATCGATATCCAATGCTTCCAGGTCCAGCAGACCGGCAACAAAAGCGCTTTCTTCCAGGTTTCTCAGAAGCTGGCGTATTTCCCTGATTCCATCCGGAATATTCACCGCCAGCTTGGTAAATTCAGCCTGCAGTATCGGACCGATGGCAAGGAAAAGAACAACAAGCAGGCTGATAATAAGAAGGTAGACAATTAATATCGCTCCGGGACGGGGCAATTTACGGTGGTGCAGCCAGTCGACAAAAGGGAAAGTTAAATAGTAGAGAATTCCTGCAATGAGAAAAGATATGAACAGGGCTTCGAAAGCGACAACGATCGGTTGAAAAATGAAAGATATCAGGCTGCCGGTGTAAATAATTAAAAAAACAAGTAGAATACCGATTCCGGTTTTAAACAGTTTTGAATCCCACATGCTAGCTCCCTGTAGTTGCCCTGAGAATTGTTTTTACAACTTGCAACGGCAATCTTGAAGGTTTCACAAAAAGAATACCAGTGTTTGTACATTTTAGATCATAATCACTTCAGGTTCAATAAATATTTCATTTTCCAAACCCAATGTCCAGTCTGCCATATCATAGTGGCAAAATGTCCATGTATATGATTAAAAGTCCTTATTTCATAGGGTTTGTCAAAGAACAGGGGTCAAACCCGGCAGCTTTATATAATGCCGGGTAATTGTCCGTAGCAGGAGGCAGGCCGGTGGGCAGGAAACCGGTATTGTGACAGGGAAATAACTATTATGATTCAGGCGATCTAAAGGAGGGCAAAGCCATTGCAATGCGACCTGTGTAAAAAAAATGAGTGTTTGGAAGGTAAGGGGTGCTCCGGTATCCAAAATGAGTGGACAGATTCATATACCGGCCAGGATCGGGAAATTCACTATACAGCCGCTTTGATTGAAGGCGATTATTATATGCAAAAAACAAGGGTGGAAGAACTGATCCTATTTAGCCGGGAAATGGGTTACAAGCGCCTTGGAGTGGCTTTCTGTGTCGGCCTCGGGGAGGAAGCAAAAGTGCTCTGTTCCTATCTTCGCGGCCACTTTACAGTTTACAGTGTTTGTTGCAAGTTGTGCGGTATTGCAAAAGATGAACTCGGGCTGCCGAAGATTAATAAAAACAGGCCCGAAGTGATGTGCAACCCGATTGCCCAGGCCGGTATGCTAAAAGATAATAAAACTGAACTAAATATAACTGTTGGTCTTTGTATCGGTCATGATATTTTATTCAACAAACACTCGAAAGCTCCAACAACTACAATGATTGTTAAGGATCGGGTCCTTTCTCATAATCCGGTCGGTGCTCTTTATAGCGGTTACTACCGGAAGCTTCTTAGCCCTTAGGCCGCTGGTTGTTTGCAGATAAATTAACTGCCGGGTCTTTACATTAAAGGTCACTGTAAATGCTAACAGCCTGGCTTCTTTTAATGTCAGGCAATTATCGCTATAATGGACAGCAGGACAAGGTTTTTACCAGGGGTGGTTATATGTTTGATAACAATGATATAAAAGAGGCCATGACAGTAAGGCTTGATGACCGGTTTTATGAGATGCCGGAGTTCGTGGAAGGGGTCCGCAGGGCTCCGTCCAGGGGTTTTACCCTCAGTCAAAAACAAACTGAAACAGCACTTAAAAATGCCCTGCGTTACGTGCCTGAAGATTATCATGAAGCACTGGCCCCTGAATTTTTGGAAGAACTGCTAACCAGGGGGCGGATATATGGTTATCGGTATCGCCCCCCGGGTAATATCAAGGCCGGACCGATTAATACCTACCGGGGAAATTGTCTTGAAGGAAAAGCTTTTCAGGTGATGATCGACAATAACCTCGATTTCGATGTGGCTCTCTACCCCTATGAACTGGTCACTTACGGGGAGACCGGCCGGGTTTGTCAAAACTGGATGCAGTACCGCTTAATCAAGAAGTACCTGGAGACCCTGACTGCAGACCAGAC
>SL_5KL_010_SEDDRAFT_10000492_pt1 | contig 25253 bp, 18 predicted proteins | sample SodLakKL_010_SED_FD_9118 | JGI IMG/M metagenome (IMG submission 9118) | reverse complement strand
GGTGGTGCCCCCCTGAACAAAGAGGTGGAAGATTTTTTGCATGACATCCGCTTCCCTTACTCCATAGGATACGGGATGACAGAATGCGGACCGCTGATCAGCTATGCCAATTGGGACAAAACCCGGCCCGGTTCTGCAGGCAAAATTGTTGACACGCTTGAAGCAAAAGTTGACAGTCCGGACCCGCAAAACATCGCCGGGGAAATCCTGGTGAGGGGCGAAAATGTCATGATGGGGTACTACAAAAACAAAGAGGCCACAAGAGAAGCCCTTGATGAGGATGGATGGCTGCATACGGGAGACCTGGGGCTGATCGACAAAAAAGGATATGTCTATATCAAAGGCAGAAGCAAAAGCATGATCCTGGGGCCGTCAGGACAAAATATATACCCCGAAGAAATTGAAGCCAAACTCAACAACAAAATGTTCATACAGGAATCACTTGTTATCGAGAACCAGGGCAGGCTTGAAGCACTTGTATATCCCGATTATGAAGCAACAGACAAAGCGGAGGTAAGCGAAAACATGCTCAGGGAAATCCTGGAAGGATATAAAAGTTCTCTCAATAACAGCCTTCCTGTATATATGAACCTCTCAAAAATAAAAATTGTACCGGAAGAGTTTGCAAAAACACCCAAAAAGAGCATAAAACGCTTCCTGTACACACTTGACAGATAAAAAATCAGATCTTTGTTTGTTAAAAGATTAAAATGTTTTTATATTTGTGGTGTCAGAAAAGCGACATCATACCAATCAATCTTCAGTGCAAACCAAAACATAGGAGGACGAATTATCGAATAGACGCTTACGCTGGTTTAACACATAAGGAGGCCATTATTATGAATGACCGCACAGCGACTAGCGATCAGGAGTTGATTCGTCTGTTCATCTCTGGTGATCACAATGCATTGGAGACACTTATCAACCGCCATCAACGCAAGATTTTCTCGTATATCCTCTTAATTGTCAAGGATAAACATCTGGCTGAAGATATCTTCCAGGATACCTTCATCAAGATCATTAAAACCCTGCGGGCGGGTGCCTACAATGAGGAAGGCAAGTTTTTGCCCTGGGCCATGCGTATAGCCCATAACCTTACCATAGACTTCTTCCGGAAATCCAAGCGTATGCCGTTCAAGGAGAACAGTGAAGAGTATGACCTGTTTGAAACCCTGAAAATATACGAGGACACCGTTGAAGAAAAAATGATCACGGGGCAAATCCATAACGATGTCCGTAAACTCATCGAATACCTGCCGGAAGAGCAAAAGCAGGTGCTCAAAATGCGGCATTACAAGGAGATGAGCTTTAAAGAAATTGCCCAGGCAACAGACGTCAGCATTAATACCGCCCTCGGAAGGATGCGCTATGCCCTGATAAACCTGCGCAAGATGATAGACGAAAAGAATATCATTCTTACGCGATAACCTTTATCACAGAACACCACACCCTATCCAGGTCATGACACCACCACGGATCACCATGACCGGACAGGGATGCCCGGTTTTCTGTAATACGGCTTTATCAATTCAGGAAAAATTATATTCAAACCGGTATACCCGGTTTTTTTGTTGCAAACTGCAGCTTAGGACTTTTTTACATTACCTTTGAAGCACATAACACAACGGGCACATCACTTCGACAACACTGCCATGACGATTTGTGAAAATCATCCTTTGAAGAATTTGAATACCTTTGGGTTAGATGTTTATGCCCGGTATTATACGGAAATTCGTGATGAGAAAATGCTCTATGACCTTTTCAGGGTGAAAGAATTGTTTCAAAATAAACATCTTATTCTTGGCGAAGGAAGCAATATCCTTTTTTCCGGAGATTATGACGGGACCGTGGTCAGGATAATGCTTAAGGGAATAGAGGTAACAGGAAAAAAGGATGGATATGTTTTCATACGGGTTAACGCGGGAGAGATATGGGACCACCTCGTATCTTTTTGTGTTTCGCAAGGATGGGGCGGACTGGAAAACCTTTCCCTGATCCCCGGCCAGGTCGGAAGCAGCCCGATACAAAATATTGGCGCCTACGGGGTAGAACTGGAAACACTTTTTGTATCGCTCGAGGCGTTTGATAAACTAAAGGGGGAAAGCGTGGTGTTCCGTCACAAAGACTGCCAGTTCGGATACAGGAACAGCGTTTTCAAGGGCCGGTCCGGGGGCCGCTATGTTATAACATCGGTTACCCTAAGGCTGAAGGAAGATCCGGAGCTGAACACAAGCTATGGAAGTGTAGCTGAGGAATTGAAAAATATGGGAATCTCCTCGCCTGGGATCAAAGACGTGAGAGAAGCAGTGTGCCGGATACGCAGAAGCAAACTGCCAGACCCGGAAGATCTGGGAAACGCAGGAAGCTTTTTCAAAAACCCGGTGGTTCCGTTGAGAAAATACAATGACCTGAAAAGCAAACATCCTGACCTGGTGGCTTACGGCGCTGGTAACGGCATGAAGCTTGCCGCAGGATGGCTCATCGATAAGGCCGGGTGGAAAGGATACCGCCACAACGATGCAGGAGTTCATGAAAAACAAGCCCTTGTCCTCGTAAACCACGGCAAGGCATCAGGTAAGGAAATACTTGACCTGGCGGGTCGCATTAAAGACTCTGTTTCCCGGCGTTTTGGTGTGTCGCTGGAACCCGAAGTGAATATAATATGATTGACCCTGCGGCCGGGAAAACGGATATACAAATTGGATATGATGCCCCGAAAAGATACCCTTGTAAATAAGTTCGAAAAAGCCGGCCTGGCAACAGTGATCGTAATCTGGATCTTACGTGCCGCTTTTGGCCCCATGTTTAATTTTTCCCTGCTGCTGATAACCACCTTGCTGGCAATCTATTATCTCTGGTTTGGTTTTTTTATATTCAACAAAATGCAGCCGCTGGATTTACTCTATCAGCGAAATCACCAAAACATCAGCCGGTTTCATATATCGGCAGGACTCCTTTCAGGATTGATATTATCCTACAGCCTGATCGCCATTTTGTTTGGATTCCTTTTCTTCCCGGGTATGCAAACCGCCCTGATCACCGCATTATCAATCCTGCTGCTATTTACAGCCGGGATTATCGCGTACGACCTGGTAAAGAAAAAACACCGGAAAATATGCAAAAGATATTACTACCGGGCAGCTGTCATTGGTTTCTTTTTAGCTATCCTATTGTTTACCCCGATCGAAACGAGGCTTTCAGTTCTCTTCAGGCAATACCCTGACTTTCAGGAAGCTTACCTGGAGTACAGAGAAAACCCGGACGATGAGGAAGCCGAGGAGCGACTGCGTGAGGAAAGAAGCAGGTTCAGGTAAAGCACCTCATCCTGTTCCCAGATCTTCCTGAATTGCTTTGATCCTGCCAAGCAACTCTTCCCGCACCTTTTCGTAGTTTTCAATATGATCCAGTCCGGCATTACAGCTGAAATAAAACTTGATCTTTGGTTCCGTGCCCGAAGGCCTCATGGTAATCCTGGTGCCGTCTTCCAGCACAAACTGGAGCACATTGGCTGACGGCAGATCGATAGGAAACTCCTGGTCGAGATATATGTCACGATCGATCCCTGATTGGTAATCCAATATCCGTGCAACGGTTAATCCGCTTATGCTTTCGGGCGGCTGCCGGCGAAATCTGTCCATCATGGCCTTTATCTCCCTGCCGCCTTCAATGCCTTTGCGGGTGAGAGACACCAGCGACTCGACATACAATCCGTGTTTAACGTATATGGAGCGCAGCAGATCATACAAGGTCATATTCCGGGACTTTGCCCATGCCGCGGCTTCTGCAACCATGCAACAGCTGATCACCGCATCTTTGTCGCGCACCAGGTCGCCAACCAGAAAACCATAGCTTTCCTCGCCACCACACAGAAATTTCTTTTTGCCTTCAAGCAATCGCATTTTTTCAGCGATGTATTTAAAGCCGGTAAGCACGTCGTAGAACTCCACATCGTAATCTTCGGCTATCCTGCTGAGCAGGTCGCTGGTAACAATGGTTTTGACAATGTACTCCCTGCCGGTTAGCCCGTCCTTTTGCTTCATTTGCTCGAGTATATACCAGGTAAGCAGGGTGGCGCATTGATTGCCGTTCAGCAGGATGTATTCGCCCCTGTCATTTTTGATGCCTACTCCAAGCCGGTCGCCATCGGGGTCGGTTGCCATAACCAGATCGGCATCAACCTCTCTGGCCTTATCCAGAGCCATCTTAAAAGCAGCCGCCTCTTCCGGATTGGGTGATTCTACAGTGGGGAAATTCCCGTCTGTTACATCCTGCTCCGGCACATTATACACCGATTTAAAGCCAAAAGCGGCCAAAGCCTGTGGCACCAGCCGGACAGTAGTTCCGTGGATGGGGGTAAATACAATTTGCAGATCGCTGTGGCTACGATTGACCTCCGGGTTTAATGAAAGTGATTGGATCTGCTTAAGATACTGTCGGTCAAATGTCTCCTCCAGCTTTGTTATTAGTGTTGGATCGGCCTGAAAACGGATGTCCTCAACAGCGGTTCTGGTTACCTCCTCGATAATATTCTTGTCGTGTGGGGGAACGAGCTGTCCTCCGTCCTCCCAATAGACCTTGTAACCATTATATTCCGGAGGGTTGTGTGATGCGGTGATGACAATCCCGGCCTGGCACTTAAGCTCCCTGACAGCAAAAGACAGCAAAGGCGTAGGCCTCAGATCATCGAAGACAAAAACCTGTATGCCATTGGCAGTCAGGACATCCGCTGTGATCCTGGTAAAGTATTCACTGTTGTTCCTGCAGTCATGTGCAATGGCTACGGAAGGACGCTCCAATGCAGGAAAGGACTTCAGAATATAATCAGCCAGCCCCTGTGTCGCCATCCCAACGGTATACTTGTTCATTCTGTTCGTACCAACACCCATTACACCCCGCAAACCGCCTGTGCCAAATTCAAGATCCTTGTAAAACGCATCGGCCAGCGCAGCAGTATCCTCATCCATCATTCGTCTCACCTCTTTCCGGGTCTCTTCATCAAACACGCTGGTCAGCCAAATCTCAGCACGTTCCCGGATCGCCTTGTCCACTTTACTCATCTCTTATGCATTTTGTTTCTACAACTATTTATGAAAAAAATACCTCACTCAAATATAAGGCAATTTTTTCGTGAAAAGGAGCCAGCAGAGTAAAAGTTTGCATATAAACACGAAAAAAGGCCGCCTGAAAATCAGACGGCCTTAGTGCCCGGAGCAGGACTCGAACCTGCACGATGTTACCATCACTAGTCCCTGAAACTAGCGCGTCTACCAATTTCGCCATCCGGGCCAGGATTAATGCAAGCAGCCATCAGATATGACTGACCTGCTGTAAAAATGTGTAAGAACTTTTTGTTACTGGTGCCCAGGACAAGACTCGAACTTGCACGGCCTTGCGGCCACTACCCCCTCAAAGTAGCGTGTCTACCAGTTTCACCACCTGGGCGCTGATTGCGACGGCAAAATTACAAAAAAACTTATTGAACTTCACAAAAAAAATTCAACCTTTGCATAAAAATTGCGGATCGCAGGGACAGAGACACAAAACAAGGCTAAGAATCAACGCCAAAGCCTTCTTTATGCTTAAACCGGAACAAAAGATCTATCCTATGGAAGAAAAGTCACCAGACGATAAGAGTATATCCAGGCAGGTCATTGAAATGATCACAGTAGCCAACGAATATTGCCTGTTTTTAGAGAAAGCCGGACAATACAGCAGGCAGGATATCCTCAGGTATTTTCAGAAAGTCGCCCCGCTGCTGTATCTTAAGGGAGCTTTACTTCCTGCCGTCCCTGTAAACGATCCCGGGGTCATGGAACGTTATGTAACTGAAGAACAATGGGAGACTGTCTTCAAGGCCTTGCGCGAACAATTTAAGGAAATAGATGTATATTACACACTGGACCATAACAATGATTCCGTTGAGTCAAGCCTGGCCGATAATATGGCCGATATTTACCAGGACATGAAGGATTTTGTAATGCTTTATCAAAAGAACACTGCTCCCGCCCGGCAAAATGCCGTTGAACAACTCAGAGACCTGTTTCGCTGGCATTGGGGGCCAACCCTTCTTTCGGCGATGGGCAGAATACACCAGGTCCTGCATAAAGAGGTTATAGACCCCGATTTGCTTGACGAAGATCACGGATGGCTTATTGATTAATTTAACAGAAAGACCTATGATCTCAAAAAACCAAATAAAAAAGAGTACTGTTACTTTTCTTTTTTTCTCTTCCTGTCTTCTTTTGTTCTCTCATGCCCTGGCGAACGGCGGACATCGCATCGAAATCCGGTTTGAAGGCCTCCGGGAAGGTGAAACTTATCTTGCATACCATTTTGGCAACAGGCAGTACATGCAAGACACCGCAAAGATCGGGGCTAATGGTGTGGCTGTCTTTGAAGGCGGTGAACGACTGAATCCCGGCCTGTACCTGGTAGTCCTTGAGGACGATACCAATTTCGAAGTTATTATAGATCGCAACCAGCATTTTGGCATATCCGCCCACCCGGAAGATATCATGGGCACTCTTGAGTTTACTGACTCGCCCGATAACGAAGCTTTTTATGAATACCTCAGCTTTCTGACACAGATAAACCAGCAACGGCAACCCCTGGAACAGGAGCTCAGGGATCCCTCAGTGAGCCCGGCCCGGGAAACAGAGATCAGACAGAAAATTGAAGACATCAACAATGAGATCATTCAACAACAGGATGACATCATTGCCAACGATCCTGAAGGGTTGCTGGCCGTGATACTCAAAGCACAGCGCGATCCGGAAATGCCTGAACCCATCCTGTTCCCCGATGGGCAACAGGATATAGACGCCATGTACCAGGTCTATAAAAGCCAGTTTTTTGAAAACATCGACTTCTCCGATGAAAGACTCATTTACACACCTGTTTATCACAGCCGCCTCAGGACATATTTCAATAATGTGATCGTACAGCACCCCGACAGCGTTATTCAGGAAGCCGGCCGAATAATTGACAAAGCCCGGGAGAACAGTGAGTTGTTCAGGTATACGATATGGTTTATAACCAATAACGCTGAGTCGTCGCAGATCATGGGCATGGACAAAGTATTCGTCTATATGATAGAAAACTACTACCTTACGGATGAGGTGGACTGGATATCCGAGGAGCGAAGAAACCAAATGAGAGCGCGCGCAGAAGCCCTAAAACCACTGCTTCTTGGCGAAACAGCACCCGATCTGCAGCTGGAGAATGTAGAAAGAGAAAAGGTAGTGTTGCACGACATAGAGGCCAGCTACCTGATTCTCTATTTCTGGGACTCAGAATGCCCCCATTGCCTGCGTGCAGCTCCTGCCCTGAAAAGCACCTGGGAAGAACTTAGGGATGAGGGCGTAAAAATTATTGCAATCAATACTGAGCAAAACAGGCAAAACTGGAAAAAAGCCATCGAAGAATACCCGGAACAATGGATTCATCTGCATGACACTGACAACAAAGCACGGATATTGGACACCTACCAGATTTTTGCGATCCCCCAGGTATATATTCTTGATAAAGACAAAAGGATACTGGCAAAAGATATTGGTGTCGAGCACATTGCTTCTTTTGTGAGACAAGACATGCGCCAGCGGCAATAGATCTCAGACAGTCTGATGCCTTTTTACCCGTAATGTTTTTATCAGCTTAACTCCCGGATTCAGAAAGAGATGGTATTTCAATGGTAAAAATGGTTCCTTTACCCTTTTCCGAAACAAAGGAAACACTTCCGTTAAGGTATTTCTCAGTGAGGATTTTTATGCTATAGGTGCCCCATCCCCTGCCCCTGCCTTTGGTGGAAAAGGATTTCTGAAACAGTTTGAGCTGATCGTTCTGGGGAATGACCTGTGGATTTTCCACCGATATTCTCGCCACTTCTTCATTTTTATCGTAATGAGCGTAAATCCTGACCACATCATCCTGGTTGCTGGCTTCGAGGGCATTTTTGATCATATTCATCAGCACCCTCCTGAGCAAGGTCCTTTCGGTAACAATATTCGCCACCGAAACGTCCATTTCCACCTGCCTGAATTTGTACCTGTGCATACTCTGAAGGCTCCTGACCACTTCTGCAATAATGTCAGAAATGTCAAGTAACGAATAATCAGGCTTTAAAAGCTGACTTTCAGCGTTACTTATCAACCGGTAGGACTGCACTTCGTCGGTAATGTTTCCAGAAACTTCATTCAGCATATCCTTCACCTGTTCGCGGGGAAGTTCTTCGAAAGTCTCGGAAAGCCCTCTCAAAATTGCAGCAGTGTTAAGAATGTCATGCAAAAATATGCTTTCAAGCATCTGCCTTCTCTTTTTTTCGCTGATATTTTCAAGCGTACAGAAAATATATGTCTCCCCTTCAAAAGCAAAGGGCCTGGTAGAGACACTCAATGTTAAGGAAGACCCGTTTGTAAGGGCTATGTTGCACTCATCCTGTCCTTCTGAACCTCTTTGGCTTGCCGTAATGGCTGCATTAAAGCCGCAAACCCTGCAAAACTCAGAAGAACTGCATCCCAGTTCACCCCTCGGAGCATTGACACACCCGAGACATTCCCCGGGCCTTTGGCCCACCCCGGTAGTATTTTCATAATCATACTGCGATACAGGATGCCTGTTAAGGTAAACCACCTGCCTTTGCTCATTTAGGATCATGATGATATTGGGAGCGCTTTGCAGCAATTTCTCAAAAACCCCACTCTTCAGGATTTTTTTCGCCTGGGATTCCAGAACCGGAGGAGATACTTTCTGTGTCGGGTCAAACATATGGTTAAGAGGATTTTTAGAGCGAAAATACAAAAATCTTTCCATCATAGACTCGTCGAAAAGACCATGCGTTCCGTTTTTGCAAATTATTTAATACATTTGTTAAAGCTGACCCTTAAAATTGCCGGATACTATGTTAAACGAACAGGATGTTAAACAACTGCAAAGCAAAGGCATCACAAAAGAAGCCTTTCTGGAACAAATCAACCACTTTAAAAAGGGTTTTCCATCCTTGAAGCTGGTAAAGCCGGCTACGGTTGGTGACGGTATCCGCAGAATTGAAGAAAACGCACTGGACGGGTATGTGGATCTGTTTGAAAAGGAAAGCAGTAACTATAAGCTTCTTAAGTTTGTGCCCGCCAGCGGGGCTGCTTCCAGAATGTTTAAGGATGTTTTTGCCTGGCGCGATCTCCTTATCGCCGGTGTAGACCCTAAGGACCTGCTGCAATCAAAACCTGAGGCCAGGCAGTTTTTTGAAAGAATACATAAATTCGCCTTCTGGCAAGACCTGCAGATCGTCATGGATAAAGATGACCTGGATGCTGATCATTTGCTGCAATCCGAAAATTATCTGCCCCTGCTCGAGTATTTGCTGTTTGATCCCGGACTTGATTATGCAGCACGCCCCAAAGCCCTTATTGCTTTCCACAAATACAACTCCTCCAGCCGTACATCCATGGAAGAACACCTGGCAGAGGGGGCTGAATACGGCACAGACAATAAAGGAAATGTAAAAATCCATTTTACACTGTCACCGGAACATATTCAAGCCTTTAAGGAAAAGCTCGAAAAAGTTAAAGATAAATACGAACATCAGTTTGGTGTTTCATACGAAATTCATTGGTCGGTGCAGAAACCAGCTACTGACACCATCGCCGTTACCCCGGATAATCTGCCTTTCCGGGAAGAGGACGGCAGCTTGCTATTCCGGCCGGGAGGGCACGGCGCACTTATCGAGAACCTCAATGACCTCGACGATGATATAATTTTTATCAAGAACATTGACAACGTAGTTCCGGACAGACTCAAAAACAACACAGTCTATTATAAAAAGCTTCTCGGAGGTATGCTCATAGGACTAAAAAAAGAGCTTTCGTATTGGATGGATCAGCTGGAAAAGGGCACCTTGAATGCAGATCAGTATCTTCAGGCTGTGGATTTTGCGGTTAACGGTCTGAACATTGATCCCGGGGTTTTCCCGGAAGACAATCAGCATGGATCAGAGGCGCTGCAGCACTATATGGACCGTCCATTGCGCGTTTGCGGAATGGTGCAAAACCAGGGTGAACCCGGCGGCGGACCCTTCTGGGTCGCCGACCCCCGGCAAGGAACCCGCTCACTCCAGATCGCAGAAAAGTCACAAATCGACACAGATGACCCCAAACAGGCAGATCTGCTGAAGCAGTCGACACACTTTAACCCCGTTGACATCGTATGTTCGTTTAAAAACCATAAAGGCAAAAAATACCACCTGCCCGACTTTGTCGATACCGAAACAGGATTTATCAGTCATAAATCAAAGGATGGGAAAGAATTGAAGGCCCTGGAAAGACCAGGCCTTTGGAATGGAGCAATGGCCAACTGGAACACCGTTTTCGTGGAAGTCCCGCTGATCACGTTTAACCCCGTGAAAACGATCAATGATCTTCTGCGTGAGGAGCACCAGTAAATGACAACAGCTCCATCCGGCTGCCGTCAAAAACAGCATAGGAATAGTGATTGTACCAATCACCGGTATTAATGTACCTTACACCGGGAGCAATCTCTATGTTTACCGGCACATGGCGATGGCCGTATACAAAATAATCAACATGCCGCTTTTTCAGCAGCTCTTTGCTGTATATAACAAGCCACTCTTTATCTTCTCCCAGGAACTGCTCATCCGAAGGCCTGTTGGCAAGCCTGCTTTTTCTGGAAAAATAATTTGCCAGGCGCATTCCTGTTGCAGGATGCAGAGCTGCAAACAAACGCTGACAAAAGCGACATGAAAAAACAGCCTTCAGAAACTTGTAGCCTCTATCTCCCGGGCCAAGTCCATCACCATGCGAGAGATGAAATCTCTTTCCCAGGATCACTGTATCCAGCGGTTCGTGATGCATAATAACCCCAATCTCTTTCTCAAAGTAATCAAACGCCCACATGTCATGATTACCTGTGAAATAATGTATGCTGATGCTGGCATCCGACAGCTCTGCAAGTTTTCCAAGCAGCCGGACATATCCTTTGGGTACCACCCTCCTGTATTCAAACCAGAAATCAAATATATCACCCATAAGGTAGATGGCTGACGCATCCTTTTTAACCATATCAAGCCATGCAACCATTTTTTTTTCACGGGCAAGGCTCGAAAGATTATCCGGGATCCCCAAATGACTATCTGAAAGAAAATATACCTTTTCTGACATGATCTGCTTAATGGTTTTCTGGCTCTCTGAAAAAACAATAACAGCAAACAAACCTACATCAAATTTCTCTCATCTGCAACAATAAGAACAAGAAACAAGGTCAAAAACGCTGATACGGTATATACCCATTTCGTAATATTATCTTATCTTTATGCACCCGAAACAGCTAAATCAGCGTCCCTCTGAAAAACGTTAACCAAAACATACTGAAAATGAAGAACCTCATACAAAAGCTAGAAGGATTGAAGGGTGAAAAGATAGATCCTGCCCTGGTGAAAAACACACTTGCTGACATTGATTTTTCAGGGCTTGACTATCAGGATTTTTTAGCAGGCAAAGATCTTGCAGATTACAACCGTATTCAGGTCAGTGAGGATCCGTTCCAGATTTTTTTAATGACCTGGCCGCCGCAGTTTCTTCTTCCTATTCATCAGCACAAAAATTTCTGGGGCTATGTAATTCCTCTCGAAGGCATTGTCGCTGAGACCATTTACGGATACGCCCCCCGAAAGAAAAAAGTGTTTCTGCATCCAACTAAAACCTACAAAAAAGGAGAGATCATTTACGAGCCCTACAATGTGATCCACAAATTGCAAAACACCTCACCCCTGGATGTTACCATAAGCATTCATATCTATTATCCTCCTTCCTTTAATTATAAAGGAACTATGATCTTTGATGCCCAAAACAGAAAACTGGCTGTGCTGAATGAAAAGGCCACCATGCTTAGCTGGGATCTGCCTGAAGATCATTATGAAAAAGTAATGGAGGAAGCTTACGACGTTGAAAAGCTCTGGTAAACTCACCGGACCGGGCTGTCAATAAAACATCCGGACCTTTATCTACACCTCAAAGACTGCCGAGAGGATTTCCCTTAGCTTTTCCGGAGTGGGATTTTTTTCGATAATTATTCCGTCAGGATCAAGCAACACAGAAAAAGGTATCTTTTCGACATTATAAAGAGCAACCACAGGAGAGTTCCATATCCTGAGATCACTAACCTGTATCCAGTTGATCTCATCATCTTTTATACCCTGAAGCCATTGTTCACGGGTCCGGTCAAGAGAAATGCCATAAATTTCAAAGCCATGGTCGCGATATTCTTCATATATGTCACTTAGTTTAGAATTTGCTTCGCGACAGGGTGCACACCATGCTGCCCAGAAATCGACCAGCACATAATTTCCCCGCAAAGAAGAGAGCGCAACCATCTCCCCTTCCGGACATGGAAGGATAACCTCCGGGGCCTCTTTCCCGGGAGCAATGTTCTCGCTGGCCAGTCTTCGCCTCGCTTCGTTCCGGCGATGAAGGTTCACCCGGCGGCTTAGATCCAGGACGTGCTTGTTGGTTGGATAGACTCTGGCAAGAGACTGGCTAAGGAGCTCATAATACTCAAAATGCTCGCTTTCGGTTAACAGCAATCGATTCCCAAAATACTGGTAAAGCGCAATAATCGAAGCGAGGGACCGCGGATTGCTGCGAATGAATTTTTTGACGTATTCCTGCTGCGCCGAAAAAATTTCCCTGTAGGATTCCTTCAGCTCCTCCCTCACCTGCATAAAGTCATCCTGGTATTGACTCTCCCGGAATACCTTTGCCAGCGAGTCAACAAGTTCGTGTTGATCCCTTAGGTGCCTGTTCAACTCCGATAACAGAACAGACCCTGGTGACCCTTCAATGCGGTAACTTTCGGATAAGGTATTCGCGTCTCCTTTAATGTGTATCTCTTCACCGGGTTCAACAACAAGGGTAATGTTTTCATTTTCATCCACACGTAAAACATAGAAACCNGCTTCGTTTGCCGGTTGTCGGTGAGAGAAAAACCCGGCCGAATCCGTGGTGAATGTATGCAGGGGGATCAAATCGTTTGTGGTAAGTTCCTCTAAAAACAGATTGATCTCCCTGGCATTTTCGAGATGCCCTTTTACAATAAAGTAGCCTGTTTCACCGGTATTATTACCCGATTGACAGGCCAAAAGCATAAAAGACAAGGCAAGTAACAGTATCCGTTTCATTATATTCGGCAACAAACTTTAGTTCCATCTCAAAGATAGAAACAAATACCGCTGCTGTCCAGATGTTTAAGATTTTTTAACCTGCTCGGCTTAAATCAACGACTTTGAGAACCAGCACGCTTTTCCAGAAGAGCAAATCCTATGATCACAAAGATGAAGGTGATTATGGCAGACTGAAAAATCCGGGAAAGGGTTTGTGCTATTTCGGTAAATCTGAATATTTCCAGGAAAAACAGCATGCTGTGATGGAGGATAATAATAATTCCGGAATATATGGATAAAGACAAACCACCTATTGACCCGAAAGAAGGATCCGTTTCTGAATCTTGTTTTGACCCTGCGGTAACCAGTCTTAAAACAGCAGGCCGGCAAAAAGCAGCAAACAATGTTGAAGCTGTATGTATGGCCAGGGAATCAGTAAACAGGTCCATTACAAGGCCTGTGAAAAATGCAGTGAGCAGTAAGGCATATCCGGGGATCCTGGCTGGAAGAATGAGAATAAAGAGGATGTATATCTGGGGATTGATATACCCGCGAAAATGTATATGATTCAATATGAATACCTGAACCAGCAGCAATAAGAGAAACAGGAAAATCAGTTTCAGCAGATTCATTTGAGTTTTTTTTAATGCATCTATAGCCTCTTTAAGAAAAACAGGACCCCAGGGCCGGCAGTCTGATGAAAACAAGGGTTACCTAATCATTATTTTACAATTCAGATGTCAGGGGAAGCATGGTTTTCAAGTTCTTCCTGTTCTTCCTGCATAAGATTCTTTACAATGTAAACGTGGGCCAGGTTATTAAAGTCGAGATGCAGTTTAACTTTTGCTGTATAAAACGTCTCACCCCGTCTGATTTTCCAATCTATGATCTCGCCCACAGGGATGTTTTCCGGAAAAATCGTAGAAAATCCACTTGTAACAACCGTATCGCCTTCTTCCAGCTCAACGTGCGGGGGTATGTACGCCATTTCCACAATGCGGTAGTTTTCGCCATTCCACTGAAGACTGCCAATATGCCCGTTTTTTTCAATTTTGACGCTGACCATTGTTTCGCTATGCAGCAGTGAGTTCACCAAACTAAAATTCGAAGAAACAGCCTTTACCACGCCAACCACACCGTAAGGGGTAATGACCCCCATATCCGGAAGAACTCCGTGGTCACGCCCTTTATTCAGGGTAATATGATTGTTCCGGCGCGTAACGGAGTTCTGAATGATGTCGGCATGTGTGTATGTATATCTCCTTTGCGACAGGCTGTCATAATAAATCCGTGTCGTATCTTCTGCAACAACGAAATTTTCTTCAAGCCGATCCAGGAGTTTTGCATTCTCTTCAAGAAGTCTCTGATTCACATGCCGGAGATGAAAGTAGGATGCTAAATTTGCCCTGACCTGGAACAACGTTGCAGAGAAGGTATTCGCGGAATGCCATATAAATGCCTGTTTGTAGTGCTGGCGCGACGCATTTAACACCATGGCCAGCGTGAAAAGCAGCACAAAAAGTAGGAAAAAGTGGTACCTGTATATGAATTGCAACAGGTTGCGCATAGCTTTTAAGCAATTTTGAATATATACCTGCAGTTATCCCTGCTTACTTGATCAGGAACGGGAACTTATCAAAGTTTTTCAGGGCTATCCCGGTACCTCTTGCAACTGCCCGTAAGGGATCTTCTGCAACATGAACGGTAAGCCTGGTTTTCTGCGCGATCCTTTTATCCAGGCCCCGCAACAGACCTCCCCCACCGGCCATGTAAATACCGGTGCGATATATATCGGCAGCCAATTCGGGCGGAGTCATTTCCAGGGCATTCATAACTGCTGCTTCTATCTTTGTAATGGACTTGTCCAGGCAATTAGCTATCTCCGTATAAGATATATTTATCTCCTTGGGTACACCCGTCATCATGTCACGTCCATGAACAGGAAGATCAGGTGGGGGGTTTTCGAGCTCATTAAGCGCTGCGCCCACTTCGATCTTGATTTTCTCGGCAGTTCTTTCCCCGATCAGTATATTATGCTGTTTGCGCATGAACTCCATAATATCGGTGTTAAAGTCGTCGCCGGCAATTCTTATGGATTTGTTACAAACTATGCCCCCGAGAGCTATTACAGCGATCTCGGTGGTTCCACCCCCGATATCAATAACCATATTGCCGACTGGTTCAAGCACATCGATTCCAATTCCGATCGCAGCAGCCATCGGCTCATGAATAAGACGTACTTCCTTGGCTCCCGCCTGCTCACAACTGTCACGAACAGCCCTTTCCTCGACTTCGGTGATTCCTGAAGGAATACATATTACCATTCGCAAAGACGGTGGAAACAGTGGTTTTTTATTTTCCGTCATCTTGATCATTGCACGTATCATGGCCTCTGCAGCCTGGAAGTCAGCAATGACCCCATCCCGCAAAGGGCGCAATGTTTTGATGTTCTCGTGCGTCTTGCCATGCATCATCATCGCCTGGCTGCCTACAGCGAGCATTTCACCCGTTGTGCGATCAATCGCTACTATAGAAGGCTCTTCCACAACGACCTTGTCGTTATGAATAATGATAGAGTTAGCTGTGCCAAGGTCTATAGCAATTTCTTTTGTTAAAAATGAAAACAATCCCATTTATTACAGTCCTTTTATTTTGTTTAAATTAGTGTCTGAAATGTCTGTTGCCGGTAAATACCATGGCTATACCGGCTTTATTGCAATACGTTATGCTGTCCTGGTCTCTTTTCGATCCCCCGGGCTGAATCACAGCTTTAATCCCTGCCTTGTCTGCAATCTCCACACAGTCGGGGAAAGGGAAAAAAGCATCAGAGGCCATCACGGCTCCTTCCAGATCATGATCAAACTGCCTGGCTTTCTGAATAGCTTGCTTTAATGCATCTACCCGTGAAGTCTGGCCGCACCCGATGCCCAGAAGCATATTGTTTTTAACCAGCGCTATGGCATTGGATTTTAAATGTTTGACCACGGTATTTGCCAGCACCAGGTCATTTTCCAGTACCGGGTCCTTTATACCATGGGAAGTTACCTGCCGCCACTGACCTGGGGAGGTGGTTTTGTGATCCTGGCTCTGCAACAGCACACCATCAAAAAGTGAACGATACCTGTGATCAGGAAAAAGCCCGGGCTTGCTGCGCAAAATGATCCTGTTCTTATTTGATGTCAGCACTTCCATCCCTTTCTCATCATAGGAAGGGGCGATCAGCACTTCAAAAAACACCTCCCGGATACTTTCAGCCAGTTCCGTTGTAATATGCCTGTTAGATATCAATATGCCGCCAAAAGCAGAGACAGGGTCGGCCGCAAGGGCTTTTTCCCAGGCCTCCTCAATGGTGTCGCGCGTTGCAACGCCACAGGCATTAGTATGCTTTACAATCGCAAAGGCAGGTGTTACAAACTCCCTGATCAGGGCCATGGCAGCATCCACATCCAGGAGATTATTGTATGATAAGGATTTGCCACCCAGCTTTTCAAAAAAAACATCCAGGTTGCCGTAATACACAGCCTGCTGATGGGGGTTTTCGCCGTATCGCAAAGGAAATGAATCTTCCAGGCTCTCTTTAAAGAAATTGTGGTCTCCCTCGTCCAGGTAATGGAAAATAGCCGTATCATAATGAGATGATACATGCATGGCCATGGCTGCCATCCGGCGTCTGTAGGAAAGGGTGGTTTCCCCTCCGAACTCAGTCAATCGCAAAGATACATCTGAAAAACATCCTGCAGAAGGAACAACCAGCACATTCTCAAAATTCTTTGCAGCAGCCCTTATGAGAGATATGCCACCAATATCAATATTCTCAATAACCTCATCCAGGGAAGCACCCCTGGCAACCATATCATGGAAAGGATACAAATCGACCACAACCACGTCGATGGGAGATATCCCGAATTTATTCAGGTCATCATGGTCCGCATCGTTTGCAGGCCGGCACAAAATACCTCCAAATATGGCCGGGTGCAAGGTTTTTACACGCCCGCCCAGCAATGAAGGGTAAGATGTAAGATGTTCAACATCTGTAACCGGGAAACCCATTTCACGAATATAAGAGGCCGTTCCCCCTGTTGAAACCAATTCAATATCCACCTCTGCCAGAGAGGGTATGATCTCACTGAGCGCATCTTTATTATGAACGGAAACAAGGGCTCTGGCATGTTTTTTCTTCATCCGGACCTCCATACAAAAAAGCCGTTATCTTTGCAGCCTCAAAATCCACACGAAGTTACGCTAAATTTTCAGATATGGCTTTCCAGAATAAAGAAAAAATTTTTTCGCGCAAATGGTTTATTTCCTATGCCCTCATTGTATTGGGAGCTTTTATCATGGCCAGTGGCTATGTCCTTTTCGTAAGCCCTTATAAAATAGTACCGGGAGGTGTATACGGAATAGGTATCATTTTATACCATGTAATGAATCTTCCTATCGGGCTTACAGGCCTGGCGCTGAATATCCCCCTTGCCATTATTGGGGTAAAAATACTGGGGCCCCGTTTCGGCGTCAAAACAGTAGTGGGTTTCTTTCTGGCCTCCGGGTTTATTGACGGAATAGCATTGTGGTATGGAACCGAGCCGCTGGTAGAAGCAGACCCCCTGCTTTCCAGTATATTTGGCGGTGTATTTATCGGGATCGGGCTGGGACTCATCTTCAAAGCCAGGGCAACATCAGGCGGCACAAGTATCCTCGCCATGATCATTACCAAATATACACGGATCCCCGTCGGGCAAAGCCTTGCTATCGTAGACGCACTGATCGTTCTACTGGCATTATTGTCCTTCGGCGACTGGACCATTCCCCTCTATTCCCTGATCGTCATTTTCATCACAGGCAAGGTAATCGACGTGGTGATGGAAGGCTTCACCTACGAGAAAACCCTGTTTATCGTCAGCAACAAATATGAGGAAATTGCCCGGAAGATCCTGGAAGACCTGAAACGCGGCGGTACATATATTGAAGGCAAAGGAATGTATCAGGAAGATGAAAAAAAGATCATCTTTGTAAATGTTACACGCAGGGAAATGGCCGTTTTACAGGATTTTATCAACCAAATTGACCCGGATGCATTCGTAACAGTGATTGAAGCCTCAGAAATTCTGGGTAAAGGATTCCGGCCACTTGGCGAAACTGTCAGCGGATAAGCCCCTGTTCACTTTTTCGGCATCTACACATCCAAATATATTACTGTATTCAAACAAGATCAGGCAAACAGTGCCGTATTTCAAGCTGCGATTCATTAGCATTCTTATTTTATATTTATATTTTTTGTTATATATTTTTTATTTTTTGAAGTATTATTTATACTTTTGATACCATAACACTTAGTTATGGTCGCAAAGCGTATATTTTTCAACTTCACTATGGAGGTAGTGGCAGGAGGGTTGGCGGGTGGGCTAAAAAATACACGCTAGAATCCAAAAAACTCACTTCTGAATAGGGAGAGTCTCGTGAATTATTGATAAGTTTGCAGGACGCAAAATAATACCCGGTGAAAAGTATGCACCGGGTATTGAAATTTGTGGCTGTAAACAATTTTAATCCAAATCTATTCACGATGAACAAAAAAACACTTACCCGAACCGTCATGCTGTTACTGATGTTCGTGCTGATCCCATGGGGATTGCATGCACAAATGTTCGAAGTTGACGCTTCTTCCATTGAATCATCCGAAAACAAAGAATATAATCAGGATATTGAATCAGATCCTTTGCTGGACCCTGTTAACGTGGAGCGTTTTCTCGAGCAGTTTGTAAGAGGAAGCAGCCGTATCGTTGGCGGCGAAGATGTTATGATAAGTGAATATCCCTGGCAAACGTCCATACAGCTTACCCCGCAATACGGTGGGAGCCACATGTGTGGCGGGATCATTCTTGATGACGAATGGATACTTACCGCTGCACACTGCCTGGTGTTTGAACAAGCCGATGGTAGTTTTTTCTATCTCACTCCAGGTCACGTGCGTGTGCGCGCCGGTTTTACCAACATGAATTCAGATCAGGGTGCTTACTTTAATGCAGAGGAACTNTTTGTTCACGAAGTGTATGACCCGACCGACTATTCATACGATATAGCACTTATCCGGCTGGCTGACGAAATGAACCTGACCGAAGAGACAGACATGGCTAAGGTGGACATCGTTTCCCAGGAAGATGCAGATCAAGGCATGACAGACCCCGGTGAGATGGTCAAGGTTAGCGGATGGGGATCCTTGTCTTTCGGAGGCCCAAGCCCTGACCATTTGCAAGCCATTGAGGTTCCCATCGTAGACGTCTCAGATACAGCTTACCCCAATCATTTGATCACCGACGACATGATCATAGCAGGAGCTCCGGGGATGGACTCCTGCCAGGGAGACAGCGGCGGCCCCATGGTGGTTGAAGATGGTGAAGGATGGTACAAAGCAGCCGGAATTGTCAGCTGGGGAATCAATTGCGGTTTGGCTCAGTATCCGGGCGTTTATGTCCGGGTAAGCTATTTTGAGGATTGGATCCGCAACATCATTGAAACACCGGATCCCAATCAATTTCAGATCGTGCACTACGAAACCTTCGGAGACGGTACCATTCCCGCTGAATGGTCAAACGTAGTTATTGAAGGACCCGACGGCTTCCCGGGCTGGGAATGGACAGATGAAGGAGGAGCCTACGGAGGACAACTGAACTCGACCACCGCCGATGACGGCTACGTAATGGTAAATTCTATGGCGCATGGACAACACGGAGTAAGCGAAGAAGCCCATCTGATCTCCCCTCCGATCGATCTCACAGGTGTTGAAAACGACATTCTTTTCTCTGTTGAACACCGTGCGCGCACATTCGGAAATGCCGACGTGAGCATCCTGATGAGTACCGACGGCTTCAATACAGAAACAGAACTCTACAGATGGCATGATGCCAACCCAAACCAATATAACGGGGATAACCCCGTGGTATCTGAATTTGACATCACAGACATTGTACAGGGTGAATCCGGGGTGCAGTTCAAATTCAAATGGATAGGATCAGCCGATTACTGGTGGCTGGTGGATGACTTCCTGGTGCGCATTGAGTTTCCACCACTGGAGGTGGAGTTCCAGGTTACCGACGGGGAAGACCCCTTGAGTGATGTAATGCTTTCCACACCTTATACCGGACAGGAAACCGTAACGGATGAAAACGGAATTGCATACCTCACCCTATATGAGGGCATGTATGAGATCAGCGCCTACAAAAGTGGCTACCATCCCTTCGTGGAAACATTTGAAGTGACCCACGACGGGCAGATCATCCATATCGAAATGGAACTGATCACCTTCCCGGAAATTGTTATCGATACCGATGAAATAAACATTGCTATCCCACAAGGAGCCACCGAACACTTTACCGTTAATTTTTCAAACCCCGGTGATGGGGACCTGGAGTTTGCTCTTTTTGCCTACCCCTCCACTGGTGGCAAACAATCAGATGATTACGTAGAAATACATCACGACACCGGCTACAATAACAATGGAATCGGAACCGGAGGTGCTACCTCTTTTTCAACCGCAGCAAGGTTTACCGCAGAAGAGCTGGCCGGGTATTATGAGATATACCAGCTTGGAGCTGTAAGATACCATATTCATTCTGATCATTTTTCACAGGTTGAAGTAAAAGTCTGGAAAGGAGGTTCAGACTCAGGGCCCGGCAACGAGATCTATTCTGCCGATGTTACTGACGATGTCATACCCGGAGAATGGTCGTTGCATATCATGAACGATCTGGTAAATCTTGAAGCAGGCGAAGAGTACTGGATCGGCTATGCCATACAGACCACAGGAGGCCATCCCGCATCCGTCGACTCCGGACCCATGGTGGAAGGCAAGGGTGGCTGGATGTTCTTTAATAACGTTTGGCAGGAGCTTCCTGACCTGAACCCGGCTTTGGACTTCAACTGGAACATCAGGGGGCTCATTTACCTGGCAGACGAAATCGACTGGCTCAGCTTTGACCCGCAGTCAGGTATCGTGGAACCGGAAACCAACAAGGACATCGACTTCATTTTTGATACCAGCGGCCTTGAATTAGGACCGCACCACGCAGACGTCCTGGTGCAGAACAATGCCGGCGAAAGCATTACCATTCCCGTTACCGTCAATGTCGAAGTGGGTGAGTTCGATGTCACTTTTAACGTCACCGATGAAAACGGTGCCCCGGTAGATGACGCAACCATTACACTGGGCGATCAGACCAATACACCGGGGGACTATACGTTTGAAGCCATGCCCGTTGGCCTGCACGCATACCAGGTTGAGAAAACAGGGTACCATACCGCCGAAGGCTATATAGAGGTTGGATTTGAAGATATGACAGTGGATGTGACTCTCGTTTCTGACGATACGGAATTGGTGACGTTGAATGTTAGCGTTGAAGACGAATTTGAAGATGCCGTAGCAAGCGCATTCTTTATGATAGACGGTTTTGGCGGACATATGACAGATGAAAACGGCCAGATCGTTTTGCCAATGATTCCGGGCACTTATGACTACTCTGTTAGCAAAACAGGATTCGAAACCGTTACCGGTGAGGTAGTAATAACCACCGATGCCGATCAGTTCCTGGATATTTCTATGAACTATCTTCGTTTTGATATAGTGGTTGATATTAACCTTGATGAAGCCGGAACGGTTACTGGCGGCGGTGAATACCTCTATGGTGATTTTGTCACACTAACGGCCGAAGCCAACGAGGGCTATCATTTCCTGCATTGGTTTGAAGACGGACAAATAATAAGCGAAGACGAAGAATATGAGTTCATGGTAACACAGGACAGACATATCACTGGCGTTTTCGACCTTATAACCTATACCATTCACGCCACCCTGAGCGGCAATGGCGGAATGGATCCTTTTGGGGTTGTAGAGGTTCTGCACGGCGAAGACATTACATTCACCATGGAACCCCTGCCAGGAAATCACATTGAAGACGTGCTGGTAAACAACGAAAGTGTTGGGGCTGTTACGGAATATACCTTCGAAAATGTAGTTGAGGACGGGCACACCATTCACGCCGAATTTGCACTTAACACGTATGTTGTTTCCATTACCTCCGAAGGTAATGGAACCGTTGATCCGTATGGCGATATAACGGTATCTCATGGAGATGACCTGCACATACAGATGTTTCCCGATGCAGACCACCACGTGGCCGATATATTGATTAATGGTAGCAGCGTTGGTGACGATGAAGAATATCTTCTCACCAACATCACAGGCGACATGACCGTACACGTGGTCTTTAGCTTATCGGTGGATGTTGCAGACCTGGACGCTACACCGGACATCACCCTGTATCCAAACCCGGCCCGCGACAGGGTGACAATAAAAAGCAGCGAAATCATCTCCGTCATAGAACTTTATCATATTACAGGTCAACGGATCAAATCAGTATATCCCGATGCCAGGGAACACTCGCTGAATGTCGGCCAGCTGCAAAGAGGCACATATTTTTTGCGGATTCAATACCAGGACGGAGTGACGACTAAGAGCCTGCAAATAAGATAATTTGTTAATGTGCTGATGTGCCAATGTGCTAATGAATGGTTTCGGCTATAAGATGGCCTTGCTTTGTTAGCTGAATCGGCAACATCATTGCTAATGAACATAAAAGCGGGCATCCCCCTTGAGGTGATGCCCGCTTTTGCTGTCCGGTTGATGCCTGTTGGAGTATGCAGCCAACCGCTGTTCCGCTATTAATTCCTTAACAGGAACATCCTGTCGCGGTAAGTATGGTCGTCGGTTTTGATTTCAAAGATATACACCCCGTCAGTGAGTGCTTGACCATCGGGTCCTCTGCCGTTCCATTTTACTTCGTTCACACCCGATGGATACAAGGTATTAGGGGCAATGTTGAAACGTCTTCCTGTCATGTCATATACGTATATGGCCGCATGGGCAGGTTTGGTGAGGGTGAATGTGATGTTAGTGATATCTGAAAAGGGATTTGGGTAATTATACGCCCTTACCAATTTGCCCTCATCCACTGTATCGATTCCTGTCTCATCTGTTACCATTTGTACTTCAATGGTTTTATCTTCATCAAGTACAAAAGACCCTTCATGAGCAAAATAACCCTCTTTTGTAACAGTAAAATCATATTCGTCTTCAATAAGCTCAAAGCTTACCATTCCCTCTTCATCAGTAGCTCCGGTGTGACCGGTTTGAGTAATAACGACGGTTGCATTTTCCAAAGGATTGGCGGGCTCCTGGTCGTCAGATACAATGAAGGTGATGTCATAATAGGTCAGTGTCACTTTAGTGCCTCCCGAAAAAGCACCCACATAATTGTTCCTCGAGCTTGCAACTACCTCCATCGAATTGTCGCCTGTGATATCAGGCACAGCCATTATGGCATCCACCGCATCGGGCATGGGCACCGAATCAAGCACTGCTCCATCGGCACCTGAAAGGAAATACAGGTAGTTGTGGTTAAAGAGCGTACCCACAGCCACGTCGTTAATGCCGTCACCATCTATGTCGCGCATGGGTGAAACGGCCCAGCCCTGGTCAGCGATTTCTGTAGACCAGATGAACTGACCGTCTTTTCCGCTGATCGCACGGGCTTGGTTGACTGTGGAATAAGAGGGAATCACATCCACATACCCGTCTTCATTTAAGTCACCGGCAAGCCAGAAGTCCACAATAATTGCATTGCCCAGGTTGCCTGAATGAACAACCTCGCCATTAGTTACATCCATAAGATAGTAATGGCCTGAGAATGAGCCTGCGATGATGTCACTGATGCCGTTATCAGTAATGTCATCAATTTGCTCCAATGCCCAGACGGCAGTGCCAGCTGTTGTAAAGTCCCATTCGATGTTTCCGTTGGCCCCATTGATGCCGATAACACGACCCTCCTGTGCAACTGTTTGTCCGCCGGCAACCACATCCGGTACACCATCGCCTGTGAAGTCTTCAACCGCCAGGACCGAGTATGCAGCACCTCCCATGGGGGTGTCCCATATTATCTCACCGTTGCTGCCATCGAGCAGGAATATCCTCCTTGGGCCGGTTCCATCTCCATCGTCGCCGGTTGCAGCCAGCACATCACGCACACCGTTGCCGTTATAGTCAAAACGTGTGTCGATCATATAGACCCATCCACCACCACCGTATATGTTGGTTTCAAAACGCCAGATGATCTCGCCGGTGCGCGACGACAAGGCCGTTACGGCGCGGTCGCCATAGGCAGTACCGATAACAATGTCATAATAACCATCGTCGTTAAGGTCATCCGTTAACCTCACGGCTTTGGGATACTCAACAGTACCTATGTGTTTCGACCAGAGGATATCCGGGGTATCGCTGGCATTGCCAGCAAGCATATACAACGTTAAACCCCTTGTGCATACCAGCACATCGTCAACACCGTCGTCGTTAACATCCGGCACACTAAGAATAGCACGCGGGTTATCCACCGAGTGGCCGGGAAGCATCAGATCCCAGACCACAGCAGCCATTGGAAACTCCATGTCGACAGATTCACCGGATAGCGGAATCTGATAGGGCGACTGTTCGTCGTTGTTAAAGTTTATGTTTGCATTGCTTTCCAGCAACCCTTCCGTTGCCGGCTGAAACCAGAAAGGCAGGGAATCAACCTCCACCGGATCAAGGATTACAGGGAACTCAACAGTCCAGTCCCACCAGAAATCATATATGCAAAAGCCGATAGACTCAATTACCATAGGCTCATCTCCCATATTCTGCAAAACAAGGAAATCCCTCGAACTGGAGTTTAACCGGACTGTTCCAAAGTCGATCTCTTCCTGATGGGCGTATAGGTATGCACCTGAAGCCAGCCCGTTTCCCTTAAGGATAACCTCAGTGACAGGTGTCGCCACATCGTTGCTGTGAATGCTCATGATCTTTTCATACATGTTGATCTCCTGTGGGTCGAAAATGACAGGAATGTGTGTTGACGCACCCGCATCAACATGTACCGGAAAACTGACATCAACAGAAAAAGATTCGTTATCTTCCGGGAAGGTAATATCATCAATGATAAGCTCTCCGGTACCAATGTTATTGACCAGCATGTTCCATTCTTCATGATCACCAAGAGTAACA
>SL_5KL_010_SEDDRAFT_10000490_pt1 | contig 25315 bp, 28 predicted proteins | sample SodLakKL_010_SED_FD_9118 | JGI IMG/M metagenome (IMG submission 9118) | reverse complement strand
CTCTGATCCGGGAGATGTATTCAATAGTTTCTGATGCCCAGAAGCTGGCCTTCTCGCTGATCAGGGATGGGGCAGATGGGTCGGCTGTATACCAGGCAATTGTCACGATCTTTTCGGATTCAGGGTATGGGATAGAACCAGATGGTTTTGTCCACAGTCTGGGCCATGGCGTCGGCCTGGAAGTGCATGAACAACCCACGCTTAATGCCCGTGGTGGTCCGCTTTCGGCAGGCAATGTTATCACCATCGAACCCGGGTTGTATTATTCCGGAATCGGTGGTGTGCGCATAGAGGATATGGGAGTTGTGACCGGATCGGGCTTTCGGCTGATCAGCCGTTTCCCGGAGGTTTTCTGNCTATGAATGATGAGATAATGGACCAATATAGAGAGGCAGGGCGACTGGCCCGGAAGATTATCAATAAGGCTGCCCAATGGGTCGTCCCTGATGCATCTGTAGCNGATTTGGCTGATGCCATATGCATGATGGTTGGAGAAGAGGATGCAGGGCTGGCATTTCCTCCAAATATTTCCCTGAATGAAGCAGCAGCACATGATACGGCCGCACCGGGAGATGAGCGCATTTTCGAGAAGGGGGATCTTGTCAAACTAGATATCGGTCTTCATCTTGACGGCTATATTGCAGATACTGCTCTCACTATCGATCTTGGCAATCATGCACCTCTGGTAGCGGCTTCGCGCGCGGCTCTTGATGCAGCTATATCTCTCGCCAGGCCGGGTACTGCAGCAGGTGAGATTGGTTCAGCTGTTCAGGAGACGATCACCGGGCGTGGGTTTAAGCCTGTGGCAAATCTCACAGGCCATGGTCTGGACAGGTACTCGTTACACGCCCCGCCTACAATTCCAAATATCGGATCTGGAGGAGGTATGATACTGAAAGAAGGTATGGTCATTGCAATCGAGCCTTTTGCATCAACTGGCAATGGACGGGTCAGCGAGGGCAACAGGGTTGAGATTTTTTCACAAATCACGGTAAAACCAATCCGAATTCCTGCAGGAAGGAAAATTCTTGAAGAGATTAGGGATAGAAGGGGCCTTCCGTTTGCCAGACGATGGCTCAAAACCGATCGTGCCGATCTGGCCCTTACTGCACTCATCAGGCAGGGTATCATACGTTCTTATCCGGTTCTCCAGGATATGCCCGGGTCGTTTGTATCCCAGACTGAAGATACGATCATCATCACCGAGGATGGATGCATCGTCACGACACGGTGAGATACTCTTATTCAGACTAATGACCAATAATAAAGGTTAAGACATGGAGATGGCCGATTACACCACACTCCGGCTCATGGAGCTCCTTCTCACCGCTGAGATCGTCAACCATGAGGAATCGCTTCAAATTTCCGATCTCACGCCTTTATCACGTGAAGCATTTGAGATCGGCAAGAAGAACCCTGATATCAGACGCCCGGTTATTGTGAGCAACAGCATGGCCAGGCGGGCACTTGCAATCGGGGATGCACACACCCTCATCAGCTCAAATCCGTTTGTTGGATATGATGAATTTGGCCAGCGACTTTCCATCAACGCACTGGATGCAGCCGCCCGGTGGTTTTTGGAGCATGGAGGGAGTGAAATGGCGGCAGATAATCCGGTACTTGCATTTTACTATGAGAAAGCCGGATTCAACGGTATCTCATATGATGCTGCACGCAGAAAGAATCCCCCCTATGAGGACAGTCGGGCATTTCTTGATTTGCGCATTGCCGCTCTTCCAGCAGGATCTGAAGAGATAAAAGAAGCGCTGGCTCTTGTCGCATTGCATGCACCTGAGGAGATAGAAGAATCCTTTGAATCATTTGTAGCAACAGAGGAACAAATGGAGGTGATCGAAAAGATCAAAGTTGCTCTCTGCCATAGGGACTATCTCAAAAAGCATCAGATCTATCAGATCGGACGTCTCCTCTTTGTTGGACCCCCTGGTACCGGCAAGACCACATTTGCTCTTTCTCTTGCCCGCGAACTGCATATGCCGGTTCTTGAGGCCCGGCTCTCCATGATCACCTCCCAGTATCTGGGAGAGACGTCAAAAAATATTGAGCGTATCTTTGAGATCGCAAAAATGCTCTCTCCATGTATCTTATTTATCGATGAATTTGATTATGTGGCCCGGACAAGAGATGCCGATGATCATGGGGCAATGAAGCGTGCAGTAAATACGCTTCTGAAAAATATCGATCAAATGAGTCTCATCAGGTCAAATGTCCTCTTTATCGGAGCAACAAATTACCCGGGTATCCTGGATGAGGCCGCATGGAGGCGATTTGATGAAGCTGTTTTGTTTTCATTACCAGATCAGCCGATGAGAGAAGCAATCCTCAAAGCCATCACCAGAAATATTCACATTATCCCGGATCTCTCTCTTCTCGCGGCACGGACTGAAGGATTCACCGGCGCCGATCTCAGATTGATGATAAAAGAAGCTGTGATGGTAGCGCTAAAAGACGGTCGTGAGGAGATCAGTGAGGTGGATATCGAACAGGGTATGCTTCTGGTTGACAGGAGAAATGCACTCAGACAGAGTGGATGGGCATAAGTATGAAGGTCACTCTTCTTGGGACCGGTGATGCAATCGGAACACCCAAGATCGGATGTACCTGTGAAAATTGCAGAACTGCTTGGGAAATGGGAAGAGAGCGGCTCAGGACATCTATTTTGATCGAGTCTGAATCTCATAATATCATCGTCGATACTTCTCCCGATCTCCGCAGGCAGCTTCTTTCTGTCCGTTCTCCTTATATCAATGCAGGCATCTGGACGCATGGTCATTATGACCATTTTATGGGATTTGGAGACTTTTACCGTGTCCAGAAACCGCCGCAAATGTTTGCGGCACCTGAGGTGCTTGAATATTGCAGAAGTATCTTTTCGTTTCTTCCCTTCTCCGGCATTTCGGTACAGCCCTATCGGCCGTTTTCCCTCTATGGTCTGGATATAACACTATTTCCTGTATCACATCCGGATGCGCCGACATATGGCATACGAGTTGAGTCAGATCATCATGTTCTGGTATATTCTTCTGATACCCGGCTGGACATACCGGAAAGGAGCCTTACCTGCATGGAAGGCGCAGACCTCCTTCTCCTTGATGCCATCGCTCCAGCCGGGATCAGTATCAATAAACACATGAACTATCCAGAGGCGATTGATCTGGCATCAATATTAAAACCAAAACAGCTTCGGTGCGTTCATATGAGCCACCTTGTCCCCTGGGATCTGCCATATGCTGGAACTGATTTTGAGGTTTTCTTCTGATCCTGTCGATGCCTCTACCGTCAATGCCTATATAGTCCCGCTACCAATTGATATACGGTATGAACATAAAAATCCTGGAACTTGAAAAGAATAAGGTTAGGATGGTGTTGGTTTCAGAGAAACACACTTTTATGAATCTACTTACTGATGAGATCCTGACTGATCCCGCTGTTAATGTGGGTCAATATGTGGTTGAGTACCAGTTCTCAGATCCGGTCCTTCTCGTCACAACCGATGGCAGTAAAGATCCGATAACGGTTATCAGGGAAGCGTGTGAACGGATCAGCCGTTCCTGTGACAAACTCCTGGATCAGGTTGATTCAGCCTGATCCAGAAAATGTATTTGTTATTTTTCTCTATATTATCACCGGATTGAAAGGTATGCCTGCGTATGCCCCTTCAAGATCAAAGTCGCTGGGTAAACGCAACCTGACCTGAGATTTTTGTGATCTTCACGCGGATCTTCTGGCCAGGCTTACCCCCGGACACATAGAGAATGTACTTCCCAACCTTCGCCACACCGTCACCACGCCTGCTGACCGATTCAATGTCGACCTCAAGCTCCTGCCCTTCTTCGAGGCTGGTCCCCTTCACTTCGGTTCGCGCCCTTCTTTTTCTCACTGGCCGGTGGCTTCCGCACGCATCGCACCTGAGCATCTGGATCCGGTCATCCTTTACCAGCCGGGTGTCAGGTCTTCCGCATTCCGAGCAGATGACAAAGTCATCGATATAGTTCTTCACGATCGCACTCAATACATCTGATTCAAATTTTCCATTAAAGATGGCGCGGCTGCCATCAATCTTTCCCGCAGTTCCAAGTTCTCCAAGCATGAACTTCATCAGGTGATCGGTGTCCCGGCCGAGTGTCCCGGCAATCTCAGCAAAATTTTCAAGGATGGTAGTCTTTCCTTCCAGGTAAGACTTCACCGGCGGCACAATGAACCGCTCACCCGTCTCGGTCGGCTCGGTTATGCCGGTATATGCCTTCTTCAACAGTTCCTCGTACGAATCAACCATGCAGTAATGTAGGTTTCCAGTGGTAAAAAGGGTGGTATCACTGGATATGAGATCCTTATTTCATCTTTGAAGAAGATCACTTAAACGAATGCTGTCCACTGAAGACCTGGAAAAAATCCGATTACGGCTTGGAAGGGAAATTACCCCCCTTGAAGTCGCGGCATTTGAAAATCTCTGGAGCGAACACTGTAGCTACCGATCGACAAAAACACTCCTTAGAACCCTTCCGACTGAAGGGAAATCCGTCATCATCGGACCGGGAGATGATGCTGCGATCATCTCATTTTCTGAGAAGACCGCGCTTGCGATCGGGATGGAGAGCCATAATCATCCAAGCTACATCGATCCATACAATGGTGCTGCCACCGGGGTTGGAGGAATTGTCCGTGATATCATCTCTATGGGTGCATATCCAATTGCCCTCATGGATCCTCTCTGCTTTGGAAGCCTTGATAATGAAAAAACCCGCTATCTTTTAGAACAGGTTATCGCTGGCATCGGTGATTACGGCAACTGCATCGGCGTCCCGGTTGTGAGGGGTGATATCATCTTTGACGAGAGTTATCAGGGCAACCCACTTGTTAACGTCGTCGCTGTTGGCGTGCTTGATCCAAAAAGGATCGTTACAGGCAGAGTTAAAAAACCGGGAAACCGTCTGGTTATGTATGGTTCCCGCACTGGCCGCGATGGCCTTGGAGGTGCTTCATTTTCCTCACGGGAACTCTCTCCTGGTGCACTTTCTGAAGAACGTCCGAGCGTTCAGATCGGCGATCCTTATCTGGAGAAGCTTCTCATCGATGCGACCGCTGAGATTTGTGCGACCGGGAAGGTATATGCATGCAGGGACCTGGGCGCTGCGGGGCTCGCAGGTGCGTCAAGTGAAATGTCGAGTACGTATGGTGCACGCATTATAGCAGATAAGGTGCCCCTTCGTGAGACAGGAATGAACGAGATCGAGATCATGCTTGCCGAGTCGCAGGAGCGGATGCTTGTTGAGGTGGCACCAGAAGACCTTGACCTGTTCGGATCCATTTTTGAGAAATATGATCTTGCATGGGCTGATGTCGGGGAGGTGATCGAAGAACCACGCTACATTGTTCTGTTCAATGGACAGGTCGTCTGCGATCTACCAATGGACCTCCTCGTTGGCGGAGCGCCTCTTTGCGAGTGGGAGAAGAAACCCTACCAGGCAGAAGAGCCATACCACCGCCCACAAGAGGATCTTCGTACACTTGCAAAAAAGGTTCTCTCACATCCTGAGTGTGGTTCAAAAGACTGGGTCGTTTCGCAATACGATCATGACGTGCAGCTCAGGACTGTCTCACTTGGTCCTGATGCTGCCGTACTCAGACTGGAAGACAAAGCCCTTTTCTTCAGTTGTGGCTGCAACCCCCGGCATATCTATCTCAGACCACGTGAAGGAACCGCAAACTCGGTCCTTGAAAACGCATCGAACCTCGCATGTTATGGTGCGGAACCACTCTGCGTGGTTGACTGCCTGAACTTTGCAAGCCCGGCGCGGCCGGAGATCAGCTGGCAGATCGAAGAATCCATCCTTGGAATGGGTGAAATGTGCAGGCTCCTTAAAACACCGATTGTCGGTGGCAATGTCTCCTTATATAACGAGAGTGATGAGTTTGAAACCAGGATCAAACCCACCCCAATGCTCGGAATGATTGGGCAGGGGAAACTTCGCACCTACACTCCACCGCCTGATGGAGCGATCCTTGCCCTCATCGGCTCAACCGAATCCGACCTTGGTGGATCGATTCTGGACAGTGTGACTGGATGTGGAGGGATGGCACCTGCTCCTGGGAACGTAAAGACAGTGATTGCAATGCGGGATCTCGTGAGATCCGGTGCACTCTATACAGCAACTGATCTCTCCCGTGGGGGGCTTTTGGCTGCACTTGCAAAGATTGCCCCATGCTCTTCAATTACTGTTGAGGGGGATCCTATTATTGGTCTCTTCTCCGAGACATATGCACGATTCCTTGTTGCTCTCAAAGACCGGAAGGTTCTGGAAGGGTTGCCCCATACCATTCTTGGAACTGTGGGGGGTGATGGTTTGATGATCAATACCATGGATGGGGGTGTTCATATCACGCCTGCTGATCTGGCTGCCTGGTCTGACACAATCACTAAAGTGATGACCTCCTAAGTTCTGGCAATATCCCAGACAGCCCTTTTCAGGGCTGTGATCTCTTTCTCATCTTTTACTCCCTGCCTGGAAAAGGTGATATTGTGGCGGCCAACGACATTCATGCCGGAACTCAAGGCCATTTTTTCCAGAATTGCAAGTGTTTCCCCCGGGGATCCATGTGAGGTGCAGATAAGAATAGTTCTTGTGCCAGATGCGTTCTGTATTGCCTGGATCATTGCATTTGCTGCTGGTGTCGGGCGAAATGCCCAGACGGGTGTACCAAGAATGATCAAATCATAGCCGCTTACATCAATGACATCTGGTTCGATCTCGGCGAGGGCTCCAGAACGTGCGCGGGGAATGCCCAGAAGGTACATCGTAGCCTTCCCATATGGAGCCCGATCCTTCACCCTGATACATTCAGCGCCGATGGATTTTACAAGATCCATCATCACAGCATGTGTATTGCCGGTTTCACTATGGTAGATGCAGATGGTTCGCATACCGGTGTATGGAATCTTATCTGTAATAAAAAGTGTGAAGGGAATTATTTAGTTTTAAACTGTGGCATATCCTTCCTGAGCTCGGCTCCAATCCGCTCGATTTCGTGCTCCTCATCTGCGCGGGTCAGTGCATTGAAGACTGGTCGGTTCACAATATTTTCAAGGATCCATTCCTTTGCAAACGTGCCGTTCTGGACTTCCGCGAGTATCTCCTCCATCTCCATCCTGCTCTCCGGACCGATGACGCGGGGCCCCCGGGTCAGATCTCCATATTGTGCAGTGTTGCTCACATACTGTCGCATTTTGGTAAAACCACCTTCATAGATGAGGTCAATGATGAGCTTGGTTTCATGCAGCACTTCAAGATAGGCCATTTCTGGACTGTATCCTGCATCAACAAGCGTCTCGTATCCTGCCCTGATCAGGGAGGTGATTCCGCCGCACAGTACTGCCTGCTCACCGAAGAGATCGGTCTCGGTCTCCTCGCGGAAGGTCGTTTCAAGCACCATGGCCCGAGTTGCACCAATCCCTTTGGCATAGGCAAGAGCATGTTTCCGGGCGTTTCCTGAGACATCCTGGTGAACCGCGATGAGAGCCGGGACGCCCATACCCTCGGTGTACGTCCGTCTTACCATATACCCGGGACCTTTTGGGGCCACCATGAAGACATCAACACTTTCGGGGGGGATGATCTGGCCGTAATGGATATTAAAGCCGTGAGAAAATACCAGGGAAGCTCCCTTCTTGAGATGAGGTGCGATTTCTGATCGGAAGACCGCTCCCTGGCTCTCGTCCGGGAGGAGAATCTGGACAATATCTGCTTGTTTAACCGCTTCTGAGACAGTATAGACTTTAAATCTGTCTTTTTCAGCTTCATCCCAGCTTTTTCCCGGGCGGAGCCCGATGATGACATCGAGGCCGCTGTCGCGGAGATTCAACGACTGGCCGCGGCCCTGTGATCCGTAACCGATAACGGCGATCTTTTTATCTTTCAGGACAGATAGATCGGCGTCTGCATCATAGTATTTCTGAACCATAGGTATTCCACCATTAATACGGTTGGAACCAACATAAATATATTATACTGGTTGAGGCGTACCTCATTGTACTTTTATTATCCTGGTCTTCATCTATGGAGACATACGATCGAGGTCTTTTCACATGGAACTTTCAGATATTCAGTCCACTATCCCCGATATCCGGATCAATCTGAGCCGGGTGGGTGTTCGGAATGTGCAAAAACTGGTCGAGGTCGCACGCGTCGGAAAACGACCAGCGATCTTTATATCAAACTTCGACATCTTCGTGGATCTCCCGGGATCACTCAAAGGTGCTAACCTCTCGAGAAATTTCGAAGTGATTGACGATGTCATGGAGCAGACAATTGGTGGGGAGGTAAAAGACATTGAGGAGGTCTGCAGCACAGTTGCCAGAAAGCTCCTTGACCGGCACGAGTATGCAGAGAGAACCGAGGTTCGGATGAAGAGCGACTTCATGGTCAAGAGAGAGACTCCGGTTACCGGGACGATCTGTCATGAGGTTGTCACAGTGCATGCCCGTGCGCTAGCCCAGCGGACGAAGAGGGATCCGATCATCAGAAAGAGTATCGGTGCAGAGGTTACCGGTATGACGGCCTGTCCCTGTGCGCAGAACATCATGATGGATCATGCAATGCTGGTACTTGAGTCACTGGATATCGATCAGGAGAAGATCGGCAAGTTCTTCAGTGAAGTTCCGATGGCAACCCACAACCAACGTGGCAAGGGCTTTCTCTGTATTGAAACCGATGACGATCAGCATGTACCGCTTGAAGATGTTATCAAAGTTCTCAAGGAGTCGATGAGTGCGGAGATCTATGAACTTTTAAAGCGGGGTGATGAGAGTTATGTCGTCATGGAGGCTCATAAAAATCCACGATTTGTCGAAGATTGTGTTCGGGAGATGGCAAAGAAAGTTGTCGGTACCTTTGGTCACCTGCCGGGTGATGCATATGTCACCATACGACAGACAAATGAGGAGAGCATTCACCAGCATGACGCCTATGCAGAGCGGCATGCAACGCTTGCTGAGTTGTATGCGGAATTAAACGGCGATTAAGGCAGAGATTTGACTGTCTATTGTGGATGAAGTAATACCCAAATCTCTTCTCATCTCTCTTCTATTGCACTGGAATCTTCGTAATCGACTTCATTTTGCATTAATAAATTGTATGTTTGGTAATTCTAGGAAAGTAGCGCGCACCAGCTTTTGAAAAACAATCGAGTTATTGCCGCTATCGGGAATACATACCGAAATTTGTGAATTATTCTATTATTTGTAATACCTTTTATTAATTATATTATTTATAGTATTATGTTTGCCTGTATCGTAATCCAAACATAAATTAACGATATCGATCTAAATTACTTCAGCGTACTTTGGTACGTGTCATAACCGCACAGGAATAGATATTGTATAGCAAATCGACTACCACATTTTGGATGAGGCGATAACATTGTCGAAAGTAGTAGAAGTTTCCCCAACCACAAGGCATGAAGGCCACTCCAAGCTCGTGTTGAAAGTCAATGACGACGGCATCATCGAGCGCGGAGATTGGATCTCCATTACTCCTGTAAGGGGTGTTGAAAAGCTTGCCATAGGCAAGACAATGGAGCAGGTCCCAAAGATCGCATCACGTGTCTGTGGTATCTGTCCGATTGCCCACACCCTCGCTGCAATAGAAGCGATGGAGGCATCAATCGGATGTGAGATCCCAGAAGATGCATATCTTCTCAGACTGATTCTCCAGTGTGCAAACAGGCTACACAGCCATGCACTGCATGACATCCTGGTGTTACCTGATATGTATCTTCCAGGAACAGATACAAAGATTAACCCCTTCACACCTGAGGAGCCGGTCAGAAGCGTTGCAAAGCGTATCCAGACTCTCAGAATGGTCGGCCAGACCATCGGCGAGATTGCAGGCGGCGAAGCGGTTCACCCATCAAACCCCCGTGTCGGTGGTATGTACACAAACATCACCCCGAGGGCAAGAGCAAAGATCCTGGATCTCGCAAAGATGGCTCTCCCGCTTGCACGTGAACAGATGGAGTTCATGATTGCAATCTTCCGGAACTACCAGAAGCGTGACTGGGCAGAAGTCGGTGGCAAGGAGATCCCGATACCAAAGGACCTTGGATACCACAACCAGGGATACATGGCAGTTGACCCGGTCTACGGCAGCAGCTCCCTTGACGAGAACCCACGCTGGTTCCCCGAGCGCTGGACCGAAGTCCGGCCATGGGACTGGTACATGGGCGAGGAAGAGATCACACTTGATGATCCATCCTACCCGGTCGGTGGCACCACAAAGGCAGGCACCAAGGCCTGGCCGCAGATGGAAGCCTGCACCGGTGTCCCGCTCTATGACGGCCAGCCCGTCGAGGTCGGCCCCCGTGCCCGTCTGGTAACCTACAAGAACTATGACGAAAAGGGAACGATTGGCCAGAACATTGCCCGTGAGATGGAGTTCATGGATGCTGTCTACAAGATCATCGAGGCAGCAGACGCCCTGAACTGCTCAGGACCGGTTATTCCGGACGTGATTCCACAGGGTGACGGCTCAATCGGATGGGCTGCAAACGAAGCACCGCGAGGCTGTGATACCCACCTGGCGAAGGTCAGAAATGGCAAGGTCGAGTACTTCTCGATGCTCGTTCCAACCACCTGGAACTTCCCCACCTGCAGCCGGGCTCTTGAAGGAGCACCCTGGCAGCTTGCCGAGATTATCGTCCGTGGCTATGACCCCTGTGTCTCCTGTGCGACTCACATGATCGTCATAGACGAGGACAGGCGGCTCATTGCTGAGAAACTCCTTGAGTGAGTGCGTTCATGGATGAGCTGTACCCCGAGATAGTCATCGCCGGCTGCGGCAACATGCTCTTTGGCGATGATGGATATGGGCCGGAGGTTGTGGGGCGGTTGAAGGAGTATACACTCCCCGACAATGTGAAAGCGGTGGATGTGGGCCTTGGAGGCCCCCATTTCTGCTTTACCATGCTCGACAACGGGGTCACCAGGAAACTTATCATCATCGATATCGTCGATTTTGGAGCTGCTCCCGGGACCCTGACCAGGCTTGGAGTAGAGGATCTCCCGCCTGGCAGTTACCGGGATGCCCACTCATGGGATCTGACCGAGCCGTTGAACCGGCTGAAAGATATCGTAGATATCATGGTGATCGGGTGCCAGCCAAAGAACGTGCCCACCTCCGACTTTGAAATAGGCATTTCAAAGGAGGTTGAGGATGCTATACCCCTGACAATTCAGGTTGTATTGAAGGAAATAGGGGTGGATTATGGGAATTCTTGAATCCCTGAAAGCCCTATTATTCGGTAAACGCGATGTCAGTGGGGAGAAGCAGGATGATAAACCAGTCGAAGAACCGGCTGAATTATCGGCTGAAAAACCGGTTGAAAAACCGGCTGAAAAACCGGCTGACGTAATTATCGAAGAGAAGGCGTCAATCATAAAAGAACCAAAGGAGGAGAAGCCAGTGGCTGACAAGATTACTGTAGGACACGTGCACATGAGTGGCTGCACCGGGTGCCTTGTGTCCTTTGCAGATAACTATGAAGGATTGTTAACAATTCTTGACAAATATGCGGACCTCGTCTATGCACTCACATTAGCAGATGTCCGGCATATCCCTGAGATGGATGTTGCCCTTGTCGAAGGGTCGGTCTGTATTCATGACCACCTTTCAGTCGAGGAGATCATCGAGACCAGAAAGAACGCAAAGATCGTCGTAGCACTTGGAGGATGCGCCTGCTATGGCAACATCACCCGGTTCTGCCGCGGCGGTCAGATGAACCAGCCCCAGCATGAAGGGTACCTGCCAATCGGCGATCTCATCGATGTGGATGTTTACATCCCCGGGTGTGCACCAACTCCGCAGCAGATCAGAAACGTCTGTGTTATGGCGTACCTGCTGTTGAAAGGAAACGACGAGCAGAAATCGCTTGCAGGAGCATACCTGACACCGTTCATGAACCTCGCAAAGGCAGGCACCGAAGCCTGCGGATGCGATATCATGACCCAGGTGATCAACCAGGGTCTCTGCATGGGCTGCGGTTCATGTGCAGCGTCCTGCCCGGTTCGTGCGATCACCATGGAATACGGCAAACCCCAGATCGAGCGCGACCTCTGTGTCAAGTGCGGCGCATGCTATGCCCAGTGCCCGCGGAGCTTCTACAGCTTCGATGTGGTCAACCAGTATGAGGGTATCATCGATGCGATAAACGCTGCTATGCAGCCTTAAGGAGGGAGAAGAAATGGTACTTGGTAACTACAAACAGGTCGTTTCGGCACGCAGCACAGATCCGGAGATCGTCCGCAAATCACAGGATGGAGGCATCGTCACCCAGCTCTTTGCCTATGCGCTTGATGCTGGCATCATCGATGGTGCGATAGTAGCAGGCCCGGGCGATGAGCCATTCAAGCCCGAGCCGATGGTTGCGACCACACGCGAGGAGCTTCTGGCATCGCGCGGAACCCGCTACTCAATCTCTCCGAACATGTCCCTCATCAAGGAGGCAACCCGGAGCTACGGACTTGACAGGATTGGTGTCGTCGGCACCCCCTGCCAGATGCAGGCTCTAAGGAAGGGGCAGCTGTATCCAGTGGGGCTCCGCGATGTCCCTGATAAGATTGCACTTGCAATCGGTATCTTCTGCATGGAGAACTTCCCCTACGAGGGAATTGTCCAGCTCGTGGAAGATCATGGTGCAACAAAGCTTGAAAATGTCTCAAAACTTGATATAGGGAAGGGCAAGTTCTGGATCTATACCGAGCGCGGTGCTACCGTTCAGCTCCCGCTGAAGGTCACCCATAAATATGAGCAGCCAGGCTGCCATGTCTGTCTTGACTATGTCGCAAATCTTGCCGACATCTCAACTGGCTCAGTCGGGAGTCCTGATGGCTGGTCCACAGTCTTTGTCAGGTCGGCAAATGGTGACGATATATGGGCAAAGGCGATCGCAGCTGGTGCATTCGAGACAAAACCAATGGATTCCGTTAAACCTGGCATCGATCTCGTCACGAAGCTCGCTACCGAGAAGATCGAAAAGAACCAGAAGTACCTTGAGAGCCGTGCAACCGATTACGGTGTTGGAAAGGCACTTCGGAACCCATATATCTAATTTTTTTTCTTTTTTTATATCCCGCCTCATGCCCGGACACAAAGGGGTTTAAGGATACTCTCTCTACATATCACCAATGGAAGATGAGATCTTTGAAGAGGAACCTGCTCTAGATTATGAACTTCAAACCAGATCACCTGTTATAGAGGAAAAAGCAGAAAATGAAGGCGATCCCGGTGCCCCTGAACCGGCTGCAGAACCTGTTTTGGAATCAGCTGATCCCGGCATGGTTCCCGATGCGTTCATCCGTGATCTCAGGATATTTGGTGAGAGTATCAGGAAAAACCCGGGTCTTGTTGAGCAGATCCGGGATGTCTTCGAGTACCACCTCGTTGATCCCACGGATCGGAGGACATTCTCACGGATTGTCAATGCCCTGACGATGATCCTTGGACATAATGCGACGATGATCGTTGCTACAGCCTGCCACATCAATGCTGCACCCTTCTTTGAGGACATCCGTGCGAATATCGAGGATAACGAAGAACAACATCAGGCCATCTCGGTATTGCAGCACCTGACTGCCCTTTATGGGAGCCGGATACAGGAGGCATATGCGCTCTCTGTAGGATTGCTTGACGAAGACTGGTTCACTGCAGATATCAACACCTACCGTCGTGAAGGGGAAGCCTACTGGATGACCGACCTCTCTCTTGCCCTCTATAACGGTACACATATCCACCTGAAGATGACCCCGGAATCGCTCTTTCAGCTGACCCTGATCATGATGAAGGAGACCGGAAAACTTCCCCCGGAGGCATTTGATCCCGATATGACCGCACGGTATGGTGATGATATCCGCTCATTTGCCGGGCGTTTTATACCGAAAAAAGACGATGGCACCCCTCCGGGGTATGCGTAAATGCGCATGCTTTGCTTACGCAGCATACGATAGGGAGATCCCTGCTCTATTCTTTTTTTGTAATTGTCACCGGATTGATTGTGGCGTCGATCATCATCTCAAACGGGATCTGATCGCACCATCCTGAACGTTCAAACATGTTCATAAAGCATACACCTGCAACAGGCACACCATGCCGTGATACGACCGCTTTTCCTTCTTCTGCCGTTACAGGAACGCCCGGCATCGCAAGCCCCCCCATAAGGACGATAACTTCGGGTTTCACATCCACAGGATCTCCGGTCTGCATGCCCACACCTGGCACATTCTTGAGTATGCGGGCATTTGATTCATCAAACAGCGGAACGAAGAGATGTGAGAGGTTCATATCACGCGTTGCATACGCGAGAAGTTCAACAAACGGAGTGCACGTTCCGACACAGCCATAGTAGGCTATCTGGGAGCCTGCAGCCAGATTTTTACCAGTAAGGTACTCTTTAAAGGGGCGGAGTATCCCTGGGACACCTGTCAATGTAGTTACGCTACTCATTTTCTCCTCCGGAGGAGCATTGGAAACACAGGTTTATAAATGAGATCTTCCAAATTTACTGAACCAGTATACCGGAGGAGATGAAATGTCTGGAGAGAAGAAACGGCCATCCATTGCTATATTGCTCTTGACGTTTACAATATTGATGTTCTTCTGGTATATCCTGTCTGGGTACCTGGAACCCTTTTATCTTGCGGCCGGGGCTATATGCTGTGGCATCGTGACACTCATATCCGGGGATCTTCTTTTACGATCTGATCGCAACCTCATCCGGTCTGCAGGTGCATTCATCCGTTTCATCTTCTATATTCCAAAACTCATGATAGCAATTCTGTATGCCAACATCGATGTCGCATATCGGATTCTTCATCCGAAGATGCCTATTGACCCCGGACTGATCAGGGTTGATACACCATTTCGTAACGATATACTCAGAACAGCGTTTGCAAATGCAATGACACTCACGCCCGGGACGGTGACAGTTGATGTGACCGGGGGGACTTTCATAGTGCATGCAATCGTTTTGGATGTATCGTCTGATGAGCTCCTGAATGAGAAAAGCATCGAGAACAATCTTGCACGGATCTTTGGTGAAGGCTGATGGTTGATATCTTCCATGCCAGCGTAATCATATTGATTCTGACGATCTTCATCTGTCTCTACCGGGTGGTTGGCGGGCCCGGGGTTGAAAATCGGCTTATTGCGGTGAATACTGTTGGTACAAAGACCATCATATTGCTTGTATTAATTGGCTTCATCTATGAGAGGCCAATCTTTGTTGATATTGCCATAATCTACGCGATGATCAATTTCATCGCAACACTGGCAATAGCAAAATATCTCAGGAGGGGATGTATCTGCTGAACGCTATTGCACTTGCATTTATCTTTATTGGCCTCTTCTTCATGGTGGTCGGTGCAATCGGTCTTGTCCGGCTTCCTGACTTTTATACCCGTGCACATGCAAGCGGCAAGTGCGACACCCTCGGTGAGGGGATGATGCTGATTGGGCTTATTCTGTTTGAGGGTTTCTCCCTGATTGCAGTCAAGCTCCTGCTGCTTGTAATCTTCATTTTCATCACCTCCCCAACAGCAGTCCATGCACTGGTGAATATTGCCCATTCCCGTGGAGTAGTACCATGGAAAAAAGGGGATGAACGAAAATGATCTGGGAGCTTGATTTTGCCCTTCTTCTTTTTATGACCATCTGTGCAGCAGCAGCGATCACGGTACGTGACCTTCTCCATGCCACGATTATCTTTGCTGTATACTCGCTGATCATGACTGTGCTCTGGGCAGAGATGAATGCTGTTGATGTTGCATTCACTGAAGCGGCAGTGGGTGCCGGGATTACGACTGTCCTCTTCATAGCGACTATAGCGCGAACCAGAAGGAGTTCATCAGATTGAAGAAAAAAGCTCTTATTGCGATTCTTTTCATTGGCATCGTCCTCTTTTGGGCAGTTGAGGATATGCCGGCATATGGGGATCCCACATCCCCGGCAACACAATATACCGGTCAGATGTACGTGGAACGGACGTATCCGGATACCGGTATTTCAAACATCGTCACGGCAATCCTCATAACATACCGTGGTTTTGACACACTCGGGGAGGTCGTCGTCATCTTTACTGCCGGGATCTCGGTCATACTCCTGTTGAGAAGAGGGGGTCGCTTATGAAGGAGAATGTTGTTATCAGGACGGTAACGCGTATTCTTGTTCCCTTTATCCAGGTTTTTGGTCTTTATGTCATCGTTCATGGTGCGGCAGGGGCTGGAGGTGGATTCCAGGGGGGTGTGGCCTTTGCAGCATCGTTTATTCTGATCATGATTGCTTTTGGGGCAGCTGAGGTAAGGAGGCGAATTGATAACAGGGGAATCATGTGCTACTCAGTCATCGGGATCTGTATATATTGTGGCATCGGTCTCCTCTGCCTTCTGTATGCGGGGAATTTTCTTGAACTGAATGTTATCGAGGCGGCTCTTGGAATTCCTCATCTTCATGGAATACTGATTGATATTGTTGAAGCAGGGATTGGCATCACTGTGATGGCAGTTATGATCTCCATCATCTATGATATGGCAGACGACGGGGGTGAATCTTCGTGATTGACCCCTTCTTCGAGGCATTCTTTTCGCGGTACAACTACTGGATGGCTATCATCCTGATGCTGATCGGACTCTATGCACTGATAGCAAAACAGAATCTTGTGAAGAAGATCATCGGGCTCAACATCTTCCAGACCGCAATCTTTCTCTTCTATATATCAATTGCAGAGGTTAGCGGAGGGACAGCACCGATCTATCTCCCTGAAGGACCAGAAGCCCTCTATGTGAATCCACTCCCGCATGTATTAATTCTGACAGCGATTGTTGTTGGTGTCAGCATCACAGCCGTTGCTCTCTCACTAATTATCAAAATATATGAAGAGTACGGGACTATCGACCAGGATGACCTTATGAAGGTGGTGAGGGGCAGATGACGCTCATCGACCAGCTTCCCATTTTTCTTATCATTTTCCCTGTACTTGCAGCATTACTAATACTTGCTGCCGGATGGTATGACCGCAGGTTCTGCTACCCTGTTTTTCTCCTGACCGTACTGTTCCAGTTCCTTCTCTCTGTATTCTTCCTTTTTATGGTGATGCATGGCGGCGAGATACGGTATTATGTCGGTGGGTGGAGACCGCCGCTTGGGATAGAACTGGTTATCGATGCGTTCAGCGGTTTTGTTCTTGCAACCATTATGCTCCTTGCCCTGGCAACTGCAATCTATGCTAAAAAGAGCATTGATCTGGAAATACCTCATGAAAAGACGGTCTCATTCTATGTATTATTCCAGCTTCTTATTATCGGTCTTGTCGGAATGACCGTCACTGGCGATGTCTTCAACCTCTATGTCTTCCTTGAGATATCATCAATTGCCGCATATGTTCTGATTGCTTCATCCCGTCGCTCCTTCTCATATGTTGCGGCCTTCAACTATCTAGTCCTTGGGTCTCTTGCTGCCGGCTTTATACTCCTTGGCATCGGAAACCTCTATGTCGTGACCGGGACGCTGAATATGGGTGAACTTGCAGTATTCCTTCTGGAATCATATCACCTGGCTACAGTTCATTCAGCCTTCCTCCTTCTGATTATTGGGTTCTCGATCAAAGCCGCGTTCTTCCCCCTCCACCTCTGGCTTCCTGATGCATATACAGAGGCCCCGTCTGCGGTCACTGTATTGATCTCAACAGTAATGGCGAAGGTTAGTGTGTATGCATTGATTCGATTCCTCTTCTCGGTCTTTACACCCTCATATATCATTGAGACGTTCCCGGTTACGGAATGTATTCTTATCATTTCTGCAATAGCGATCATTGCCGGTGCCGTTCTTGCCATTGCACAGGGTGATCTCAAGCGGCTTCTGGCATATTCAAGTGTCAGCCAGATCGGCTACATCATGTTTGGAATCGGTGTTGCAAACCAGATTGCACTTGAAGGAGGTCTTCTCCATATTCTTGGTCATGCATTGATGAAAGGGTGCCTCTTCATGGTCGCCGGTCTGATCATCTACCGGATGGGAACATCGAAATTAAGCGATATGAAAGGAATCTCCCAGACGATGCCCATTTCATGTGCGGCCTTTGCCCTTGCGGGAGCATCGATGATCGGCATCCCCCCGACCATCGGATTTATTAGTAAATACTATCTTGTTCTTGGGGCATTTGAGGCAGGGCTCTGGATTTACGCTGCAGTACTGCTGGCAGGTTCTCTTCTTGCCGTCTGCTATATCTGGCGGTTTATTGAGATTGCGTACTTTGCCGGCGCTCATGATGATCACCGGGTGGATAATCGGTCCACAGGCTCTCGTGAAGGCCCTGTTTCTATGCTCGCCCCAATGCTCTTTCTTGCGCTTCTCTGCCTCATCCTCGGGTTCTATGTTGAGATGGTGATGGAGGTAATCGGGCCTGCAGCTGACCTTCTCCTTGGAGGTGCCTGATATGGAAGACAGCATTACAATCCTTCCTGCCGTCACGATTGCCATCCCCCTCATCGCCTCAGTGCTGATACCGCTTGTTGGGAAATACGAAAATCTTCGGGATGGTATAACCATTATTGCAGCCCTTGCAATGTTTGGCTCCGTTCTGGCGATGCTCCCTTCAATCCTCGATGGCGGCAGGATAACAGTGCAGATAATTCCCCTGCTTCCTGGTGGCGACCTTGTCCTGCATGTGGATGCATTTGGGATGGTTTTTGCCCTTACTGCCGCAACCCTCTGGCTTCTCAATTCGTTTTATGCAATTGGGTACATGCGGTCATTACAAGAGCATGCCCAGACGCGGTTCTTCTTCTGTTTTGCTGTTGCCATAGCCGCTGCCATTGGGATTGCATTCTCGGCAAACCTTATCACGCTGTTTATATTTTACGAGATACTGACAATCATCACCTACCCGCTTGTTGTCCATGTCGAAACAGAAAAAGCGATGAGGGAAGGGAGAAAATATCTTGCCTACCTGCTTATTGGGGGCATCTTCCTTCTGGCAGCAGTCATCCTGACATACCTGCTCACAGGGACAACGGCATTTGTGCCAGGAGGGTTTCTGGAGGGATCGGGATCACCCCTCATCCTGCAGATCCTCTTCCTCCTCTTTATGGTCGGATTTGTTAAGGCGGCATGGATGCCGATTCATGCCTGGCTTCCGGCAGCAATGGTCGCACCGACACCGGTCTCCGCATTCCTCCATGCGGTTGCCGTTGTGACAGCCGGTGTCTTTGGTATTGTCAGAATAGCAGGATGGGTCTATGGGCTGGACCTGATGGCTGTACTTGGCCTTGGCACGCTACTGGCTGTGATTGCTTCATTTACCATCATAACGGCATCTCTCTTTGCTCTGATTGAAGATAACCTCAAACTGCGGCTAGCATATTCTACCGTGAGTCAGCTCTCCTATATTCTCCTTGGTGTTTCAATGCTCTCCATTGCCGGGATGATGGGTGCGATGGCACATATTCCAATCCATGCATTCCTCAAGATTACTCTCTTCTTTGTTGCAGGTGCGGCGATAGTCTCTGCAGGCAAAGAATATATATCTGATATGAAGGGTATTGGAACAAAGATGCCGATTGCATGCCTGATGTTTTCTGTTGCTGCTATCGGTATATGCGGCCTTCCCCCAATGGCCGGGATCATCAGCAAGATGTATCTGGCAATTGGTGCCGTCGAGGGTGGGATGGCAGTCCTTCTTATCGTCCTTACAGCAAGTGCCGCCCTGAACGTAGCGTATTTCTTCCCGGTCATCTATACGATGTTTCTGGATCGGCCCGGTGATCTGAGTTCGCTTGATTCTGTCACCGAGCCTCCGTTAACCATGCTCGTCCCGATTATACTGACCGCAATGATGTCTATTGTTATCTTCTTCTTCCCATCAATGCCCTTTTTTGACCTGATAGAAATTGCAATCGCCGAGATTATGGGCCAGGAAGTGCTGTAAACGAGGACTGCCCCGGACAGAAACGAAATAAATCAGGCAATCGACAAGAGGTGGTAAAATGGCTCTGGGGGGGATTTTCCGGGTTTGTTTATCAAAATCCCGATTTTTTCATTAGTTAGTCTGAGAGGATCTTCTGCATGAGTGACATGATACCCGGTTTTGTCTGTCTCCTTCTCCGCACACGCACCGGCGGGGTCTCAAACATCTCCTTGTTGAGGCGGTCGTTCAATTCAGAAAAGATCCGCTTATATGCGGTGCAGTAGGGATCAACCCCTTCAATTCTCCCTTCTGTTGGTGCTATTGCATTATACGGGCAGCCTCCCCGGCAATAGGTGATATGGGCACAGTCTGCACATGCAGAATCGACATATGACTTGTATTCCTCCATCTTTTTCCATGGCGCTGTCCTGGAGAGTTCCTCGCGTGAAGGGCAGTCTGCTACGTTCCCGAGTAACCATTCAGGCATCCCGACGAAGCGATAGCAGGGATATATGCCACCGTCCGGCCCGATTGCAAATGTATGTGTCATGCAGTCTACATAGGTGCAGACGGTTCCATGCCGGGTGACAACACACTTGACAAGGTCGTTTATATTCATAACAACCGACCGATCAAGATTCTCCAGGTATTGGTCCAGGAGGAATACGAGAAGCTCCCCGTATTCTTCAGGACTGAGAGCCCAAGCTTCCGGCTGCTCAGATCGAAGCGACGGGAGGGCGGGATGGAGCTTCATTGGAAACCCCATCTCCATGAAATAGTGAAAGATCTTCTCTCTCTCCTGAACGGAAATATTTGTGAAGGTGCAGATAAAACGGACAGAAAGCCCATGCGATCTGGCAATCTCATACCCTTTCATCGTCTTTTCATAATAGCCGTCTCCCCGCTGAAAATCAGTGATGTGCTCGGGTCCGTCGATTGATGATCCAATCGGGACATGGTATGCAGCAAGCACTTCGGCAATCTCGGGACTCATGTTCCAGAGATTGGATTGAAGAGCAAATTCTAACGTGAGATGGGCAAGCCTGTCTGAGAGGATCGGCAGAGCCTCGCGGTAAAATGACGCACCCGCAAGGAGGGGTTCGCCCCCATGGAAGGTGATGGTGACTGGATTTTCCTGGTATACAGAGAGCCACCTGGCTATCGCATCGATGCAATCAATCGACATAATGGGTGATCCGGGATCTGAACTCCAGCAGTATGAGCAGTTTGACGGGCACCCAAGGGTGGGAACTATCATGACATGAAAGGGGTTCTTCATACAATCTACCCTTTTTGTTTCTGATTCCTCTATGTTATAACCTCGTGTGGATCCGATATACTCAACCGGCAAGAGGTATGGGATCTGATGGTGCCAGTAATTCCTCAAACGTCAGACTGGACCTAATGTTACCGGGTCTTAAAAAGCAAACCGCATCGATGGTGTACTTCCGATCCATTACCTTGATTTCTCTACACTTGTAATTGTATAGAATACGATCTCATACCAGGTGGTTCTTATAAGAAGAGGTGGCTGATCGATGAGTGTGCGGAACAAACCGATCCTAAAACGTGAGAGTATACCCATTCCACCTATAACCCCAATTTTTCCCGAGGTTTGATTGTAGATGGTGCTTCCTCCGTTCATCATGTATCTTTTCGGACTCGCAGTCCTCCCGCTTCTTCCAAAGAGAATTCGATATATCTGGATGATCGCTGTTGCTGTCCTTGGGTTTGCGAGTGTGAGTCTTCTCGAATCCGGTCATTCGGGCTGGATTCTCCCGTTTCTTTCGGGAATGAATCTCTCATTGCTCTTTGCTGATGGTCTGTCCCTGGTTGTTGGGTATATCTTTGCAGCAATCAGTATTATCGTCATCATCTATGCCCGGGCTGAGGAATGCATTACCCATCAGGCCGCGACCCTCCTGCAGATGAGCGCAGGCATGGGCATCATCTTTGCCGGCGATTTCATCACGCTTTTTCTCTTCTGGGAGCTTTTAGCCCTCTCTTCACTTGCCCTTATCTGGCATGGCGGAAAAGAGGCGCAGGGTCCCGGGTACCGGTATGCCCTGATGCATATACTCGGTGGCGTCCTGCTGATTGGTGGAATCGGCATCCAGTATGCAGAAACAGGATCGTTTCAGGTGGGTCTTGTAGCATCAGGTCTTGCAACCATCTTCTTTATTCTTGGCATCGGTATGAATGCAGCCATTGTTCCACTTCATGCCTGGCTCCCCGACTCGTATCCAAAGGCATCTATCACCGGATCGGTCATCCTCTCCATCTTCACGACAAAGGCTGCGGTATACCTCCTGGCACGGACACTTCCCGGGACTGAAGCCTTGATGGCTCTGGGTGCGTTCATGATCTTCTATGGTATCACCTTTGCCCTTCTCCAGGATGATATGAGAGCGCTCCTCTCCTACCATATCGTCAGCCAGGTCGGCTACATGGTCGCTGCCATCGGCATCGGGACAACCCTTGCTATCAATGGAGGGATTGCCCATCTCTTTAACAATATCCTGTACAAAGGTCTGCTCTTCATGGTCGTGGGTGCCATCATCTATCAGACAGGCCAAAACCGGCTTTCTGAACTTGGGGGGCTCAGAAGACAGATGCCGGTCACATTTGCTGCCTGTGTCATCGCATCTCTTGCGATTGCCGGGGTGCCGGGGCTGAATGGGTTCATCAGTAAAGAATTGATAGTTGGTGGTGCAGCTGAAAGCGGATTTCATATTCTTGAAATACTCTTCCTGATAGGATCGATCGGCACCTTCCTCTCATTTCTTAAGTTGAATTATTATGCATTCATCAAGGAAACAAAGTCAGATCGTATAGCAAGGGATCCGTCGTTTTCAATGATTATCGCCATGGCGATAACAGCACTCCTCTGCATCATCTTTGGAATCTACCCGCAGGCCCTCTTTGTTCTTCTCCCCTACCCGGTAGGAATGGATGCACTAAGCCTCGGGCATGCGTTTGAAGTGATCCTGAAATTTACTGTTGTCCTTCTCCTCATCTGGCTTGCGCGATCCCGGATCGGGGAAATCAAGTACTCGCTCCCTGATGCTATGGATCTCTACTCTGCATTTGGCCGTGGTGTGGTTTATTTCTCAGCAGTTTCGCTTCCTGCAATAGCAACCCACATCAATGATCGCATCTCCTGGCTGGCTCAGGAGATGTTCTGGTTCTCAAGAAATCCGATTATGGCCGGCGAAATCATGATGCGGTCATTTGTACAAAAAAATGCACCTGAAACTCTTAAAACAAAAGATGCAGAAGTAGTTCTCCTTGATCTGAAAAATCGCTATCCTGGTGAAGAGGTTGGAATTCGTGGACCTGGAAATGGAATATTTTTTATAGCACTACTACTCTTTGCATATTTCATCATGGTGTTTATCCTCTGAGTTATTTTTTTACCACATTGAACCATACTGACTAACCATGGATAAATCAAAAGTTTTCGATGATCCCAGCCGGGAGTATAACCAGATAGATGGTGCATCAGTGGCAGAGAAGTGTGCGACTCTTGGTCTTCATCCGGGCGGGCATATTAATCTGTCTGATCTCAGACACATTCATAACCAGTTTGGAATTGACGTATACATCTTCTTTGACGAGCGAATAGCACGGGATTCGACGATGAACGAGGTTCTTGAAGACTTTTTTATCCTTCCACTCAAAGCCCGGCCCTATCTTGAGATTAAAGATTTTTTGAGGGTGATAGAAGAGGAAGAACTCATGTTGCCGGAGGAAGGGGAGGTTGAAGCTGAGATAATAGAAATCGGAGAGACTGAATGCATCTCCTGTGGTGGATCTGTATATCAGCCCTTCATCCGTGTCCTTCTCCTCTGACTGCCTATCTTTTGCTCAGACTCAGGAATTTCGTATCCACCGTATCAGGGATATTTTTTATAAGATATAATCGACATCTATCTATGTCACTTCCATTCACAGAAACTTTTATCGGGATGATCACATCGCCAAAAGAGACGATTAAGAAGAGCAGCCCTGCGTCGCTTGGTGATTCGATCATATACTTCATCATCGTCATTTTCATCTATTCGGTTCTGAGTGCCGGAATTACCCTTCTTCTCGGGCCAAGGCATCCAATGCCTTTTCTCACACCCGTGGCTGATATTGCAGCCGCCGTCGGTTTCCTCATTGGTCTTGTCATCGGCGGTACAATTGCGCTACTGGTTATGGGCTTGATCCTGCATATCTGTCTCAAGATTGTCGGTGGATCAGGCAACTTCACCGCAACGGTGCGTGCGTTTGCACTGGCAGAGACGCCTGCCGGTGCGATTGGCTGGATCCCGGTACTTGGTCTCCTGGCGGGCATCTGGGGATTTATACTCCTGGTGATGGGGGCAAAGGAATATCATCAGATATCAACGCTTCGAGCTGTTATCGCGATTATCCTGCCGATTATTGTTATTGTTCTCTTAATCGTTCTAGCGGTGATGCTTTACATAGTTGACCCGGGCACCATGACCATAACCGAAGCTACAGAGTTCGTGCCCCGGATCATCTAAATTTTTTTCGATTGGAGAGTTTGCATGCGGTAGCTCGAAGCTCTCCATGCCCCTCTCCCTGAAGAAGTCTGGGAAGTGGTGGTGGGGAAAACCGAGGTGCAGGCGCCACTCTCTGAGAAATGGGTGCTATCACGGCTGAATATCCCAAGCCCAGGCACAATCGCAAGCTACCGGTACGGGCAGTACCACCTGCATGAGACGGCTACTGAATGCAGGGTGTATCTCGACCGGTATGATCCCAGAGAGCACCCGATCCTTCATCCTGCAGACGATGCTCCGCTTGTCCTGATGGTCATCGATACCTTAGCCGCTCTCACCAGCGGCCCGCGAAAGCCAGAATCGCCGTATACTTCCACAGAACTCTCAGAATAGGCGAAAACCTGGAGCCTGATTGTTCTGATTGGCATCATAATGCTGCTGCTTGGTGCCTGGATCATATCTGACCCTGTTATCACCTTCCATAGTCTTCTCTCTCTCATTGTTCCGGCAGGTTTCTTCCTCCTCTCGATCGCGTTTTTTAAAAATGTAATTCATATCTCACCATTTGGGATACAATCATCTGGAAGGCTTGTACTTGGCTGTGGGATAGTGCTCTTTGGAATAAACGCATTCTTTGCAGAGATACTTGAGCTCCAATCCTTTGTTCTCCTGGTCCTTGCCGCATGGACACTGGCAAGTGCATGGATCTCTCCTGGACGGACACTTCACGGGCCAGAAGCCGTCCCTGAAGGCTTCTGGATTCGTCTCGTTGTCGGTATCCTCTCTGGAATGCTTGCGTTTCTCATCCTGCTTATACCTGAGGCGGTAATAGAACTGCT
>SL_5KL_010_SEDDRAFT_10000489_pt1 | contig 25317 bp, 26 predicted proteins | sample SodLakKL_010_SED_FD_9118 | JGI IMG/M metagenome (IMG submission 9118) | reverse complement strand
ACGGGAACTGCGGCGGCCCAAGGTGAAATGCCAGAGTTCGACTACATCGACGGCGTCGACGGCGGCGAACAAGACTTTCGCGGCGAAGATGAAGTAACAGTGATGGTTGGTGCGGAAGGAAACGGTGGCGACCTCGCCTTTGAGCCGGCCGGTATCTGGATCGATCCGGGTACGACCGTTACTTGGGAGTGGACCGGCGGCGGCGGCGAACACAACGTCGTCACCGTCGACGGACCCGCAGACCTCGACAGCGATCTCACCGCCGAGGCTGGCTTTACCTACGAGCATGAGTTCACCGAGGACGACGAAGGCATCACTGATTACGTCTGCGAGCCACACGACGCCCTGGATATGAAGGGTGCAGTCGCGGTTGGCGACGATGTGCCAACAGCCGAAGCCGGCGGCGGCGCTGCCGATGGTGCACCACAGATTCCGGATACGGCCAAAACGCTCGGCATTGCAACCACGTTCGCGATGGTCTCGACGCTCGGGTTTGCCTTCTTTTTCATCAAGTACGGCGGCGACTACGCCGACGAGTAACATCGGCTCGTCGACGGGCTGTTACATTTGCTCTTTGTGTCCAGCAGCTACGCGAGCAGTTGCCCGAAAGCGGCGATGGTTGCCGAAGGGTTGCATTTATCCCCGCGCCTACCCAACGGCAGGTAATGCGAACTCCGATGCGCGGTTCTCCTAGTGAGTTGGGTCAGCTTGAAGGCAACAACGAGGCCGTCTTTGGGCCTGAAATCGGCGGCTTTAGTGGCCACGGCGGCCAGCAGGCCGCCGGTGACGCCGAACCCGAGACAATGAAAACTGGCACGACCACCGTCGGCCTGACGACCGATGAGGGCGTTGTCCTCGCAACTGACATGCGCGCGAGCATGGGTTACATGGTTTCGAGCAAAGACGTCCAGAAGGTCGAAGAGATCCACCCAACGGGCGCGCTCACGATTGCGGGGTCGGTCTCGGCCGCCCAGAACCTCATTAGCTCGCTGAAGGCGGAGGTCCGACTGTATGAGGCCCGCCGCGGCGAGGATATGAGCATGCAGGCACTCTCGACGCTCACCGGTAACTTCCTCCGTTCGGGTGCNTTNNTNATCGTCAGCCCAATTCTGGGCGGCGTCGACAGCGAGGGCAGCCATATTTACTCCATTGACGCTCTCGGCGGCACCACCGAAGAAGACTACACCGTCACCGGCTCCGGCAGCCAGTTCGCTCTTGGTGTGCTCGAACAGCAGTACGAAGAGGGCCTGTCGATTGAAGAGGCCAAAGCAATCGCCACCAACGCTATTCAGACGGCTGTCGAACGCGACCTTGCGTCGGGCAACGGAATTAACATCGCTGTCGTCACCGAAGACGGCGTTGAGGTCACTCGACACAAGGACTTCGACGAGTTGCTGTAAGCGACAACGCGCTTTATCTTTGTATACGCAGGTGTGCTAACAGACGAGCGGTAGCTTCCGAAACCCTTGGAGACCGCTATCGTCCAGCTAAACCGCTCGATTATCTGAACAAGTAAGTAGTCATCGAGCCAGACAACGCCATCTGTAAACAGATTGTGCGTGAACTATATGATGCCACGAAATAGACCCTGTGATGAATGAGCATCACAGGGTTACAAACGCGGCTTCGAGATCTTTCAATCCAAGAGGCCTTTGGGTTGGCACTCGCGGTTGGAGTCGTCATTCTCACCGTCGACCTCGTTCGACTCGTTGCCGTCGGAGAGTTGGCATTCGACCGTCTGTTGTCGCTGTTGTGGAACGGCTTCGTCGACTCACTGTACATCGGTCTGGCGGCAATCGGACTGTCGATGACCTACAGCATTCTTCGATTCGCTAACTTCTCGCACGGTGATCTGATCACAGTCGGCGCGTTCAGCGGCTGGACCGTTGCGTACCTCATCGGCGGTATTGGGGCCGCTGGTTTTGGCAGTCGGCTACTGTTGGACGCCGACGGGGGGGCCAGTGCCCGTGAACTGGGAATGAACGTTGTCGGCTCACCGCTAGCGATTCTACTTGGACTCGTCGCGGCAGCCGTGTTGACCGTCCTTATTGCATTGGCGGTCGATCGTTTAGTGTACAAAAAACTCCGTCGTGCCGGCGGAATCACGCTGTTGATCGCCAGCGTGGGGGTTGCATTGACACTTCGGTATCTGATCGCCATTGTCTACACTCAAGACGCTCGCGGCTTGGTCGCCTCCGCACCGGTCTGGGAGCCGGCGTGGCTGCCGGTTGGGCCGATCAATCTCCACGAACTAACACTGGTTGGAGCCGCACTCGCGTTGATAATCGGCGTTCATCTACTGTTGCAGTATACGAAACTCGGTAAATCGATGCGGGCAATGTCCGACAACCGTGATCTCGCATTGGTGACTGGTATCTCGACAGAACGAGTGATCACTGCTACGTGGATTATTGGTGCGGGGCTCGCTGGCGTTGCGGGATATCTTATCGTGCTTGATCGTTCTCAGATCACGATTAACCTCGGGTGGTTCCTCCTGCTGTTGGTGTTCGCTGCGGTGATTCTCGGAGGGATCGGCTCAATCTACGGTGCGCTCGCCGGCTCGCTGGTGATCGGAACGACAATCAATCTCTCGTTGGTCTGGTTACCGTCGGATCTCAACGAAGTGGCGGCGTTTACGCTGATGATTCTGGTGCTGTTAATCAAGCCAGAGGGGCTGTTTGCGGGGGTCGAAACCGCATGACTGACCGTCGACTCGGTGGCCTCAGCGAGCGGCTTGAGGCCGGCCGACAACGACTCGACGAACTCCCACGGTGGAAAGCAGATTTGGTTGTCCTGCTGGGTGCAGTCGGTCTGACCTACCTCGTTTTCGGTGTGGTTGGCCTGCTTTCGGGCGTCTCGACCAACGAAATCACTGGGTTTCTCTACACAGTAACCTTCTTTGGAGCCGTCTTTGGACTGCTCACGCTGGCATTGAACCTTCATTGGGGCTACACCGGATTGTTCAACATCGGTGTTGCGGGGTTCATGGCTGTCGGTGTGTACACGATGGCGGTACTCACCGCCGATCCAACAGGCTCGCCGGCGGGGTTCGGTCTCCCGATCCCAATCGGTGTGGTCGGCGGCGTGTTGGCTGCGGCGGCTGTCGGTGCGGTGATCGCGCTGCCCGCACTCCGCGTCCGGGCAGACTACTTCGCGATCGTCACGCTTGGCTTTTCGGAGATCGTCAGGCTCTCGATCACCTCGGGGTCGCTCCGCCAGATAGAATTTGGCGACACCGTCTACGGAACCGGAGGTGGCAGCGGAATCCGATACACGCCCGTCGACTCCGTGGTCCCGTGGCTGCTCGATCTGCCTGGCATCGGGGTTGCCGGTGACACACTGTATGGAATCGCTGCGGCCGGGGGTGTCTCCCAATCTGTCGTCAACCGGCTGTTGTACGCGCTCGTGTTGATCGCGTTTGTTGTTGTCTGTTATCTGTCACTTCAGCGAATCGCTCGTTCACCGTTTGGCCGGATTCTCAAAGCGATCCGTGAGGACGAAATTGTCGCCCGGTCGCTCGGTAAAAACACCCAGCTGGCGAAAATCAAGGTGTTCGCGCTCGGCTGTGGGCTGATGGGGTTGGCCGGCATTCTCTGGATCGGAAGCCGGTCGCTGGCGACTCCTGAGAGCTTCATGCCCATCGTGACGTTCTACATTTTCGTCGCGTTGATTATCGGCGGTGCAGGCTCAAACACCGGCAGCGTCGCCGGCGCGTTCGTATTTGCGGCGTTTCTCTGGGAAGGTCCACGTTTCCTGCGGACGATTCTGCGGGCGAACCTCGATACACGCTCGCCGCCGACGATCTACGACGCAGGCGTCGACTTACTCGCCGCTGACCCGATGCCGCTTGTCGGCTACTTCATCGGCAGTCTCGATGAACTCCGGTGGGTACTGATCGGTGTTGTGTTGGTCGTGTTGATGATCTACCGACCGAACGGCCTGTTTGGCGACCGCAAGGAGATCGCCGCCGCGGTTGATCTCTCGAACCGAGGAGGTGGCTCGAATGAGTAATCAACAAACGGCGGCGGGTCCAGCTACGGAATCCGAGACGGCAGCCGACGCCGATACGATTTTGGAAGTCGAGGGGCTCGAAAAGCGATTTGGCGGCATCGTCGCCGTCGACGGGACGAGTTTCAGTGTCGAACGCGGGACGATCACGGGATTGATCGGTCCGAACGGTGCCGGCAAGTCGACGACGTTCAACTGCATTACCGGAGTTCACAAACCAGACGATGGCAGCGTTGTGTTTGACGGCACCGACATCACCGGCCAACCGCCTGAAAAAATTGCCAACCACGGACTCGTCCGCACGTTCCAGATCGCCCGCGAGTTGCCTGAGATGACTGTGTTGGAAAACATGATGCTTGGGCCGAAAAACCAACTCGGCGAAGATCTCTGGCGGTCGGTGCTTCCGGGCGCTCGGAGGACGGTCATCGAGCAGGAAAAAACACTCCGGCAACAGGCCTGGGAGACCTTGGAATTCTTCGAGATCGACCATCTCGCCGAGGAGTACGCCGGCACGTTGTCGGGCGGCCAGCGCAAACTACTGGATCTCGCCCGTGCACAGTCGACTGACCCTGAGATGCTGCTGCTGGATGAGCCGATGGCAGGGGTTAATCCCTCGCTTGAAAAGAAGCTCTTAGACCGAGTGCACGATCTCAAACAGCAGGGCTATAGCTTCCTGCTTGTCGAACACGATATGGATGTTATTATGCAACACTGCGAGCGCGTGATCGTACTCCACCAGGGAGCCGTTCTTGCCGAGGGAGCACCGAAAGAGATTCGCTCGAACGAGGCGGTCATCGAAGCGTATCTCGGGGGTGATGTCTGATGTCACTGCTTGAGGTACGCGATCTCGATGCAGGCTACGGTGATCTCCAGATTCTCGATGGCGTCGACCTCACTGTTGCCGACGGCGAGTATGTTACCATTGTCGGTCCCAACGGCGCGGGCAAATCGACGGTGATGAAATCCGTTTTCGGGCTCACAAATTACATGGGTGGCTCAATTAGCTTCGATGACCAAGAGATCAGCGGCCTGCGACCGGAGGAGATCATCCGTACCGGAATTGGGTATGTGCCGCAGAACGACAACGTCTTTTCGTCGCTGTCGGTGATCGAGAACCTTGAGATGGGCGCGTACATTCTCGACAGTGTCCCCCAAGACCGACTCGAGCGGGTGTTCGATCGGTTTCCGATTCTCGACGAGCGTCGACAACAGAAGGCTGGCACGATGAGCGGCGGCCAACAACAGATGCTCGCAATGGGCCGGGCACTCATGCTTGATCCCGATCTGTTGTTGCTCGACGAACCGAGCGCGGGGCTTGCGCCGGATCTCGTCGACGATATGTTTGATCGAATCGATAGGATCAACGGCGACGGTACGGCGGTCTTGATGGTCGAACAGAACGCCAAGGAGGCACTGCGACGATGTGACCGAGGATACGTACTCGTCCAGGGCCAAAACCGGTATGAAGATTCCGGCGACGCACTGCTGGCCGACGAGCAAGTCAGACAGGATTTCCTCGGCGGGTAGTGTTTGTACTCAAAAAACCAGAACGACTGATTACAGTTCGAACTGGTCGGTAACGGTGTAGCCGTCGATGTCGAACTCGAAGATGTCGAACGTTGCGGCATCGAGATCGCCGTTTTCGTCAAAGACGATCTCGCTTGAGGCACCCTGATACTGGATCTCTTCGCCTTCGAGAGCCATCTCGATTCCGTCGGCCAGCGATGCGGGCTCGACGACCTCGCCTTCTGGATTGGCGACCTCGCGGATCTGTTCGCTGACAGCTGGTCCCGATAGCTCGTCGGCACGGAACTGTGCGAGCAGGTGGATCGCGGTCGCATCGTAGGCCTGGGCAGTAAAGACGCCGGGTGAAGAACCGAACTCGTCTTCGAACAGCTCGTCGAACGTATCGCGGCCCGGCCCGTCAGCGGCCGGGGCGGTTCCGATGACGTTCGACATCTCGTTGTCGACATCACCTGGCAGAGAGTTGTCCTGCATGCCGTCGGCGACCATGATTACGACATCGTCGGCATCGAAGTTCGAATAGAAATCTCGGAAGATCTGTTCGCCGCTGTCGGGGTAGCCGACAATATAGAGCAGTTCGGGGTCGTCAGCGAGCACCGACTGCAGGGCCGAATCGTACGACGGCTGTTCGGCCTCGAACGCCTCCTGTTCAAACACTTCGCCGCCGAGTCCCTCGAACTCCGCGACGAACCCGTCGTTGAGCCCCTGTCCGTAATCGTTGTTCAGATAGAACGTCGAGGCAGTCTCCAAGCCACGGTCTTCGTAGGCGATTTGGGCTGCCGGGACCGCTTGCAGTGCGTCGCTCGGACACGTCCGCAGCAAGTACTCGCCAGCCATATCCGTGATGGCTGGTGAGGTGCTTGCTGGCGAGATGCCGACGACCTCCTCGGGGAAAAAGACGTCTTCGGCAACCGCAATCGTCACCCCTGATGAGGCCGCGCCGGTCACCGATGGGAAGCCAGCATCGACCAGTGCTTGGGCGCGCTCGATGCCAACGTTCGGATCGGTTTCGGTGTCTTCGCGGCGGATCTCGATTTCGTACTCAACGCCTTCGTCTTCGAGTTGGATGCCGGGCAACGCGCCCGCATTCTGGATTGGCTCGCCGAGATTCCCAAGATCGCCAGTTGCTGGTTGGAGCACGCCAACCCGTGCATCCCAGTCAGTCGCCTCGCCTGTACAACCCGCTAGTGCTGTGGCAACTCCTGCCACACCGATGCATTTCAACGTCCCTCGTCGACTGATCTCATATGACATACGTACCGTATCATGAGTGTCATATTATATATTGTTTGTCTCTACAACTGGTCGTCCATGCTTCCGATGAGGGGTGTCCACTCGGTCACAGAGATTTTCAGAGAAGAGCCGATGATTCTGCAAGATTTGAACAATCGTTCCTGATTATCGTATACTACTGTATTCAAACGCCCCAATTGTGTAAATATTCTTATGAGTCTCTCGCGGCTCAGTACAGGTGGAAATGTACTACAAACTCACCGAACCCGTCGACGACTTCGAGCCCGGAACGGTATTTAAGCGAGTGAGCCGCTACGGCGAGGACTTCATTGAGACCTGTAAACTTGAACCGGTTGGCGGCCGCGGCCTGCCGGCCAAACGACTCCGTCCGACAGACGAAGAACTTGAGACGCTGTTCGTCGAAACTGACGCGCCGGCTGCCTAAGACTACCAGTCGACAAACGAGCCCTCGATAAGGGTCGCTGCCTGTTTTTCGATGTACTCGCGTTGGGTTGATTCGATCGCTTCAGCGAGCGGTGCGCCACCCTCTATGTGCTCGCTGACCCGCTGACGTTTCCAGCCGGCGGGCGTCAGATTGGTGTCGACTCGCCACTGCAGTGGTTGAAGATAGCGGTCGACGGCCCGTCGGTCAAGTCCAACTGCCCGCAGGCCCTCGGCGGCGTGCTCTAAGAGATCCGTTACGGCGAGTTCAAGATCATGGATTTCTGAGCCGTCGGCAGAAATCCAGGTGATCTCGGCGTCGATTCCTGCACGCATTGCCGCATAGAAGTTCTCGTGGGCGTCCTCCCAGTCGAGATCTGCAACCGGGTGTTCGGTGCGTGTCAATCCCTCCATCGCTCCGGCAAAGGCGACAGCCAGAGCCATCGAGTCTCGAACAGTCGGCTGGGCTGGTAGGGGCCGAAACTCGATTCTGGCGTTGGCCTGCGAGCGTGTCGGCCCATCGAACACGGGTCGAACCCACCGCCAGTAGGTGCCGTGTTTGCGCCGAAGCGTCGCGAAGTTGTCGTGAAATTGGTTCGTGCGGTCGACGCCCATCGGCACCATCGTCTCGTCGTCGACAACCCGTTGGACGGCCTCCTCGACTGAGTCCATCTCCTCGGGAAACCGAACTTTGTCGGTTTCAGTCACGCTGTTGAGCACCGATTCGAAAACGGGAATCCGGTTTTCGTGCCAGGCATTTTCGAGCAGCCACTCTGCGGTGATATCGTCGTCGTACAGATCCGGTGGGAAAAACGGGGCGTTTACTCCGATTGCCAACAGCGGACCAGCAACCCGGAGTGCATACCGAAAGTACCGAGGAAGGTCCATCGCCTGCTGGACCTGGTAGTGGGGCTGAATCGAGGTGATCAAACTCTCGGGCATCACCGTCTCAGCCGAAACGTCGACGCCCGGTGCGTCGACGTGGAACTGCCCGGTGCCGCTGTTTGCCATCGCATGGTAGCGTGTGGCATTGCTCATGTTGGTGGCGATCCGGACGCCGTCGTCTTCGATGCTATCGGAGAGATAGCCGCCGGCTGTCTCGCCGGTTGGCGGAATCGTCCACATGCCGTCGCTGACCAGTCGGAGGCCTTCGGCCCCACTACAGTCGAGGGCGGCATCGAGTCGACTCCGGACTTCGGATTCGATAGCCGAAATGCCGTGGCGGTTAAACGGCTGTGGGCTGGCGGTCATCTCGGCGTTGTGTAAGCCGAGTTCCTTCTCGAAGCCGATGAGTTCAAGCAGTCGACGCGGCACGCGAGCCAGCGCGAACTCGTTTTCCTTTGCGGTGTGCCAGCGGTCCTCGGAGACCGCATAGAACTCGTATTCAAGCCCCAGAATAGACTGGTGGTTGTCGAACGTTCCGCTGTTGAGTTCCGACAACACGAAATCGCAATCGGCTGCCGCTTCGGTGTGGTACGCCTCGGTATCAACCCCACGCATGTCTCTGACCGACGCTGCCAACTCCGATTCTGTCATCAGTTGACTCTACTCTCTGTTCGAGGTCCTTGAACCCACCTCTGTTAGGTCGAGTTAGCGGCGCTTCCAATCCAGCGTGAGTGTCACTGTCTCGCGATTGGTTCGGATCAGCGAAGATATTTCGTGGACGCTTATCTCGTAGCTGATGGTCTCGGGCGGCTGGAGCCGCACGGATTTGTTGCCAACTCGGACGTGGACGTCCTTGCCGGCTTCGAACTCGTCGGCGAGCGACCGNAGGCTCTCTGCAACGCTGGCGCGGTCGAGTTCGCTTTCGTGAACTGTCTTATCGGCCATACGGCAAGAGTAACGAGAATCGACAAAAAGACAGTTCACACTTGCAGTGAGTATTAGCCCGCGAACCGTCGACTCCCGGCGTGGCGGCCCGGAAACCGTCGGCCTTACGATAACTCGATAGCAATGGCGAGTAATGGAGTTTGCGACGTTTGCCGAGTGCCTACAGGAAATTGAAGCCGAGTCCGGAGATCTCGAAACCATCCAGCAGGTTAGTGTGTTGTTCGGGACGGCCACCCGAGAGCTGCCGACTGTCGTCCGGTTTGTCCAGGGACGCGTTTTTCCGGCCTGGTCGTCCCGGACGCTCGATATCGGTCCCTCACTGTGTTATACCGCCATCGCCCGCGCGGCGGGTCCGAACGTCTCGGCTGCGGATATCGAATCCCGGTTGGCTGCCGACGGCGAGATCGGCGTGGTCGCCGAATCCTTCGAGTTCGGCAACCAACAGGGACTGTCGGCGTTCACCGACAGCCAGCAAGCCGACCTCACAATCAGCGAGGTCGACAGCGAACTCCGAGCGATTGCGTCGACCAACGGCGCGGGCAGCCAAGAGGCCAAGCTCGACCGTCTGTTCGGACTGTTTCGGCAGTGTTCACCGCGTGAAGCCCGCTATCTCTCTCGGCTTGTGTTGGGCGAAATGAGGATCGGCGTCGGTGAGGGAACCGTTCGGGACGCCATCGTTGAGGCGTTTGAGCCGTCGGCCGAAGCGGTCGCCCGCGCCCTGCAAGTAACCAACGATTACGGCGAGGTGGCCGTCGTGGCCCACAACAAGGGGACCCCTGGAGTTGAGGCGCTCGAACTCGAAATCGGTCGGCCGGTCCAATCGATGCTCGCCCAAGCGGGCACGGCTGCCGAGGCGCTCGATAGCTGGCCGCAGGCAGCCGTTGAAACCAAGTTCGACGGCGCGCGTGTCCAGATTCATGCCGCAGGAGACGGCAACTCCGAGACGGTCGAGGACATCTCAATATTCTCCCGAAACATGGACGATGTGACTGCTGGGCTTCCGGAGATCGTCGAGTTCGTCGACGAGTGTGCGACTCAGCCATGTATTATCGACGGCGAGGTTGTCGCAGTCGACGAGGTGGGCGAGCCGCTTCCGTTTCAGGCCGTTCTCCGGCGGTTCCGTCGCAAACACGACATTGAACAGCTACGCGCCGAAGTCGACCTTCGACTGTACGCGTTCGACTGTCTGCTGGCTGGCCGGAGGTGCCTGCTCGATAGACCGCTTGTCGAGCGCCACAAACACCTCCAAACAGTGCTTGCCAACAGCGACGCAGTCGCCAAGATGCTTGTGACCGACGACGCCGACGAAATCGCGGCCTTCGAAGCCGAGACGCTCGAAGCCGGCCACGAGGGAATCATGCTTAAGAACCCCTCCTCGGCGTACACGCCGGGCGACCGCGGCAAGCAGTGGCTCAAACGAAAGCCCGATGTCGAGACGGTCGACCTTGTTGTCACCGGCGCGGAGTGGGGCGAAGGTCGACGCGCCAACTGTTTAGGAACGTTCCTGCTTTCGCTCCGGGATACCGAAACCGACAGCTATCGGGCGGTCGGAAAGGTCGCAACCGGGATCACCGACGAGCAGTTGGTTGAGTTAACTGATCTGCTCGAACCACATTTTGCGACCGAATCCGGCCAGACGGTCGACATCCAGCCGGCGGTCGTTTTCGAGGTGGGATACGAGGAGATCCAGCCCTCGCCGACCTATTCGTCGGGCTACGCGCTTCGATTCCCGCGATTTATCGCGGTTCGATCCGAGAAATCACCCGCAGACGCCGAGACGCTCGCACGAATTGAACGCCTCGTCAACCAGCAGTAATCATTTTGGGTGCAGACGAGTGCGGTCTGACCGTCCAGCACTCAGCAACTGGCTCAGTGGTCATACTTTCTGGCGCAACACCAAAGCCCGTGGCTCGGTGAAACTGCGTATGAACTGGCAGGCCATGCCGCCGTATGAGTCGTATGTCGAAGCTCGCAAAGAGTTTCACTGGCGACTGCCGAGGGCGTTCAATCCGGGCGTCGACCTCATTCGAGGCCACAATCCAGATCAACTGGCGCTGATCTACGAACAGCCAACCGGTGCGGTCTCGATGCATACGTACGGCGATCTCGACGAGCGCTCTGACCGACTTGCGGCCGGCCTCCGCGGGCTGGGAATCGAGGCAGGCGACCGGCTGGCGGTAGTGATCCCACAGAGCCCAACCAATCCGATTGTTCATCTGGCCGCCTGGAAGCTCGGTGCGATTTCGGTTCCACTGACAGTGCTGTTCGGCTCTGATGCACTCAAATACCGACTCCGTGACAGCGGCGCACGCGCTGTTGTCGTCGACCCGTCAGTCCGCGAGACGGTTGAGTCCATCCGCGGTGAGTGTCCGGCTCTCGAATACGTACTCGAACGCGACGACCCACCCACAACGGAGGGCCCGAGCGTTACCTCGCTTATACGGAGCCACAACTCCGGCTTTGATTCGTATGCGTCGACGCCCGAAACGCCGTCGGTGATCATGTACACCAGTGGCTCTACGGGTCCGCCAAAGGGAGTGCTTCACAGCCACGCACTGTGGCTCGGGCGGGCGGCCGCGGCCTTCAACTACTTCGATCACGGACTTGACCCCGGTGCGAGACTCTGGACACCGGCCGACTGGGCGTGGGGGGCAGCGCTCGGCGGCACGCTGTTTGCCGGCCTACACTACGGTTCGACGGTCGTCGCCTGGCCACGTGATGGGTTCGACCCCGAAGCCGTCTTCGAATTCCTCTCGCGGCATGAGGTGACTCACTCGTTTTTGCCGCCGACCGCCCTCCGGATGCTGATGGACGTCGACGATCCGACAGATCGGTTCGATCTTAGCCTCCGAACGCTGGCGGCGGCGGGCGAACCGCTCACACCCGAAATTCTGCGCTGGGTTGACAAGGCGTTCGACAGCGTGGCACTCAACGAGTTTTACGGCCAGACTGAACTCAATCTCGTTGTCGGCAACTGTTCGCAGTGGTTTCCGGCCACTCCCGAGAGCATGGGCAAACCGCTGCCGGGCTATGCGGTTCGAATTGTCGACTTGGACGATCCCGATCCATCCGAGCCACTACCACGGGGTACGGCCGGCGAACTCGCGGTCAAACCGGACGACCGCCGAGTATTTTTTGACGAGTACTGGGAGTTGCCCGAAAAAACCGCAGCCAAGCAGCTCGACGGCTGGTTTTTGACCGGTGATATCGTTCGCCGCGACAGCGAGGGGTATCTGTGGTTCGTCTCACGCAAAGACGACGTCATTCTGAGCAGTGGCTACCGCATTGGCCCGATGGAGATCGAAAGCGTCCTGCTGGACCATCCGGCTGTCGAGCAGGCTGGCGTCGTCGGTGTCCCTGACGAGACGCGCGGCGAGGCGATCAAGGCATTTGTCCAGCCCGTCGACGCCGTCGATGGCTCACCTAAGCTTAAAAACGAACTCACCGAACTCGTCCGCAAGCGGCTTGCCGAATACGAGTATCCCCGCGAGATCGAGTTCGTCGATTCACTGCCGACGACGACAACCGGGAAGATTCAGCGCCGAACACTTCGGGAACGAACTAATACATAAGTAGTTGTTTCCTACTCGGGGTACAACTCAAGCGTTTGGTCAATCTCGTCGATACGTCGATGCTCCCTGTCGGTCAGCCTCAACTGTTGGGCCTGCAGATTCGCTTCGAGATGTCGACGGCTGCTGGCTTTCGGAATCGTCACCACGTTCGGTTTCGACAGCAACCACGCGATAGCAACTGCTTCAGGTGTGGTTTCGTGTGTTTGTGCGATGTCGACGACGGTATCGATCTCACGAACGGTCCCGCCCGCCAGAGGCGAGTAGGCGACGAGTTGGTAGTCGTGTTGTTGGGCGTGATCCAGCAACTCTGGCGACCAGAACAGCGGATGGAATTCGACTTGGTGGGCTACGATGGGTGCCGAAAGCTTCCGTCGGGCGGTCTCAAGCTGGTCGACGGTGAAATTACTTAGTCCAACCCCACTGATGGTCGCTGCCTCGTAGAGTCGATTGAACGCCGCCAGCGTCTCTGTTGGATTGTAGCTCTCGATTGGGCGATGGACGTAGAGCAGATCGATCCGCTCAACACCGAGCCGAGTGAGGCTTTCTTCGGTCGACGCAAGGACATCAGCGGCGGCGAGATTATCGGCCCAGACTTTCGTTGCAACGGTGAGCTCCTCGCGGTCGACGTAGCTTGCTTCCAGACCGTTGCCGACCACTGCTTCATTGTCGTAGATCTGGGCTGTATCGAGATGTTTGTAGCCAACATCGAGGGCAGCCGCGATCGTCGAGGGCTCGTCAATGCCCATCGTTCCGAGCCCGACCGCTGGAAGTCTCATGTGGTGAATCACGCTCCCACTGGTAAGAATCATATCGGTCAGTCTCTCTGAGCCTGCCCCTGTCGGGACACACTCTCAGATGGCGACAACCCAGGCTCTGTAGCCTTCCTCGTAGCCGTAGACATCCTGAAACGCCTCGTCAATAAACATCGCCAGCCGGTTGACATCGGACCGCGCAGTAATCCGGGCNTGGGTTCCTTCCGCCTGCTCGGGGCTTTCGAGACTCTCGGTTCGGAACTCCGGATACGAACCGAGTAGCCCTTTGAGTCTCTCTAGTTCACTGTCGGTACAGTCCATCGCAATCATCGATTCGGTGAGTTGAATCCACGGAAGGAGTTCGTCGGTCGATTCTGGCGGCAACTTCTCAGGTTCAATGGTTAGAAACTCGCTGCCACGCTTACGGTGGGCCGTGATCGCTTCGGCAAACAGCCGTCGACGGTCGCCCGTGGTGTCGGCGTCGAATCTAGTCATAACCGCAGGTAGGAAGCGCCTACTAAAAAGAGCCGGTGAACTCGACTGAGTTGTCACCCCGACAGCAGCGTCGACAGCCGGGCGTTTTCTTTAATTTTAATCCCACCTTCTCCAACCGTTAGTGGAACCGGTTCAAGCGGTTGGCCGCCCCTCAGGTGGATTGTCGGATGGAACGCCCCGCGCGTCCGGACAGCGTTGCGTGTCTGTAGTACGAACTGTACGTCCTGTGGGGCTGCCAGCGTTTCGTTGTACTCAACGAGATAGACGCCTTCGGCGAGGGTCCACCAGCCGTAGTCGTCGTCCGGATCGCGTTTGTCCGTCTCGACTGGTTCGGTTTCGGCGGCCTCAAGTTCGCCGCCGCCGAAGTCGACGCGGCCCGGTTCGGTGATCCGGCTGATTGAGTCGACTGTAAGATCCAGGCCGGGCGAGTCGGTCTGTGTCGGTTCGTAGACGAGGTTGTCGACGAATGCAGTTAGCTCCATACCGAACTTATTCCGGAGCAGCCACAAAAATTCGGTCCCTCCTCGGAGCGGTATCTTCAAGCATTTAACCCCGGCCACAGAGGGAATATGTATGAGCAATCGAATTCTATTGCTTGGCGCACCTGGTGCGGGAAAAGGAACCCAGAGCAAGCGGTTAGCCGATGCCTACGGCCTCGAACACATCACGACCGGTGACGCGCTGCGTGCGAACAAGGATATGGAAACTGAGTACGGTACTCCACGCGAGTACATGGACGCCGGCGAACTCGTGCCCGACGGCTTGGTCAACGAAATCGTCGACGCTGCCCTTGAGGAGGCCGATGGCTTCGTGCTCGATGGCTATCCCCGGAACCTCTCGCAGGCCGAATATCTCTCGGAACAGACCGATCTCACTGCCGCGATTTTCCTTGATGTGGGTGAAGACGAGTTGGTTCGACGGCTGACTGGTCGACGACTTGACCCTGAGACCGGCGACATCTACCACGTCGAGTTCAATATGCCCGACGACGACGAAATCGAACAGCGACTCGTTCAGCGCGACGACGACACCGAGGAAGTTGTCAAAGACCGCCTCAACGTGTACTACGAGAACACTGAACCGGTAATCGAACACTACCGCGAGTTGGGAGATCTCATCGAAGTCGACGGCGAGGCCCACCCCGACGAAGTCTTCGAGCGCATTAGCGACGTTATCGGCGAAGACCCAAGCGACGTCTGAAAACGGATACGAACCGAGCGACCGAGAGTACAACCTTCTTAACGACTGGTTGCCTACCGACTTCTAATGAGCAGGATCGAACGCAAAGTCCGGTCGATGGTCCGGTCGGACGCCGAGATGAAATCGGCGATTCAGACCGTCCTCGATAGTGCGAACGACAACGAGGTCAAATGGACTGATGTCCGGGAGTCGATTACCAGCGGCCAGTGGGGTCGACTGATCGAGAAAGGCGTTCTTGTAGACGGTGACTCTGGCTTCCGCATTGAAGAGCCCGAGGCCGTCCGTGAGGGATTGACCGAAGAGAGCCCACCCGAAGAGATCGAAGGCACTTCGTGGACGAAATGGGATAAGGGCGCAGGGCTTGCAACACTGTTGATGTTTGCAGGCTACGCCTGGGCGCCGGCTCGCGATCTGATCGGCGGTGCAGTGGATTTCGTGCTAGGACCGGTGACGGCCGTGTTGCCATTCTATGTCGTCATTATGGTGGTTGCGGTCGCTACGGGCCTTTATTCGACGCTGTTGCGCGTTGCCCTAATGGATATGGACAAAATGGGACAGTACAAAGACCAGATGGAGGGTCTCAAAGAGCGTCGCAAGGAGGCCAAAGAGGCTGACGACGACGAAGCACTCGAAGCGATTCAGGAAGAACAGATGGAGATGATGGGCGACCAGCTCGGCATGTTCAAAGAGCAGTTCCGCCCGATGGTCTGGATTATGTTCCTGACGATTCCGGCGTTCCTCTGGATGTTCTGGGCGGTCGGCTACCGCGGTGCGGAAGCCCAGTACGACCTGGCTAACTTCGTTATTCCGTTTGCCGGCGAAGTGACCTGGAACACCGGCATTATCGGTCCCATCGAAATCTGGATTATCTGGTACTTCCTGTGTTCGATGGCATTCACCCAGATTATCCAGAAAGGCCTCAACATCAGCATGACGCCGTCGTCGAGCTAACCACGCTGAACCTTTAAGTCAAACCGACGCTACGCCCGGTAGTCAGCGACTACTTATACCCTGTTCTCAGAGTTCAAGCCCGCGGATCGAGACGCCATCGCCCGCCTCGACATGACCGATCACGCGCCCGTCTGTCGACTCGGCCAGCGATTCGGCGGCCGATTCGTCGCCAACTGCGGCCACGAAGCCAGTACCCATATTGAACGTGGTGTGCATCTCCGAATCGGAGACGTTGCCCTCCTGTTGGACGAACTCGAAAACTGGCTGGGCAGCAAACGGATCGTCGACGACGTACCGATTCTCACCGAGCCGTTCGAGGTTCGTCCAGCCGCCGCCGGTGATATGGGCCGCCCCCCGGACGCCGGCTTCGCGCATTGGATCGAGCAGGTGGGTGTAGATCCGGGTCGGCTCCAGCAGGGCCTCGCCAACCGTCTCGTAGCCCTCGTACGGAAACGGATCGGTGTACTCGTGAGACTGTGTGGCCGCGGTGCGTGCGAGTGTCAGTCCGTTCGAGTGGATCCCAGAGGATTCCCAACCGACCAGCGTGTCGCCCGGCTGTGCCTCGCCCGCAAACAGGGCGTCTTTGGCCGCCAGGCCGGCACACGCGCCAGCGAGATCCAGCCCTTTGATTACGTCGGGCATCACCGCGGTCTCGCCGCCGACGAGTTCGATATCCGACTGCTTTGCTCCGGCGGCCAATCCTTCACCCACTTGTTCGGCAAACCCTTCGTCGGGTTCCTCGACCGCCAGATAGTCGACGAAGGCGACTGGTCGAACCCCTGCAGCCACCAGATCGTTGACGTTCATTGCAATGCAGTCGATGCCGATGGTCGAGTAGTCTTCGAGGGCTTCGGCGACCAGCAGTTTGGTGCCGACGCCGTCGGTGGCAAGCGCGAGATAGCGGTCGCCGATATCAAGTAGTCCGGCGTAGTCGCCGTCGCTTTCGCCCACTGCGCCGATCAGCGCGGCGGTGGCAGCCTCGCTGGCGGCGATGTCGACGCCCGACTCAGCGTAGGTGAGTTCCTCTTCGGAGTCTTCGGTAGTCATGTCTCAACGGGGGCGCGATGAGCACAAAAACACGGTGATTCAGCTCTCGCTGCTCAGACCTGGAAGCTCAAGCCGAGGGTGAGCACCGACGCAATCGTCAGCACGACACTGCCCACAAAGACGAGCAGCCAGACCGGCTTGCTCCAGGAAATCACCGTTTTGCCGTCAAGCGGGCCGTACGGAATCAGATTGAACGCGGCCAAAAACAGGTTGATGATAATCCCAAAGCGGCCGAGCGAGGCCAACAGGCCCACCTCGACGAGTGCTCCCAGCAGATACACCGGCAGAAAGACGCCAGCCAAAAGCAGGTTGACGACGGGGCCAGCGATAGCGATATGGCCGTGTTCTTCGGGCGTAAGATATCCTCGGTGGTGGACCGCACCCGGCGCGGCGAAAATAAAGCCGAGCAGCGCGGTCATGAGTGCCAAAAACAGCATGCTGTAGTCGGCGCGGAACTCCGCAATCTGGTCGTAGTGAACCGCGACAACCTTGTGGGCGACCTCGTGGAGCAGAAACGCCACGCCCGCAGTGAGCAGGCTGACGAGAAGTAGCTCGGGAACTACCAGCAGCGATGCGATGTTCGGCCCGCCGCCGACGAAGAAGATGGCGAACGCCGCGCCAAGTGCGAGCCACGCAACGAGTAGATCCCGAACCTCGTGGTCACTAAACTCGTAGCCGGCGATGCGGTAGGCCAGGCTCATGTGACGGTCCTCCAGATGAGTTCCGCGCTGTTGCGCGCCCCCTCGATCATCAGCTGCGAGATGCCGTCGACCCCGCCCAACTCTGCGCCGAACTGCGGGAGGATGTAACTCACAAACAGGATGCTGGCGATAATGCTGCCAACATTGGTGAGCGCGACGACCATGATGAGCTTGAACATCGGCACCTCGAACATCTCGGAGACGATTTCGCCGAGTGGTTTGGTTTCGTCCGACAACAACCCGTTGAGTTCTGAAATATCACCGATATTCACCGACAGATGTCGCAACTCAGCGTAGCCAGCAAACCACCCCGGAGCCAGGGCAGGGTTGATTGATGTCATCCAGGCGACCGCCCCACCAACGCCGGCAGACGTCCACCGCGCGCCTGCGAGTTTGGCAAAGCCTGCAGCGAAAATCGCATTAATCAGGAACCACGCCCCAAACAGTCGCAGCAGGAAGCCGTCTTGGACACCAGCCATCGCCAGCAGTATAAAGAACGTAATAAAGGCGACCGAGAGCACCACGCCGATTATTTTGCCCCACGGCAGTCGACTCCCCTTCTGTTCGCCGACAAGCGAGTCCATCGGCGGCAGCGTCTCGGGAGAGGCGAGATAGCCTTCGATTCCCTTCCGGTGGCCTGCGCCGACCACCGCAAGCACGTTGTAGCCGGCCTGTCGAAGTCCCACGAGCTGGTGGGCGATATAGGCATCGCGTTCGTCAATCAGCGCCTCCGCGCCGCCGGGGCTGAACTGCCGGAACTCTTCCATCATCACGGTTACCACATCGGCGTCAGTCAACTCGTCGACATCCAACTCATCAATACCACCAGTTTGGGGCTCTGTCGGCGCTCGGAGGCCGATTATCGCCGCCGCCAGAAGGCCGACGACCAGTCCGCCGGTGAGACCAAGCGCAAGACTGCCAATCAGCGTGATCGTAAACCCACCGAGGTAGGTTGTCAGTAACCCGTCGGCGATGCCCAGCATGCCGCCGCCGATCACACCAACGGTGAGCCCACTGCCGAGTGCGGCCGCAAGTCGCGTGTCGCCCTCAAGAACGACGCCAGCAAGCTGTTCGACAACCAACGCGGTCAGCAGGCCCAACATCGCCCCTGCAGCAGCGCGCAGATAGATCGTTTCGGTGATGCCGACCGTTCCGCCAAACAGTGCGAGGGCGGGGCCGGCCAGCAGGCCGACAATCAACCCGACTACAATCCCGACTACACGTCTGTCGGTCACGCCAAAGGCGAGACCACCGACCATCTGAAGCTTTTCTGTAATCGTCATTCTGGCCCAAAAGCGCTGGATTGTCTGTTGGATATCCCGGTCGACAAGCGCGACGCCGAGGCCGTGTGCTTCGGCGCTATCGATGGCGGCCATCATATCCGCGCCGGGTTCGACATCGAACTGGTCGCCCATCCGTGTCTGGACGTACGACAGCATCCAGTAGGCCAGAAACTGAAACACCGTGTTGCCTTTCAGCAGGTCGCTGGCGTCGAGATCATCGGGCTCTTCGCCCTGCATTTGGCGGTATCGCCCCTCATCGAGTTCGACCGCGACGATGTCGGGTTGCTCCTCGGCAATCCGGCGTTCGACCTCCTCGACGCTGGCTTCCGAGATGTGGGCAGTCCCGACAACGCTCACCCGCCCCTCACCACTGGGTTCGACCGGCGGTGCAGGGTGGTCAGCTGGTTCGCTCATTAGCCGCCTTAGAGTGCCATCCCGTTTACCAGTATCGGAGTCTCCATCGGATTGCCGACCAGTCGAGCGGTCGACCGCGAGTGGTGGGCTTGACGCTACNGTCTACTCTCGTCGGANGAATACAGTCTGTCGACCGCGGGAACAGTTATTCATAGCCGTCTCCCCAAAAGAGAGTATGGCACACTCCGCGGCAGTTACGGGGATCGGAATGGGTGTCGGACCCGACGGTGAAAACGTCCCGGCAGTTATCCTCACAGCGCGCGATGAGTACCTTCCAATCTTTATTACCGCAGATCAGGCCCAGTCGATCCGGCTCGCACTCTCGGGTGAGGCGTTCGAACGCCCACTCACACACGATTTGCTGGTTGAGATGGTCACCGAGTTCGGCGGTGCGGTCGACGGCGTCCGGATCGACGATCTGGCAGACGGCACCTTTTATGCCAAAATCGACGCTGAACGCTACAATAACGGCGAACCCGAATCGTTTGCGTTCGATGCCCGTCCCAGTGACGCCATCGCGCTGGCAGTCCGTGTCGAGTGTCCAATCGAGGTCTCAGACGGCATTCTCGATGCGGCTGGCCGTTCGCCAGAAGAAGTCGATATCGGTCACACCAGCCGCGATGACGACACACTGGGCTCCGACGACCCGTTCTCTGAAGGATTTGATGAGTAACTGCCGGATCTGAAAGGCTACCGCGAGCCGAGTGTTATCTCGACTTCTTTCTGTTCGCCGTCTCGAATAATCTCCACCGTAACGGTCTCGTCCGGCGAGGTTTCAAGCGCGAGAACGCTTGCCAAGGTATCCGAACTGTTGATTGGCTCTCCGGCAAGTTCGACGATCACATCCCCGCCCGTTGGGATCTCTGACATTTCCGGTGGTTCTTCGGGTGGTTCTTCCGGTGGTTCTTCGGGAGGTTCTTCGGGAGGTTCTGTTGGTCCATCACCATCTGGGTCGACCTCAGGGAGTTCCTCGGCCTCTTCAGGCGAAAGGCTTGGTTCCAAGACGCCATCAGCCGGGCCATCGGGATCGACCTCGACGACCAGAAGGCCGCCCGGCTCATCAAGATTGGCAGCGGTGGCGATAGCTGGGTCGACCTCCTGCATCGTAATTCCCAGTTTAGCGTGTTCGTAGCTCCCGTTTTCGTTGAGTTCTGGCACGACCCGACGAGCCAGCGCAGCTGAAATCGCAAAGCCGACCGTCTCGCCCTGATTCGCAAAGACGATGCCGACAACCTGTCCCTGACTGTCGACGACCGGGCCACCGCTGTTGCCGGGATTCAGTGCAATGTCAGTCTGAATTGTGTCGGGGATGAGATACGGTCCGGGGCCCGGAACCGAGCGGTTTCGGCCGCTGATGATGCCCTGTGTGAGTGAATCCGAAAGATCGAACGGCGAGCCGATTGCGACGACTTCCTCACCGACTGGCGGTGGCTCTTCGACAAACGAAAGGGGATCAGGCATCTCAACGTCCTCGTCGACCGAGAGCACGGCGATATCGCTGTGCGGGTCGCTTCCGACAACTGTGACCTCTGTCCACTGTCGATCCGAAAACTGGACTGTCACATCAGGGCCAACATCGACGACGTGGTGGTTAGTCACGATATACTCTTCAACAACGAATCCAGAGCCCTGGCCGACTTGCTGGTCGCCGTCGCTGACGTGTACGTCGACAACCGAATCGACTGTTTGGCGATAAATCTGTGTGTACGCCGAATCCGCCTGCTGTCGACCGCTGTCGGTTGGAGCCGTACAGCCGGCAAGGCCACCGATTCCGACACCGACGCCAGCAAGCACCGCGCGTCGCGTCCGTTTCATACGTCTTGTCGGTGCTCCGACGGTAAAAAGCGTGTGTGACAGCCAGCCCACGCAGCCACGTTTATTCATCTCGTGGTTCTACAGACGGTATGAGTCTACACGTCGAGCCACCTGCACCACCCGAACTGAACGAAATCGACCCGAACGAGTACGACGATGCCGATATCGTCGGCGAAACCGACTACAAACGCGCCGAACTGGAAGCGTTCCTCAACGAGGGTGCGTGGGACGAGGCGTTCAAACAGTGGGCTGCCCAGAGCGATATGGACGAAGCGGCCTTTGAGGTCGTGGTGGATCTGAATTTGCTCGAACGGTTCGACTTCTTTTGGGACTCGTTTGCCGACCGTGTCGGCTACCATGCACCGGGGATTCCGGAAGACTGGAAAGAGCGCGATATCCATCCTGCCGTAGATTCGTGGGGAACTGTGTCGTCGATTAATGCCGGGCTCACCGAACTCGGACAGGTCGTCTGTGATGTGCTGAAAGACGACTACATCGACTGGGAATCCGATTACGAGGCTCCAGACGATCTGCCGGAGTTCGACTGAAGGGGAGTCGCTTTTTAGTAGTCGACGGCTAACCCGCCGGTAGATGAGTGATTCCGAGCAGTCGTTGCCTCTTGAGGTGACGATTCCGCCGTTGGATGCCGACGCCCGGAGGGCAGTTCTCGACAGACAGCCACAACTGACGAAACCACCGGGCAGTCTGGGGCGCCTCGAAACGATGGCTGCCGACCTCGCCGCGATGCAGTCGACGCCCACTCCGAGAGTTGATCCGGCGGTTGTCGTAACGATGGCTGCCGACCACGGCGTCGCCAACGAGGGTGTCAGCGCGTACCCGCAGTCGGTTACTGCCACGATGGTGGCCAACTTTCTCAATGGCGGTGCGGCAGTCAACGCGCTGTGTGGGGTNATCGGAATCGAAAACGTTGTCGTCGACATGGGTGTTGCCGGAGAGGTTCCAGCCGATGTTGTCGATCGCCGAATCGCCGACGGCACCGAAAACATGACACAGGGGCCAGCGATGACACGCCAGCAGGCCCGTGNGGCAATTCGGGCTGGTCAGTCACTCGTCGACGAGATTCTCGACAAGCACCGGGTTGTCGGTCTCGGCGAAATGGGAATCGGCAACACGACTGCCAGCGCGGCGATCACGACACTTCTCACAGACAACTCAATCGAGGCGGTGACGGGAGCCGGAACGGGAATTGACGCCGAAACCAGAGACCGAAAAATCGAGGTGATCGAGCAGGCCATCGAGACGACCCAGCCGGATTCCAGCGATCCGATCTCGGTGCTTCGGTCGGTTGGGGGGTTCGAAATCGCAGGACTCGCTGGTCTCACGCTGGCGGCTGCCAGCCAACGGCTTCCGGTAGTTGTCGACGGCTTCATTGCGGGGGCTGCCGCGCTTGTTGCGGCCGAAATCGATCCACAAGTGACCGACTACCTGCTGGCCTCACACAACTCAGTCGAGCCGGGACATGCCGCCCAGTTGGCTACACTCGGCTTGGAGCCGTGTTTCGACTACGGTATGCGACTCGGTGAAGGAACCGGCGCGGCGCTCGCTGTCGGCGTCTATCGGGCAGCCTGCGCGGCACACAACGAGATGTCGACGTTCGATGAGGCTGGCTTGAACCCCGAGTAGGACGTTCCTACCCGGCTTAGAAAGCGATCAGCCGACGACTTCGGTCGGGATAATAATCAGCGGTTGATCGACGTTTCTGGCGAGTTTACCGACGACGTTCTCCGAAAGCAGCCGCCGCCAGACGGATTTCTTACGCGGCGTGAGAATTATCGCATCGGCGTTGTGTTCGGTTGCTGCATCGAGAATCGTCCGACTCACATCGGTTCCGTACCATACCTCGCCGGTAACGGGGATGTCGACGGCATCGAAACAGGCTGTGGCCCGTTCGAAAACCCGCTGGGCTCGGGTTTGGGTTTCGACGATGTCTACGTTGCGCTTGGGCTCTCTGACGACGTGGATCACGAACACCCGGCAATCCTTTCCGACGAGATACGGGGCGACAGCCTCGCACGTGTCGGTGGCGTCTTCTTCGTTGGCAATCGGCAACAGCACATTGACTTCGACGAATGAGCGTGGCTTCATGAGTCGGTTCGTGCATCTCAACTGCTATCGGTCACTACGGGAAGCCGACATAAAGTGTGTGTTTGCATCCCGCATGACAGTCGCTGGGCGGCGACGGTCGACTGTTGGCGTCGAAACGTGTTCGTCCGTCAACAAACCCACTCTTAGGTGTCCAGACCGTCGACGGCGTATGACCACCGTTACCGTCTGGAACGAGTACCGACACGAACGCGAGAGTGACACCGTCGCCGAGATCTATCCTGATGGCATCCACGCCGTTATCGCCGATTTTCTTGGCGAGGCCGGCTTTGAGACTCACACGGCAACACTTGATGAGCCCGAACACGGGTTGACTGACGAGGCACTGGCCGAAACGGACGTGTTGACGTGGTGGGGTCATGCTGCCCACCAAGAGGTCAGCGATGAGGTTGTCGAACGCGTCCACCAGCAGGTTCTCGATGGGATGGGGCTTATCGTCCTGCATTCGGGACACTACTCAAAGATCTTCAAACGGCTTATGGGAACCAGTTGCTCGCTTAAATGGCGCGAAGCCGCCGAACGCGAGCGACTCTGGGTAGTTGAACCGGGTCATCCCATCGCAGCAGGTATGTCCGAATACATCGAAATCGAGGCGGCTGAGATGTACGGCGAGCGGTTCGACGTGCCGGCTCCCGAGACGCTCGTCTTTAGCTCGTGGTTCGAAGGCGGCGAGGTGTTCCGTTCGGGATGTTGTTATCGCCGCGGCAACGGTCGGATCTTTTATTTCCGACCCGGCCACGAAACGTATCCCGTCTACCATAACGAAGCCGTCCAGCAGATTATCGCTAACGCCGTCGACTGGGCGACGCCGGGCGAGGGGCCGACGCCAACATTCGGCAACTACAAACCACGCGAAGAAATCGACCTGAGCGACGATCGAACAGTCCATTAGCTGGCCTGTCGGCGGGGTAGCTAAGTGTCTTGGAGGCCACCCATCTACAATGAGTTCTGATAACGACTCAAACAACCAAGCCGGCCTACGGCTTCTGTTCGCCCTTGGTGGCGTTGCACTGCTGATTTTTCTGGCCGGGATCGGTGTTATCTGGCTGCTGAGCTACGGCGGGTGATCAGTAGTAGTCGACTACGCCTCAGTAGCCACAGACTACTCCGGGCCGTACTGTTTGCCGGGTCGGTCGTCGGCATTTTTGCGACGGATCGCTGCCGAGGCTTGGGCGGCATCGTAGCCAAAGAGGACATCGATAGCGTACGCGTCTGCGACCTCAGCGGCATGAATCAGGTTGTCGACATCGACGTCGACGGCGTACAACTCGATTGAAAAGGGCGTCTCCGGATTCTGCGCATCGAGACTGTAGGAGCCACCTAGCGTGCTTCGAAAGCCGCGGGCGATGGTTTCGAGCCAGTAGGTGGTGCCGTAGTCGAGATCATACAAGGGGACGACGAACTCGTCGACGTGCTGGCTGAGTGCATCGAGATCAAGACCCGCCCGCTCGTAGAGGTGGCCCGGATACGGATCTGGATACAGCGTGAGATACAGACGACCCGGCACACGCTGGCGGGCTTCGGCGACGAACTCGGTAATCACCGAAGCGCGCCACTCGACCCAGGATTGGATGTCGCTTTCGGCGAACCGCTGTTCGCACCGCTCGCAATGACAGTAGCCCTCGCGTGGAAAGCCAACGTCATCGAGTCTGACATCGTCGTTTTTCGCCGCACAGTCGTCGATAATTTCGAGCAATCCCTCCCGGTAGGCCTCGTGCGTCGGACAGATGTAGGCCCAATCGAAGTAGGTCCGATCCCGGGTGGCTTCTCGGCCTTCGGCGTCGACCGGAACCATCTCGGGGTTCGCACTGGCTGCCGCGTTATCGCCGAAACACGAGACCATGTTGANAGCCTCGGCAATCGGCTCGGCTGGACGGCCAGTGACATCTTTTACTTCATAAAAGGCGCGGTCGAACTCGGGCCAGTC